>ODAI013815435.1_pt1 | contig 10826 bp, 7 predicted proteins | sample 1539321 | NCBI WGS metagenome assembly ODAI01 (sample SAMN02144231, study PRJEB22623) | gut metagenome | biome: sheep rumen | host: Ovis aries | place: New Zealand | reverse complement strand
TAATTTTCGTGGAGAGGCTACTAATTTTCGTGGAGCAATGAGTAATTTTCGTGGAGCAATGAGTAATTTTCATGGAGCAATGAGTAATTTTCGTGGAGAGGCCACTGGTGATCGTGGAGAGGCTACTAATTTTCGTGGAGAGGCTCCTGGCGATTGCAGAGATTGCACTTGCGTGATGACGATTTCGCCGCAAAAGCGTCATTATTAAAATAAGAAATAAAAAAAATAAAAATCAAAATAATAATTGGGCGTATGAACAATAGCAAGTATCGTGGCGTGGTGGTGCCGATGGTGACCCCCGTGACGCAGGACGGACGGCTCGACGTGGAAGCCGTGGAGAGAATCATCGAGTTTTTTGCCGACAACAAGGTGGCACCCCTGCTGATGGGAACCACCGGCGAGGGCAATAGCGTGAGCCAGCAGGACGGTCAGCTGATGGTGGAGACGGCGGTGAAGGCTGCCAACGGGCGCATACTGGTCTATGCCGGACTGACGGGCAACTGCTTCGCAGAACAGGTGCGGCAGGCTGAGGTCTATACCGCCCTGGGGGCCGACGTCATCGTGGCCACGCTGCCCACATATTATGCGCTGACCGACGAGCAGATGTACGAATACTACCGGACGCTGGCCGACTGCATCACGGGGCCGCTGATGCTGTACAACATCCTGGCGACGACGCACATGTCGATACCCGTCGATGTCGTCCGCCGTCTGGCCGACCACCCGAACATCGTAGGACTGAAGGACTCGGAGCGAGACCTGGAGCGCATGGCGCAGTGCATCGAGATAGCCAAGGGGCGCGACGACTTTGCCTATTTCTGCGGATGGGCGGCACAGTCGGCCCACTCGTTAGAGTTAGGCGGCAACGGCATCGTGCCCTCTACCGGCAACTACGTGCCGGAGATGTTCCGTCAGCTGTTCGACGCTGCCGTGCGGGGCGACATGCAGGAAGCTAATCGCCTGCAGGACGAGACCAACGAAATTGCCAAGATTTACCAAAAGGATCGCACCCTCGGCCAAAGCCTGACCGCCCTGAAGGTGATGATGCAGACCAAGGGTCTCTGCGAGCCCTGGATGCTGATGCCGTTGACAAGACTTTCTGCCGCAGAAGAAAAGGCCATTATTGATCAAATGAGAAATGAGAAATGAAAGGAATGAGAAATGTAAATGAAGAAATGAGGAAATGCCCTCCCCTGCCGACAAGGGCGCAGCATCATTTTGTCATTTCTTCATTTACATTCCTTTCATTTCTTTCATTTCTTTCATTTCTCATTCAATAGTAAAGACTATGCATATCATTGACTATATCATCGTACTGCTGTCTATTTTGGCTGCCATCGGCACGGGCGTATTTTTCGCCCATAAGCAGAAGGACACGTCGCAGTATTTTGCCGGCGGCGGCAAGATTCCCGCCTGGGCGGTGGGCATCTCGATTTTCGCCACGCTGATTTCGAGCGTGACGTTCCTCGCCTATCCCGGCGCAGCCTATGCCGACAACTGGATACTGCTGGTGCAGGGCCTGATGGTGCCCATCGTACTGGTGGCACTGGTGGGCGTCATCGTGCCACTGTTCCGCAAGGTGATACGCCTCTCGACCTACGAATACTTCGAGCGGCGCTTCGGACTCTTCGCACGGCTCTACTCGTCGCTGGCCTTCACGCTGGGCCACTTCTCGAAGGCCGGCACCGTGTTCTACCTCGTGTCGATGGCATTGGCCACGTTCCTCGACTTCGACATCTATGCCATCGTGCTCATCCTGGGCGTGACCATCATCATCCTGACGCTCTTCGGCGGCATGGAGGCCATCGTGTGGATGGACGTGGCGCAGGGTTTCCTGCTCATCGGCGGCGGCATCATCTGCATCCTCATCCTGCTGTTCGGCATCGAGGGCGGACCGGCCGAGACGTTCCGCATCGCGTCGGAGTACGACAAGATTTCGTTCGGACCCTACGCGTGGGACCTGACGCAGCTGACGTTTATCGTCATGGTGCTGAACGGCATCTTCTATGCCCTGCAGAAATACGGCACCGACCAGACCATCGTACAGCGATACCTCGCGGCCAAGAACGACCGCGAGGCCAAGAAGGCGGCCTACATCGGTGTGCTGATGTCGGTACCCATCTGGGCGCTGTTCATGTTCATCGGCACGGCTCTGTTTGCCTATTACCACGCAGCGGGGGCTCCCGTGCTGCCCGACGGCATCAAGGCCGACGAGGTCTTCCCTTACTTCATCGCCCATGAGTTGCCGGTAGGCATCCGAGGGCTCATCATTGCCGCACTGGCCGCTGCCGCCATCTCAAGTCTGGACAGCGACCTGAACTGCCTGTCGGCCATCGCCGTGCAAGACTACTACCTGCGCTTCCGCCGTCAGGCCACCGACAAGGAACAGCTGAACTTCGGACGATGGATGGTCGTCGCCGCAGGCATCGGAGCCATCGCCGTGGCCTGTCTCTACATCTCATGGGGCGGCGAGGGCGTGCTCGGCGCGCTGTTCTCGCTCTATGCCATCTTCTCGGCAGGCATCGTGGGCATTTTTATTCTTGGGCTCTTCTCGCGGCGCGCCAACAGCCAGGGGCTGTACATCGGCATTGCCGCCGCCGTGCTCTATACGGCATACGCTGTACTGACCAGCACGAAGGTCGATATCGACGGCGACGGTATCAAGGCCACCCTGCTCGACCTGGGCGACTGGAACTTCCAGCACCACAAGTACATGCTGGGGGTCTATAGCCACCTCATCGTACTCGTAGTGGGCTATCTGGCCTCGTTCCTGTTCAAGACACCGCTGGCCGACAAGGAGCTGACCATCTGGGGATACCTGGAGGAGCGGAAAAAGGAAAATAAGGAAAACTAAGTTTATAAAGATTATGAAAGCTATCACACTACAGCAGCCGCAGAAGATTGTCTTCGGCACGGGCTGCATCAAGAATTTTGTAGAAGACTATCAGAAGACGGGACTGCGCCGGCTCTTCGTGCTGACGGCACCGCCCATCCGCCCGCTCATTGAAGAGACGCTGGATGTCCTGCAGGCGGCAGGCATCAGCATGGAGGTGTATCAGGACATCACCGCCGAACCGACGCTGAACGACTTCAACAGCATTGTGGAGCAGGCACGCCGCTTCCGGGCCGACAGCGTGGTGGGCATCGGCGGCGGCAGCGTGCTCGATGTGGCCAAGCTGGTAGCAGCCTTTGCACCCGCAGACCAGCAGGCGGAAGACTGCTTCGGCACGGGCTTCATACGGCAGAAGGGCCTATGGCTGGCCTGTCTGCCCACGACGGCCGGCACGGGCAGCGAGGTGTCGCCCAACGCCATTCTCTTAGACGAGCGCGACCACCTGAAGAAGGGCATCGTGTCGCCATTCCTCCTGGCCGATGCCGCCTATGTGGACCCACGGCTGACATGGACGGTGCCTGCCAAGGTGACCGCCGACACGGGCATGGACGCGCTGACCCACTGCATAGAGGCCTACACCAACAAGTTTGCCCATCCGTCGGTGGACATCTACGCGCTGCAGGGCATACGCCTCATCAGCCGTAACCTGGAGACTGCCGTCCGACTGGCGTCAAGTGCTGACGGACGCGACTCTGCCACAGAAGGCCCGTCACAGGAATACATTGAGGCCCGCGAGGCCCTGGCCTTCGGTTCGCTGTATGGTGGACTGTGCTTGGGACCGGTGAATACCGCTGCCGTCCACGCGCTGTCGTATCCCCTGGGCGGCGAGTTCCATATCCCCCACGGGCTGTCGAACGCCATTCTGTTGCCCTCCGTCATGAAATTTAATGCCGAGGCCTGTCCCCAACGCTATGCCGACGTGGCCATCGCCATGGGCTGCACCCCAGGAGCCAATGATGAAGAGACCGCCCAGCGCGGAGTCGATTTCATCTACCAGTTGGCCGTCTCCGTGGGCATTCCCGACAAGCTCACGGCACTGGGCATTCCCCAGACTGCGGTGGATGGCATGGCCCGTGCCGCCATGGAGGTGCAGCGCCTGCTGAAGAACAATCCCCGCCCCGTCACGGAGCAAGACGCCCGCAATATTTATAATTCGCTTTATTAATTCGGAACATCGGAATACCGCAATACCGAAATACCGCAATACCGGAATACCGATATACCGCGATACCGCAATACCGCAATACCGCAACATCGCAATACCGCAATACCGCAATACCGCAACATCGAAACATCGCAATATCGAAACATCGAAACATCGAAAAAACATGAAACCAATATTAGCCATCACCATGGGCGACCCCGCCGGCATCGGACCAGAAATCACCGTGCGCGCCCTGAACAGAAAGGAAACCTACGAGAAATGCCGCCCCGTCGTCACCGGCGATGCCGCCATCCTGCAGCAAGCCGTCAGACTGCTGGGCCTCAGCCTGCAGGTGAACGCCATCCAGAGCGTCAAGGAGGCCAAGTTTGAATACGGCACCATCGACGTCATCGACCTCGCGTGCATCGACACCGCCACCTTCGAGTTCGGCAAGGTGCAGGCTCAGTGCGGCAATGCCGCCTTCCAATATATCAAGCGGGCCATCGAGCTGGCCATGGTCGACGAGGTGGACGGCACCGTGACGGCACCGCTGAACAAGGAGGCACTGAACCTGGCCGGGCACCACTACGACGGACATACCGAGATATACGCCACGTTCACGCATACGAAGAAATATGCCATGATGCTGGCCGACGAGAACATCCGCGTCATCCATGTATCGACACACGTGCCATTGCGCAAAGCCTGCGACCTGGTGAAGAAACAGCGGGTCATCGAGTGCGTGGAGCTCATCGACGATGCCTGCCGACAGTTCGGCATCGAGCAGCCACACATCGGCGTGGCTGGACTGAACCCCCATTCGAGCGAGAACGGCATGTTCGGATGGGAGGAGGCGCAGGAGATTATTCCCGCCATCGAGGAACTGCAACAGCGCGGCTTCGACGTAGAGGGACCGGTGCCGCCCGACAGCATCTTCGCCAAGGCGAAGTGCGGCAAGTACGACGGCTGCGTGGCCATGTATCACGACCAGGGACACATCCCCCTGAAGGTATGCGCCTTCAACTGGGACAAAGAGACGGGCAAGATGGAGAGTGCCAGCGGTGTGAACATCACGCTCGGACTGCCCATCATCCGCGTGTCGGTGGACCACGGCACGGCCTTCGACGTGGCAGGCAAGGGCATCGCCAACGACTCGGCCATGACGCTCTCGATCGACTATGCCACACGGATGGCGATATATCGGCGGAGCCGAAATGAGAAACGCCAGAAATGAAAGAAATGAAAGAAATGAGAAATGAAAGAAATGAAAATGAAGAAATGAGAAATGAGGGGCTGCGCATGTTGGTGATAGCCGATGATATTACGGGAGCCGCCGAGATAGCTGGCATGGCCTACAGTAAGGGACAGCAGGTGCGCCTGCTCTGTGCCGACTGTACAGATAGTGCAGGCTGTACAGATAGTGTCGGCAACACGACAATCACTGTCATCGCCACCGACACCCGCTCCATGACGGAGGCGGAAGCCACTGCCGAGACACGCCGCCTCGCATCATTTCTCATTTCTCATTTCTCATTTCTCATTTCGCCAGCCGACTCATTTCTCATTCCTCATTTCTCATTTCCCATTTACAAGAAGGCCGACTCCGCCCTGCGCGGACACGTCGTGGCAGAGCTGGAGGCCCTGATGAAGGCCACAGGCTTTCGGCGCGCCGTCTATATGCCCGCCAATCCCTCGAAGGGGCGCATCATCCGCGACGGCATCTACTACATCGACGGCAAGCCCATCCACGAGACGGCCTTCAGCTACGACCCAGAGTTTCCGGCCTGCACATCGTCACTGCGCGAGCGTTTCCCCGATGCGGCGGAGAAAGGCATCGTCATGCCCGACGCCACCACCATGGACGACATCTGCCACCTCATATCCCATTATGACGACGGCAACACGCTGTTTGCCGGTGCGGCAGACCTCTTCGCGGCACTGATGGAAGCAAGAGGCCGTAAGCGTGACGACATGACAGCATCACAAGCAATGGAAGCAAGAGACGAAAAACCTCCCCTCCCCCACTCCACCCTGATTCTCTGCGGCAGCACGCAGAGCCGTCCCCTTGACCTCGGCATCCCCATTGCCTCCATGCCCCGCGAGGTATATGACGGCCAGCAAGACGCCGACTACTGGTTTAACCAGCTATCCACTCCACTCCTTACAAGGGAGGGGCCGGGGGAGGATCTTTCTGGGGAAGGTCTTCCGGGAGAGGGTCTTTCGGGGGAGGGCCTTTCGGGGGAGAGTCTTCTCCTCGCCATCCCCTTCACCCACCGCACGGGCAAGGCCGTCGCCATCCACCTGCGCACGGTGATGGCCGAGATGGCGCGCCGTCTGGTGAGCCGTCACCATCCCGACAGCCTCATCATCGAGGGTGGTGCCACGGCATGGGCTACGCTCAACGCCCTCGGCTGGCATGAGTTCCAGATAGAACGGCAGGTGGCTCCCGGTGTAGTACAAATGCGAAGCGTCACCAGCGGAACACTGGTGACGCTCAAACCCGGCAGCTACCCGTGGGGCGGGCTGTTTGACAAGGACAGGCAGGGTTAACGCTCAACCGTTCAGTAAGCCCTTGTATTTCAGCCGTTCAGCAAGCCCTTGTATTTCAGCCGTTCTGCGAGTACAACTGTTTCAGTCCTTCAGCGAGTAAGTGACCGTAGTCACCACGCGTACCTTCTTTATATAGGGGGTATTCTCGTCGCGGTTCTCGATAGAGAACTGGCCTTGGTCGGCACTTACAATCTTGTTCAGCTGCGAGTGGGAGTTCTCGGCAAACTGCTGTGCCGTCTTCTCGGCATTCTCAATGGCTTCCTGCATCATCTTCGGCTTCATGGCCTTGAACGACACATACTCATACTTCACCGGATTCTCGTAGCCACCGTCCACGATGGCCACACCCTCCTTCAGCAGGTCGCCCTGACGGGCCAGGATGCGGCGAATCTTCTGCACCTCCTGACTGGTGACGGTGATGACCGACGTGACGATATAGCGATAGGGCTTGTTGGCATCGGTATATTCGCGGGCCTGCAGGTCCATCACCTGCGGGGCATTCTCCGTCAGCTCGCCCTCCTTGATGCCGTTGCGCATAAGGAACGCCTTGATTTTCTGCTGCGTGCCACCAATCTTGTTATACAACTCGGGCAGGTTGTTGCCTACCTCCTTCGACACGATGGGCCACGTCACCTTGTCGGCCTCCACCTCCTGCTCGGCAAGCCCCTTCACACTCACCTTGCGGTCTTTCTCGGCAAAGTTGTCGATGCCGGCCTTGATAAACCAGCCCAGGCACACCAGTCCTAACGAAATAAGGGCTGCACCTAAAATACTTTTCTCTGTCATAAGCTTATTGTTGTTTTAGTTTGTTGTTCTTCTGCCAGTCTGGCGGCTGGCGGCATCACTTCTCTTCTGCCAATACGAAGTCGAGCTGGCGCTTCTCCAGATTGGCACGGGCCACACGGATACGGATGGGGTCGCCCAACTGGTACTTGTGATGATGGCGACGCCCTACAAGGCAGTAGTTGCGCTCGTCGAAATCGTAGTAGTCGTCGTCGAGGTCGCGCATAGACACCATACCCTCGCAGTGGTTCTCGTCTATCTCGCAATAGATGCCATACGACTGGATGCCAGAGATATGGGCATCGTACTCGTTGCCGATCTTGTCGCCCATAAACTCCACAACCTTGTACTTGATGCTGTCGCGCTCGGCCTGCTGGGCTACCTGTTCCATGTCCGACGAGTGCTCGCACAGCTCCTCATACTTCTCCTGGTTGGCCGAACGGGCACCGTCCTGGTACTTGGTGAGCAGGCGGTGAACCATCGTGTCGGGATAGCGGCGGATGGGCGACGTGAAGTGGGTATAGTATTCAAAGGCCAGTCCGTAGTGGCCGATGTTGTGCGTAGAGTATTTCGCCTTCATCATGGCACGCAGGGCCACGGTCTCGATGAGCTTCTGCTCCCTCTTGCCCTGACAGCTGTCCATCAGCGCATTGAGCGAACGGGAGATGGCTCCCTTTGTGCCGGCGGTCTTCAGCTTATAGCCGAACTTGACCACGAACTCGCGCAGCGTCTCCAGCTTCGTGGGGTCCGGCTGGTCGTGAACACGATAGACGAAGGTCTTGCTTTTTGAGGTCTGAGATTTGGACTTTGAACTTTGTGATTTCACCTTGCCAATGCTCTCGGCTACGGTGCGGTTGGCCAGCAGCATGAATTCCTCGATGAGCTGGGTGGCATCGTTCGACTTCTTGAAGTAGGCTCGCGTGGGCTTTCCCTGTTCGTCAACATCGAAGTGCAGCTCCTCACGGTCGAACTTCACGGCACCGCCCTTGAAGCGGCGTTCGCGCAGACGCTTGGCCAGACGGTCCAGCGTGCGGAGCTCTTCGGTATAGTCGCCGTCTTTACCCATCAATATCTCCTGTACCTCTTCGTAGGCATAGCGGCGGTTGCTCTTGATAACGGTATGGGCGATATGGTAGTCCTTGATATTGGCCTCGTTGTCGAGGGTGAAGATGACGCTATAGCACAGCTTCTCCTCGTCGGGGCGCAGCGAACAGATGAAGTTGCAGAGGCGTTCGGGCAGCATGGGGATGGTGCGATCGACGAGATAGACGCTGGTGGCGCGCTTCACGGCCTCCTTGTCTATCACCGAGCCCTCCTTCACATAGTGCGACACATCGGCAATATGCACACCCACCTCATATAGAGCTGCCCCCTCCAGACCTCCCCCCGTAGGGGAGGCTTTCAGAGTTCCCCCTCTACGGGAGGGGCGGAGGGGGAGGCTTCTTATGCTGAGCGCGTCGTCGAAGTCCTTGGCATCCTTCGGGTCGATGGTACACGTCCACACGTCACGAAAATCCTCGCGACGTTTGATTTCCTCGGGCGTGATGCCGGGGTCTATCTTCTCGGCGGCCTCCTCGACATGCTTCGGATACTTATACGGCAGGCCGTACTGCGCCAGGATGGCATGCATCTCGACATCGTTGTTGCCCTCCTTGCCCAGCACGTCGATGACCTCGCCGACAATGTTCTTCGACTCCTTCGACGGCCACTGCGTGATGCGCACCACAGCCTTCTCGCCGTCCTTGCCGCCCTTCAGCTTCTTCTTGGGAATGAGGATATCGTGTACGAAGATGTTGCCTTCAGTCACGAGGAAGGCATAGTCTTTCTCTACCTTCAGCTTGCCTACGGCCTGGTCAACCTTATGCGTCAGGATTTCGACTACCATAGCCTCCTTGATATGCCGCTCGCGGCGGGCCATCATGGCCACACGCACGCGGTCGCCGTTCATGGCAAACAGCGAGTTGCGCTCCGAGACGAAGATAGGCTTGCCACCGTCGTCGGGTTGGAACGAGTTCTTGCCGTTGGCCTTACGGATGAAGGTGCCCTCCTGCACCTGCGTCTTCTGGTTCAGCTTGTAGGCATTGTCGCCAGCCTTGGTCAGGTAGTCGTCCCATGCCATCTCGTCCATCGTCTCCACGGCCATCATCTTCGCCGGATGCGTTGACAGCTTCAGCTTCTGGAATATCTGCTTAAACGAGAACGTCTCGTTCGGACTCTGTTGGAACAGCGCCTGCAGCATTTCCACCAGACGCTTCTTGTTCAGTCTCTTTCCACTCTTGTGCTTACTCATAAGTATCGCGTTTTTATGTTTTCCAATGGCAAAGTTACGAATTTATTATGACATACGGAAACGATTTGGGAAGATTAACGCAACAAAATGTATAATAGGAGAAAAATGCACCATGCCGATGTCATCCATGGGCGAGTAAAAGGAAATGCGCCATGCCGGTGTCATCCATGTCCGAGTAAAAGGGCCGCACGGAAGACGACCCCTCCGTGCGGCCTTTTCATCATGCCTGATGCCAAAAGGCAGCGTGCTTACTCTGCCTTCTTGGCAGCCTTCTTCTTGGCAGCGGGCTTCTTCTCGGCAGCAGCCTTGGCAGCCCTCTTGGCGGGAGCCTTCTTCGGCTCGTCGGCGGGCTCGTACTTGGAGAGACGGGCCTTCAGACGGGTTATCTCCTTGTCCTTCATCTCTATCTCGTCACCCTGGTTGCGGATGGTGGTGAGCAGGGCGTTCAGCTCTTCGTTGTCAATCTCCTGCGGATAGAGGGCATTGACGCGGTTGATGAAGTCGCCGAGGATGTTCATATAGTTGGTGAAGGCATCGAACGGTCCGCTATAGATGCCACGATCCAGTCCTACGTTCGAGGGCTTGGTGGTCATGAAGCGGAAGTTGTTGGAGGCCTGCAGGTAGTCCCAGTCCTGATTGATGCGCGGGTCGTCGGCAATGCGCAGACGGTCGGCCACGGAGTAGAGCTTGTTGAAAGCCTCACGCTGCATGGCGTTGCCCAGCCAGCAAGAGACGTCGCGCTCTTCGTCCACCCACGAGAGGGTGTCGGGCACGTCAAGGTTGCCCACACTCTTCACCTTCATGCAGATTTCCGTCGGTGTCGAGAAGGTGATGCCTTTCTCCTTGGCACAGGCGGGCAGTGCCTTCAGGAAGTCGAGGATGTTCGACGAGAGCGGCTGGGCGATGCCCAGTGCCGACAGTTCCATGAAGATATTGATAATCTGCTCCTCTTCCGGAAGACGGGCGATGCGGTCGATATAGGCATCGGCGAAGAGGGGATAGCCCTCCCAGTCGCTGTTGTTGAAGCGCAGCGAGATGTCGTCGCTCAGCTCCACGTCGCGCAGCAGCAGCTTCAGGTTGGGAGCGATGTTGCAATTATAGACATAGTGCGGCGACTTCCATCCCAGCACGTGCTTGGCACCCTCGGTGAGCATGCCCTTGAAGCG
>ODAI014726355.1_pt1 | contig 10827 bp, 5 predicted proteins | sample 1539321 | NCBI WGS metagenome assembly ODAI01 (sample SAMN02144231, study PRJEB22623) | gut metagenome | biome: sheep rumen | host: Ovis aries | place: New Zealand | reverse complement strand
GATCTTCTTTTTTTGCATCGCAGAGATTCAGTTCATATCCAAACACACCGAAGGCCGCAGCATTAAACCTTGTCTCCAAAGAGGTTTCCCTGAGCGTCTGATGATTCGGACTTGCGGAGACATGAGCCGAATATACAGACTGGGGATAACCGTAACTGTATCCTGTCTGTATCACGGAACGGCAATAAGGGTCCGTATCATCGCTTGCCCAGATCTGGGGAAAATAACAGAGAATGCCGGCATCGAACCTGTTACCTCCTGATGCGCATCCCTCAAAAAGAATATGAGGAAATTTTTCGGTGAGTTTTTTCATTATCCCGTAGAGTCCGCAGATATAACGGTGAAAAACTTCACCCTGCCTGTCTGAAGGAAGGTATTTTGAATACACATCGGAAAAACTCCTGTTCATATCCCATTTGACATATGATATGTCCGCGGATGAAAAAACTTCGCTCATCTTTTCAACTATATATTCGCACACATCAGGGTTTGTCAGATCAAGGATCCTCTGATTCCTTCCCTCGCTGTGATCACGTCCGGGGATGTCCAGTACCCACTCAGGGTGCTCTTTATACAGATTTGAATTGACTGATACCATCTCAGGCTCGACCCAGATGCCAAATTCCATTCCGAGAGCTTTCACTTTATCCGCAAGACTCCTAAGTCCTCCCGGAATTTTTTTTGTATTTACATCCCAGTCACCAAGACTTGATGAATCGTCATTTCTTTCGCCGAACCACCCGTCATCCATGACAAAAAGTTCAATGCCTGCGTCGCGCCCTGCTTTTGCAAGTTTTAAAAGCTTATGCTCGTTTATGTCAAAATAGGATGCCTCCCAGCTGTTAAGCAGAACCGGACGCTCCTTCTTTTTCCATGTTCCCCTTACAATGTGTTCCTTGATAAAGGAATGCATGTGCAGACTCATACCATTAAAACCTTCATGGGAAAAAGTCATTACCGACTCGGGTGCGTCAAAGGATTCCCCGGGATCTATGACAAATTCAAAACCATCAGGATTTATTCCGCTTAAAAATCTCGTTTTCCCGAAGGGGCTTACTTCTGCGGATTCGATATGATTACCGCTGTAAATAAGATTAAAGCCGTACACATCCCCGGCATCCTCTGTTGCAAACGAGGGATGAAGCATTACAAAAGGATTGGCCCTGTGGGAGGATTCACCGCTTCTTGATGATACAACATATTTTCCGCGGGACAGAAAAGCTGACGACTTCTGCATTTCCCTTGCCCACGCTCCTCCAAAGGTTGTCATGACATATCCGGGCATATCGAAGTCAATCTGATTGCTCATCAGTTTTTTCAAAATGACGGATGTGTCAGAAGTGTTAACAAGCCTTGGCATTTTGCATATGCAGTCGCAATCCTCGTATACATAATAATGAAGTTCAAGAATGATGTGGTTTGTTTTTTCTACAAGTGTTACGCAAAGATGTTCGCACTTTCCGCTTTCGGAATATGAAACTGGAAGAGTATCTGAAAAAGGCTCTTTGTCATCAATGACATATTTTTCAAATACAAAATCACAGGTGGACGAGCCGTCCGGAAATCCCATATCGATAAAAGGATCTCTGAGATCGCCTTTGCCGTAAGAGCTCATCTCGAGTCTCATATCCTCAAGGGAATATTCGGGATGGTCTGAGTCATATATGCACGTATTACCCGGAGCAAAGGCATGTTTTTCAATGAGTGCATCGAGTGCGCCCTTACCTTCAGTTATCCCGATACGTCTCCCGTAATACAGATGCTCGAGCTGCCCTGTGGGAAGTACTCTGAAAGCATATGTTGTTTTCGGGGTATCAAGCACCCATGCATTTTCATATATATGCCTGATCATATCACGCCTCCATGATCATACTGATCACACCGTTTGGATCATTTTTTCTTATATTTACTCTGTGCAGCCCGTGAAGCACCGGCAGGCAGATTAATTATATTAGCTCCCGGCGTGAAAAATGTTAATTATTTCTGAGGTTCATGGCCGCATTAACTACTTTATATGCCCCATCGTAAATTCCTGTCTTCCGGTTCTCCAGAATGTTCTCACACATTTCACTGAGAAGGTCCGTCTCAAGGAACATATCTATCATCTGAAGGGTATGGGGGATATCCCTGCATTCAAGTGTTCCGTCTCCAATCTCTGCGGAGTGTATCGCTCCCCACATCTCATGTTTTCCGACGCGTCTGATAAAAAGCTTGGGCACCGGATAAAATGCAAGTTCAGACGGCTTTGTAACAAGAACATCACAGGCTCTCATAAGAAGGTTTGTGCAGTACACTGCTTCAAAGATATTTTTATGCCAGAATCCGTGAATGCCTGTTATCTCATTTTCGGGGCTGAGTGCAGAGACGGCAAACTCTTCCGTATCCTTCCAGTCGTTCATATGCTCCGTGGACATGGTCTTCATTTCCGGTATCTCTTCAAGAAGCTCATCCCAGACATTTTTATAATCACCGACATTTACAAAAAGCGCCGCTTTGCCGGATCTTATCTGAGGGATAAGATACTTTATCATTGCAGCAAAGATCTCTTTTTGTGCACCTGCACCGCCGATGGTCAGAAGAAATCTCATGGGCTTTCCGTTTTTCTTTCTCTCTTCTCTCTGCCTGCAGTCATTTTCAATCCCGCTTACTATCTCATGATCTATGTAGTGGCCCGTATAAAGAAGGCTTCCTTCCGGCATGGGCCTGCACACTTTGTCTTTAGCCATTCCGTTTAAGATACGGTAACCCATATATGCATCCAGACACTGCACGGTATGAACGGCACCTTCCGCAAAATGAAGTGCCATGGGCCAGTTGTCCGGGATTGCATTAACAACATATTTCATCCCGGCATGAAGAGCCGCCTGAGCCGGCCATACGTGGGTACCCACAACAGGAATATCCTTAGGAACGTTTTTGAAAACCGGAGCCATAAGCTCTGCATTTTTCTGGTCTGACGCATTGTATGAAAGCGCTCTGAATCCCTCGTAGTTCATGGGTTCCCAGACAAGTTTGTTGAACAATGGATTTTTTGACAGCCTTGATCCCAGGGAATACAGATCGTTCTGTGCGCTGATGACCTTGGTACATGTCGTTTCACCATATGAATTAAGATCCATCCAATAAGGTACATAGCCCATGTTATGCGCAGCTGATGCGATGGCCATTGAAATGCGGTAATGTCCGAATCCCATTCTGATATTTCCGACGATAACACCTTTTTCAGAGTTCCACTCAAGACCCGGAAGGTTATCTTCCCTAACATAATGCGCATTCTTATCAAGATCTCCCACAAGCACATTATTGACGCCGAGACTGTCGCCGATATATTTATTTTTTTCAATCTTTACGGGATAATCCGCATTTGAATCGTCACCGAATTTCCTTGCGTATTTGTTTTTGCTCTTAACGGCTTTTTTATAATCTTTTGAACTGATCTCATTACCGAATATAATTTTTGATCTGTCTGTCATATTCCATCTCCGATCTTATCTTCTCTTTTTTTCATCCAGCTGAGCGGAAATCTCGGACAGCTTTTCGTCTGTCAGGATATATTTTTTCCTGAATACTACTATGGCAATTGCAAGTCCGATGACGGGAAGAATTGTCATGGTCATTCTCAGACCGAGTTTTGAGCTTTCCGCAACATTAAGTGAATAGTCGATCTTCTCGGTTGTATCCGCATTTCCACGCTGGAGACTGTTTAACTGGAGGCATATGGATGCCACAAATGCCGCCACTCCGCTTGCAAGCTTTACAACAAATGTCTGCATGGAGAAAATGACACTCTCATCACGTCTTGAGTTTTTTAATTCTCCGTAGTCAACTGTATTTGCCAAAAATACCGTGGTGATGACCTGGAGTACACCGTTTGCCGCAAAGATAAAAAATGCCGGAATGAAAAGAATGTATACAGAGCTCATGTTCACAAAGGCAATGATAAAGAGGGTTGCATATCCGGTGATGGCGCTGGCAAGGCAAACATAGAATATCTTCACATCGCTCAGGAACAATCTAAGGACCGGATAGAACAGCATCATTGAAAGGATCTGGATAGCGCCTCCGAACATGTTGAACAGAGTATAGCTGTCACCCCATCCGGTTCCGCCGAAATCGTACTTAAAGAAATAGATCACAAGATTTGATGTGATGTAAATGGAGCAGTTAATTAGCACAATGGCAATAACAACCGTCATAGCCTGATCATTACTGATAAGAGCCCTGAACATATCTCCCACAGATGCGGATTTCATATCAACAAGACTCTGCTCCTTTATGGCAAGGCATGTGACGGTTATGAACACAACGAAAAGAACGGCAATGATAAGAGCAAACCACTTAAAGCCCACTATCTCCCTTGCCGCACCGGACAGGTTTTCAAAAGCCGGAAGGTTTCCTATGGTCTGTATGATCTTTACAGTAAATATGGTAACAAGAGCACTTCCCACACCCGCACAGCTCCTTGCAAGAGTAGTAAGGCCCTCTCTTTCAGATCCTCCTTTTGTAAAGGCAGGGATCATTGACCAGTAAGGAATATCCATCATGGTATAGGTAATGCCCCAGAGGATATAGGTGACAGCCGCATAAGCCACAAGGCCCGAAGGCGTCATATCCGGAGGACATGCAAACATAACAAAGAGCACCACGGCATTTGTTATGGTTCCTATAAAAAGCCAGGGACGGAATCTTCCCCATCTTGTGTGGGTTTTTGCCACAACTATTCCCATTATGGGATCATTAAATGCATCAAAGACCCTTGCCGCAAGAAGGATTATTCCCATGGCAACGGAATTGACACCCAAAAGATCCTGAAAATAGTAAAGAACATAACTTGCAGAGAGCATGTAGACCATGTCTTTCCCCACTGCACCGATACCGTAAGCCGCTTTCTCCCCCACTGTCAGCTTTTTGTTTTCCATGTTTTCTCCTTGTTTTTTAATCGGTTTATTGTTTGCCTGATTATTCGCCGCTTCACATCTGCGGAGTTCTGTTCATGCGGACATCAAATTCTATTCTTGCTTCTCCTGCCTGCATACTGACTATCTGGAGGCTTGCCCTTCCGGACTCGCCGATGGTCTTAAGATAGGTTCCGCCCATTCCTCCCTTAAGGGATATTGCAGAAGGTCCTATGAGTTTTACGGGACCCTCCGTACGGAGCAGTACAGGTTCATTAAAGTAAGGCACGGGATTTGAATTCTGGTCGACAGCCCTTATCCTTACTGCCACCGCATCATAGGTATTTCTTTCTTCAAGTACTTCAACGTACGCGTGAGCCGTGATCCTGATCTCCTTTACGGATTCCTTCACAACGCTCTTAACAACCTCTCCGTCCTTGATGGCATCAAATCTGTAAACAAGGGATTCGTTACCCCAGTTGCCGATATATTTTGCATAGAGCGCGTATGCTTCCTCCATGGTCATCCTGTATACGGTCATGCATTTTGCCGCAATGGCTTTTGCCCTGGCGCTGAGATTATCCATGCCGTACATTGAATACTGGTTTAAGAGAAATTTCACATCCTCAGCCTGGGCCGAAGAAAAATCTTCTCCCTTCCTGACCGCATCACCGATATAGTCATCAACCAGGATTGGGCCGTGGGGCAGATATGTATAGGGCGAATCCGAAGGAAAATATTCCTTGATAAGCGTATCATTTTTATACATCTTCACGCTGTCGGCATTGGTATAGATCCAGACTTCTCCTATCCTGCTCTCGGGATGTTCTCCTATATCCATGGATGATGAAAGTTCAAGCATGGGTGTCTGAATCCCCTGGGCCGCATATACATACGCCGCCTGTTTGAAATTCCTGAACATATCCGTAACACCGTGATAGCAGATACGGTCACCGCTTCCGAAATCCTTATGGGTGTTGTAATCGAACATGCACCAGCCGAAGCTTCCGGCTATATCTCCGGATGCGGCTACATCATTTATAACCTTTGCATGTCTGAGAGCATGTTCTGCCCTGTGTTCTTCATCGTCAAAACTCTTTGTTGGATAAATATGTCCTCCGTACTCGGAAATCAGATAGGGCCTTAAAGGATCCGGTGTCACGCTCTTTTTGGAAGCGCATCCGTCAGTTCCGTCACCTGTGTGTGAAAAATCATTATATGTATATACATCCTCTAAAAACTCGCTTTTTTTGATGCATCTTACACCGCCTGTTGCCCTTGAAGGATCCAGGCTTCTGGCACAGGCATTTGTCTGAACGTAGAGGTCATGATCGTCCCCGGACTCGTTTATCCTTACTCCCCAGAGGATTATCGAAGGGTGGTTTCTGTATTCAAGGACCATCTCCCTGACATTTTCAAGAGCCTGATCCTTCCATATCTCATCTCCTATATACTGCCATCCGGGAATCTCCGTAAATACCAAAAGCCCTAACTTGTCACACTGGGATATAAACGCATGGGACTGGGGATAATGGGATGTTCTGACGGCATTGACTCCCAGCTCTTCCTTGAGTATCCTTGCGTCTTCCTTCTGAAGAGAATCCGGCATGGCATATCCCACGTAAGGAAAGCTCTGATGACGGTTAAGTCCCCTTATAAGATATTTTTCACCGTTGAGATAAAAACCGTCCGCGCTCCAGTGTGCTGTTCTGAAGCCTGTTACGACAACTTCTTCGTCATATACTTTTCCGCTGTCCTTATCCAGTATCCTGACAGTAACGTCATAAAGATTCGGCGCTTCCGGATACCAGGGTTTTACTTCTTCGGGACTTTCGGCAAAAGATATGGCATTCAGATCGGCAGTAAGGACAAGACTTCCAAGTTTTGTCCCCATGCCTTCTTCACCGTGAGGTTTTATGTACTGCTCCGCAATAAGAGTACCGTGTTCAGAATCCACGAAGGCACTTGTCTTTAATACAAAGCCCTCTTCGGATTTTTCGGTATATACAAAAAGCTGTTCAATATGAGGTCCGTCATATACATCGATATATACATCCCTGTAGAGTCCGCCGTATGTCATGTAGTCGATCACATGTCCGAAAGGAGGTATATCAAGATTCTCCCTGCTGTCGAGTTTTACGGATATGAGATTATCGGTCCCGTATTTTAACAGTCCCGAGATATCTATGGTAAACGAAGTGTACCCGCAGTAATGTCTCCCTGCCCTGTCACCGTTTACATATACATCCGCATAATGAGCCGCGCCTTCAAACGTAAGCTTTACGCATCTTCCTTCCCACTCTGAAGGAACATTTATATGCTTTCTGTAAAGTGACAGCTTCTGATATATCGATTCATCAAAGCAGTTGAACGGAGTTTCCTTTACAGTATGCGGAAGCCTTACGGTTTCAAGCAGGACATCCTCATACTCGGGGAAAAGCATCCTGTCTTCATATTCGGAAGTAAATTTCCAGTCATCACTAAGGAAAAATCTTTCTCTCATACTTTCCTCCCTGTCATGCATTTCTGACGGCTATCCCGTCAACTATGATATCCACTATATTGTTCAGCGCATCAACATAAGCTATATCGTTTTTTACAAGTATGTCTCTTGAGAAAAACTGCTCGATGGATGCCTCATACATCATCTTGATAAGTCTGATATTAACCGGCCTTACCACGCCTTCCTCAATTCCCTTTTCCATTAAAGCGATGGTCTGCTCCCATCCGGTCTCAAGTCTTTCTTCAACCCTTTCATATATGTCGGGATGCTTTTCACGGAGAATATAGAGCTGCTTTAAGTCTATATTTTTATAACTGTCCGGCAAAACCCCGAGGATCCTTCTGATCTTCTCTATTGTGGTAAGCTCCGGATCTTCAACCACCTTCATCTCGCTCTCTTTTATGGAATCAAAAACATGATCCACCATATCCATAAAAAGAGTTTTCTTATCCCTGTAGACAAGATAGATGGTCTTCTTACTCATCCCAAGATGCTTGGCCAGATCATCCATAGTAAACTTTATTCCCTTGTCACGATAGACGTTTACGACTCCCTCAAGTATCTGCTGCTTCAGGACTTCAATACTCTGCATCTCCGACCTCACTTTATATTCACATATATGTGCAGGAAACGAAAACGCGTTTCCTGGTTTCCATTATAAAATAAGGGCAAGCCGGGAACAAGAAAACGTTTTTACAAAAATAGTTTCCTGTTTTTGTATAAATCAGACAATGCATTTACAGGCATAAAAATACCCCCGTGCAAAGTACACGGGGGTATGAAGATCATATTAACTTTTTAAGAAGATCACATGTACATAGCGAACTCAGCGGTAGCGGATACTGCATAGTATGCGTTATCCCAGTCAAGTCCGTTAAGACCTACGATGGTTCCCTGAGCGGTTGCATTGTAATTGGTCCTGTACTGGTATGCATTTGCTCCGGGAGCTACAAGGCTCATTCCGGGGTTGGAGGATGTAACTCTTGTGAACATTACAGAGTCTCCGTTAGTTCCGGAAGTTCCGGCCTTCTTAAAGCGGATATTTGCGAAGGATGCCATAACGGATGATCCGTCATCTCTTCCTGCAACCTCAACACATGCGGTAACATTCTGTCCTTTAAGGAAGGTGTTTGCAACCTGTCCTACAAGCTGTCCGTTAACGTAGAGATAGCACATTCCGGTAGCGGTATCATATGCTTCCATGATATTAACGGTCTGTCCGAGAGGAGCAAGTCCGTGTCTTGTATAAACCTGTCCTCCGATAGCGTTGCTTCCGACGTTCTCACAGATGTAGATTGCCTTGCCGTTATAAGGCTTTGCGCCGTAGAGGTCATACTGGATACCGAAGCTGATCGCACTTGTTGCTGTCTTAAGAACAACCTTTCCGTGGTATCCGTTTCCTGCACCTGCAAGAGTAAGATCGGTGCTTATAGCCATATAGGATGAAGGAAGAGAAGCAAGTGTAACGCCTGCTGCCGGTGCCGCTGCTGCGGTTGCAGCCTGTGCGGGAGTAATGGTGGTAGCAGCTGCGGTAGTCTTCTGGGTCTCCTCAAGCTGGTTTGCAAATCTTCCCTCTGCCTTACCTGCAAGATCGTAATGAAGCTTGAGCATTGCGGGATCGGATCCCATTGCCTTAACTACATCGGGATATCTTGCGGCATAGTATGCGGCATCAAAAGCGCTTGCTTCGGGAGCAGCTCCGGCATAGGGAAGTCTGCCTTCAGCTTTTCCGTATGCCTTATAGTGATTGTAAAGAACCTTCTCTGACTTGCCGAGTACTGCGACTACATCGGGATAAGATGATGCATAAAATGCCGCGTCGAACTTTCCTCCGTCAGCCATTGTCTTTGTGGCAGCCTGAACGCTGTTTCCGGAGAATGCAACCGCAAGGATCATTCCGGCAGCCACTGCAAGAACTATTTTTGAGATTATCTTCTTCATGTGGATAGTTTCCCCCTTTCATATGATTCGTTGTTTTTAAGGTAAAGTTATTTTATCAGACATATATCCATTTATCAATTATTTTTAAGCGGCAAGAAACTGTCATTTCGCATCACGGTTTCCATGCATTCCACTGTCAGAGTCTTAACACCTGCATGTCTTCAAGAAGCGTTTCCGTCAGCCGGATCAGATTCTGTTCTTCTTTTTCCTCGAGAGTTTCGCATGTGTATACATATGTAAAAACAGGAACTCTTCCTCCCGCAGAAAAGCTCAGGTGTTTTTTATGCCTGTTTAATACTTCCGGTATCTTGGAAGGATCCACCTTGGCATCTGCCTTAAATGAAAAAACTATCTCACCCTTTCCGCCCCTGACTTCCGTCAGATAAACCGCATGTGCAAGCTTTCTCATAAGAGCAACCTTTAAGAGATTTTCGGCTGAAAGAGGAACCTTCCCGAATCTGTCCAAAAGCTCATCACGCATATCGGAAAGATCCGCCTCATTTTCGATGGAAGCTATCCTCTTGTACATATCGAGCTTTTGCTCTTCGTTAAAAATGTATTCCCTGGGGATAAAAGCATCTATGTCCAGATTTATTATGGTTGAAAAATCATCCGCAGCTTCTTCTCCCTTAAGCCTTCCGACGGCTTCTCCCAGCATCTTGCAGTAAAGATCGTATCCCACCGCCTCCATATGTCCGTGCTGGCTCTTTCCGAGAAGATTTCCCGCGCCTCTTATCTCAAGATCCCTCAGGGCTATCCTGTATCCGCTTCCGAGATTCGTAAACTCCCTTATGGCACCCAGGCGCTTTTCGGCGATCTCCGACAGGACCTTGTCCTTCTTGTACATAAGGAAAGCAAATGCAACCCTGGAAGAACGGCCCACTCTTCCTCTTAGCTGGTATAGCTGTGACAGACCGAATTTATCGGCATCGTTTATGATAAGAGTGTTGACATTGGGAATATCCATACCTGTCTCAATGATGGTGGTACTTACAAGGACATCTATATCTCCACTGACAAAATCATACATGACATCCTCTAATTCCCGCTCCTTCATCTGGCCGTGTGCAAACTCGATCCTTGCATCCGGCAGGGCCTCTCTGAGCATCTTGGTATGTTCAGGTATGGTACGGACGTTATTGTAGAGATAATATACCTGGCCGCCTCTTGCAAGCTCTCTTGATATCGCTTCCCTTACTATCTCCTCATTGTATTCACACACAAATGTCTGGATGGGCTGGCGGTCCGTGGGAGCTTCTTCAAGAAGGCTCATATCCCTGATGCCCGCAAGACTCATTTCAAGAGTTCTGGGAATAGGCGTTGCGGAGAGAGTAAGCACATCGACATTCTCCCTCATTTTTTTTATCTTTTCCTTATGTGCAACACCGAATCTCTGCTCCTCATCTATTATCAAAAGGCCAAGATCCTTAAAATGCACATCTTCGGACAAAAGTCTGTGTGTTCCTATGACGATATCCACAAGCCCCT
>ODAI014542782.1_pt1 | contig 10827 bp, 4 predicted proteins | sample 1539321 | NCBI WGS metagenome assembly ODAI01 (sample SAMN02144231, study PRJEB22623) | gut metagenome | biome: sheep rumen | host: Ovis aries | place: New Zealand | reverse complement strand
ATGTTGTTTTGTAAATAATCTATTGGAGAACTAGGATACATATTAATTAGTGAAAAATCATTTATAAATTCCGAAATATTCTTTATTAAACCAGTATAAATTATAATTAAATTTGACGGAAGTTCGTCACGTTTAAATAGAATATTGTTAATATTACTATCATTTACATTATTAAATATTAAAAAATGATTTATGTTCTTATTATCATCACATTTTTTGATAAATGTGTTTATTTCTTTTAAATTTTCTGTATTTGTTATGAGAACGTTTTCTAATATAGGTTCATCTAAGATCAATTCACAATTTAATTTCTCTGTTCCTTTTTCAGATTCTTTCTTTAAAAAATCCATTAATTCTTCATTTTCTTTAGGTTTAAAGAAAAATCTAGGTACAATATTAAAATGACCTTTAACTTTAATATTTTCTATGATACAATAACATTCATCTTCAATTTTCATCCTTGGTATTAAATCATAAATATTTATTCTTTTTATAACAAAACCTTTACTGGTTGTTGTTTTGCCTAAGGTGAATGTTGATGAAATATTTTTTAGGAGCTCTTTCTGCATATTGTAATAATGAACATATTCTTTTGCTAAAGATGTTTTTCCAATACCTTTTACACCATTTAAAAAAATAATATGATCCATTTTAAGATTTAACAGAAATTCTTCTATTACATTTGTTTTATAATATAATCCTTTATTGTTTAGGTATTCTAAAAAAGAAAAATTGGAATTTTTCATATTATCCCTCTATCTATTTGAAAGTGGAGTTATAGATAAATATTTAGGTTTTGATGAATTTAAATTACCATCAATATTTTTTACAGGTCCTACCGAAATACATTCTGCTTTTTTAAGTGATGATAATTTCTCAGCCCAATAATTTTTATCTTGATTATTTGTTGTAAATTCTCCAGCTATATTTTTAACATTATCTGCTGGGTGGAAGTAAATTGTTTGATTGGCATTATTAAAAGGATTAACTTCAGTATTTTTCATTAATCCTTTAATAGATTGGGTTGCAAACCATACACTCCATCCTTTTTTACGACCTTCTTTGAGTATTTTTATACATGGTGAATCATCTTTATAATCAAGATTTTGAGCTTCATCAAGAATAACATTAAATGGTTTATCTTCACTTCCATGTAAACTTTTATAATTCCATAAATCCCATAAAATGAATTCAGTTATGATTTTTTGAATATCTCTAGAATATCCATGTAATTGAATTATAATAACTTTCTTGCTACGTTCATCTAATTCAGACCATTCAAATTCACTTTCTTGTTGGAACGGATTAAACAACAGGAATTCATTCAATTGGTTAAGAATTGATATAGCATTTTTGTTTTCAGGATCATCTAATTCTTCCATTAAATTATCAAATGACATATTTTCAGCATATTTTTCTAAACCATTATTTATAGCACGAACTAATGTATTCTCTTGAACAATCCCTAAATTATATACTGAACTGAATACTGATTTAATTCTGGATGCTATATCTAAATTACTTTCATAATAATAATCATCCTCATCATATTCAACTTTATTTTTTCTAAATGGATTTAATGGGAACTGTTCTTTTTTGATGTTATATTTTATCAAATTATCTCCAAGATATTCCTTTAATTCATCTTGAATTTCTTTACTCATGAATGCATCACTATAATCAATTATTAATGTAGGAATATCTTGTTTTGACATCTCTTTAATTAAACATTGCATGAAGTAAGTTTTACCAAATCCTGATTTACCTAATATTAATAAATGACGATTACTTAAATCTTTATTTCCATATTCCCAATATATCTCAGAATTTCCCTGTGAACCAATTAATGCTCGCACATCTTTCAAATCTTTAATTTCATTGTTATTTTCTTCAGCTCTATTTTCAGTAGTTGTATTCTCGTTTGGTTCAGGTTCTTGTTCTACATCATTTTCAGTTTTTTCGTTAACCTGGGTCGAAATAGTCGTGCTGATGTCTTTAACAGTTTCTGGAGTATAATCAGCAACAGCTGTAACATTATCTTTATTTTCAGAGGTTTTTTTGGAAATTGTGTTCGGAGTTTCTTCGGTATTTGGGATAACGTTATTTTTTATAATTTTAGTATAAAGTAAATCGTTTGGTTTAAATTCTGATCTGTTAATAATTTGATCATTAATTTCCGAAATACTTTTTGTTAAACCATTATAAGCAAAATCTTCCGGTAATTCAACTATTTGGATATTTTCATCAAATCTAACAGTAGTTTCTATTTCTTTTATATTAAATGCAATTACACTACCTTCGCCTATATACTTATTTAACTCATATGAAAATGTATATTCGTCATTTAATAAATATGGTTTAATTTTTTCAATTTTTTCTAATTTTTCTTCACTCCAGAAATCAAGTTTATTCAATTTTTTAAGATTGGATAATGCTAATTGCATAAAGAAATTTCTATAAAATTTACTTTTAAAGTAATTATTTTCATTTTCAATAAATTGGGTATTAATTAATTCAATGGTATGTATTAATTGTTCTTCAGCAGAAGTAATAGTATTTGAATTAATAAATCCTTGTTTAACTTCTACGGGGTGGTAATAAACCTTAAGATTCTGTTCTTCAATATTAATTCCAATAAATAATAAATCATCACTAAATCTTCCTTTAAGTAATGATTTTTTAAATAAACCTTCATTTTTACTTAAACCAACGGTTCCAGCAATTCTTAATATTTCTTCCATACTGATAGGAATCCATACAATATCTTTATGGTTTAACAAGCCATAGGTATATTTAATAGCTGAGATTACGCTTAATTTTTCTCGGTTAGTGTATGTGTTATTATTTATTACTCTTAATAACCATTCACCATTAATACCATTAAACATCTTAATGACATTATTTAACTTATTTTCATCTGTAGATATTTCTTTAGTTTTTAAAAATTGTTTTAGAATATTTTTATATTGTTTACTTTTATCAGTGACGGTAATAGTATCGTATTTATTGGAAGATGTATATTGATCACTATAATGTATGATTATGAGATTTTTGCTATTTTCGAAATATTCTAATCCAAATGAAGGTTCAATAAAAGTCACCCACAATGATTTTTCATATAAATTATTTATATCATCTTCATCGGGTTCATTAGGTTTTGATACTATTGTTTGTTTTTTAACATAAATGTTGTTTCCTTTATTTTTGTTATTTTGTACTAGTTCATTAGTATTAATAACAGTACGTATAAGTATTTCTGATTTATCTAAGATACCTTTAGTTCCAAATCCGATTCTATAACCACTTTCACTATTAAATGCTGTAGGATCAGATAAAATACCATTTAAACTTAAGCCAGTTTCAATTTCTTCCATTAAATGATTAGCATCCCTACTTTTATCACCCATTTTATAAAATGAAATGTGTGCATATTCATAGTCATATGAATCATTTTTATCATTTTTATAATATGTAATATTGTTCTGAATTAAATGTAAAATATCATTCTCATCAATATCTTTAGATCTTATTTTAATACCAAATTCATTAAATAAATCCTTTTCATCTTCGCAAATAAATAATTTATCGAAGAAACTTTTATCTGCGTTGTTGTACAGATTTAATTCAACTGGAATAACATCTTTTCCTTTATCAATACGTTTATATATGAAGTTAAAAACACCTTTAACAATTTCTTTATCTTGTTTAATATTGATAACATTTAATTTAATCGGAGCTTTACTGTTATTTATAAATAAATAATCAAAGTGATCAATGAATTCTCTAATTTTTTGTTCTATGACTTTGGAAATGAATTGATTAGTACTGCCTATACTAACTTCTTCTTCTTTTTCATATATGTTCCATTCTTTAATTTCATCTTGAACAACAGGTTTGAATAGTTCATCATTGCTATTCAGTATTAATGGAACTAAATTTTCATTATTTATACGATTTAATATGTTAAAATCTATTTTTTCATTCTTTAATTGTTTTTTTACTTCTATTTGGTAAGCCATATTAACTGGAGATAAACTGCTATAGTAAATTTTATCATTTGATTCAAATACGCCTATTTTATTCAAATCTTGTTTAGTTTTGTCTCCGAATAAAGCTTTATTATTTTCAATTGATTCAATCTCTTTATTATATTCTTCAAGAAAATCGGTGTATAAACTTTCTAAATCAGAATTTATGTAGGTTAGACTTGGGTAACCACAATTATTCTCTTCTAATTCCAAATTTTTATAATATTGGATAATATAATTATATTTCTTTTTTAGATTTTCAGAAATTTTCAAATCCATAGGAATTATCGTGTTATTTAAAGTAATAGTTCCTGATATAATATTATTCATAATTATTTGTTTTTCGTAGTTGAGAAATCTTTTAAAATCTTCATTAATATAAAAACTGTTTACTCCTTGAGTAACTTTACTGTTATTATATCTAAAACTTGATTCATTTTGTCTTTTTAAATTCCATATATTTAAGGAACTGGTAGGTATAGCTCTATCTCTTTCTTCTTTTATTGTAATTGGAATTTTAAATGATGAGTTATAGCTCAGGTTAAATAGTAATTCTTCATTAAGGGACCATGCTGCAGAATCTTCACTAATTTTTATGGTGTCATCATTAGTAATGTTAATTATTTTACCATTTTCTTCAATTTCTTCAATACGTTCTTCATTTCCATTACCTATTATAACAGGTGTAGATGTATCTTCATTAATTACTTGAATCGATTGAATTTTTTTCTTTGTCTTTTTTGGAACAACCAAATAATCTGATTTAATAGGATTTAATACTATTTCATCACATTTTACAATTGCAATGTTGAATTCATATGTTAGTTGAGTTAATGATTCATGTGAATATACTGCTTTTACAAAGCTTGTTTCATAATCTGAAGGAGTAACAGAAACAATAAATTCTTTTCCAGATACTTCTGCAGTACAATTATAAGTTTCTTTGATAAATTTTTTTCGTAAAGTCTTATCAAATTTGAACTTTAATTTAATATCATCGTCTTCACGAATATTGAATACAATAATATGTCTTTTTCTTAAACCTGCTTTTCTATAAGAAAGAGGTTTTTCCCAGAAAATTAATCCGTTTTCAGTTATTTTATCTTTTGATTCTAAATATTCTAAGGAATCCGTTTTAACTTTATTATGTTGAATAATATAATTATATTTAGTATTCATCCATTGTTTTTTATTTCCAAGTTTCTCTGTACAAGCTGTATCATATTTTTGAGCTAATTTTTCCTTAGTATCATCATATTTGTGATAAGTTTCAACATTAGTGAATATGTTATTATTTTTTTCTAACCTTTTTTGAATGGAAGTTGGTCTTGAAATATCATTTAAACCAGGGTCTGGGAACAATTTCATTTCTTTTAGATCTTCTTCATCCACATAACCTTTATTAATTAAACCCAGAATATCCTCATAATCCCATATATTTCTTTCATAAAGATTATTTACTTTGGAATCCATATCAAAACGAATGATTTCTTTATCAATTTTTGAAATATTATTATTTTCATCATATATTTCATTTGATAAATTGTTATAAATTGTTTTAAAATGGAGGGGCATTCCTTCTTTTTGAAGATCTCTCATTCCTTCTTGAATACTATCATTAATGTCATGTCCTATAATTAATAAAACTGTATTCTTCCATTTACCTTTTTGTTCTGAAGAAGCATTTCTTAATGTAACTAAATAATCCATTGTAACCGATGAACTATCCGCAACGATTAGTTTAAATTTGTCATTTATATTTACATAGTAAGTTTCAAAGGTGTCTCCATTTTCATAGTTATATTCAAATGTACCATAACTTAAATTATTTTCAGAAGTTTGTTTTTTAAATATATTATATAATATTTTAACTTGTTTTTCTTCATCAAATTCTATAAAATATTTATCTCCAGTTTTAATTGGCTGTTCTATGAAAAATTTTAGTAACTTATTTGAAATGTATTTATAAAAGTCTTCTGACATACTGAGCCTCTCCACTATCACTTTTCTTATCAATATAATTTAATTTAGTTAATAAGTTTACAACTTCTGATTTTGATGTATTATCAAAATAAATTCCTCTTTCTTCATATCTCTCAAATAGGTCTTTTAACTTAATTTTTTCTTCTTTAACACATAATGTGGTTATAGTAAGTAACATTTCTTGACTTAAACTAAGAATGTTACCATATCTTCCACCTCTTTTAAGGAAATATTTTTTCCCTATATCCTCAAAATAACTACCAAATCTACTGTTAGGTGATTGATCTTTAATTTCCAATAATTTTTTATAAAAATATATCATTAAATTTTCAAAATCATCATAGGGTACTGCTTCATAATTCTCTGTAGTTTTATTATATATTTCTATAAATTGTTTTAAAATTTCAATAATTTCATTTTGTTCTTTTTTATCTAATTGGTTAAAATAATTAATTAGTTCTGGCCTAATTTTTCCTTGTGTACCTAACAATTTGTTAATGTATTCAAGAGTATAAACTTTGTATAATAAAGATTTGTTATTATTTCGTATTCTTTTATAACCATTTTCTACTGTTTTACGATTTTTACTAGCAATTTCTGTTTCAATTAAATAATACATTTCTTCGCATTTATCTAAAGTATTCTCCTCATTAAATATTTTTAAACTTAGTTGAGTTGTATAAAAGAAATAATAATATGAAAAGATATTTTCTATATTTTTATTTAAAAAATCTTCATGTTCTAATGCAAAATTGATATCATCTTTAAATACTTTTGTAACATACTCTAATTTATTAATATATATTGGGGGTATTGTTTTTTTCTTTAATTCAGGTAAGTTATCAATTACTAAGTGAGAAATTATAGTATATGCTGAGTTTTCGTAATCCTTTGAATTAAAATATTCTTTAATATTTATATCATCAAAAAATACATCATTAAAAAACTGTGCAATATCAGTTTCTCCTTTATTAGATTCATCTTGAGTTTTAGAAACATATCTATAAAGACATGGATGAACAATTTTTAATTCATTATCTTTGTCAATGAGATAATCTTTAATAAGTGCTTCAAGGTAAGGATAATCTTCTTCGGTGATATCTATCTTGTCATTAGATAATATTTCTTTAATTAAATTTTCATTGTTAAATTCTTTTCCTATATCCTCAGAAGAATTAATTCTAGAAAATTCGCTGATAATCTTTTTGAAACCTGAATCAAACTTTGGTCTATTAGGTTCTCTAGTTTGAAATGGAAATAATTTGTATTCATCATTAAATTTAAGAGTAATTTTATTTTGATCTTTTTTATACCTTACAATTTTCAATAAGTTGTTTAAATTTTCTTGATAATCCATTTTTATAGCCTCTCAAAAACATATTCACCCATATCATTTTCTAAATTAAACTTTATGTCCTCTTTTAAGTTATATACCAAGTATTTGTCAGTAGTAGTAGCACTAATTAATTTATCAATAAATTCATTGAATAATAGTAAATCCTTTTGTTCACTTTTATTAGGCTTATATCCTTTATTTAATTTGGTAATAACTTCATATAAAGAATAATCTAAATTAAGTTCGATTTTATTGCTGTTGTTTACTCTAAATTTAAGTAATAAACTTGTTTTAAATCTATTAATGTTGCTTTCTTTTATGGAAAGGTCGATATCATTTTCTAATTTAAGATTGAATGGTTTAGCTATCTTAAATTTTTCTAAATCATCAATACATATGTAATTATCATTTAATTTTCCTTTCCAATTAAATATTGCAGATTCAATTTCATTTCTTAATTGTCTTAAATTTCTAATATTACCATTATTATAATTCATCAAATAATTAATATAATCTTTATATGATTCTTTAGTAAAGAGTTCAATAATTTCTTCATTTCCAAAGAAATTTAAAAACCGTATTATTGATGTAATCACTGAATCTTTTTGTTTACTATTTAAATTTTTTATAGTTATTCCTTCAAGATATTTATTAAAGAATTTAAAATTATCAATATCCATATAATCTTTTAAAACATTAATGGTATTGTCTGAAACATTTAAATCCATTAATAGTTGGTCTATAATATCACTTCTTTTAAATACGGGGTCTTCATAATTTACGTATTTTAATATGTCACAGCGATCTGTAGTGTTAAAGAATAAATTTGGTAATAAATCGTTGATATAATACAGTAACGATTCATCAGAATCATATTCTTTAATATTTGAAGGAACTATCAGTTCATAAATAAAATTTAGTAGTTCCCTTGTGGAAATAATTTTTTTATATTTGATGATAATTTTAATTAAATTATTTATAGTCATATCTTGTACTTCTTTTAGAGAAAATAAATGATAGTTATATAGAATAGGACTATTTACATTATTTTCTAGATCCATGCATAGTGCTTTATAAAAAGGATTATTATCATTTTTAGCAGTGATTTTAGAAAATAATTCACTCATATATTTACTAGAAACATTATATTTATTTTCTGGATTAAATTCAAATAAATAATTATCACTAAAGCTAATAATACTTACTAAGTCTTTGTCAAAATTATCACTAAAATCATTTGCATCAAAGATGTTTAAATCATTAAGTATACTTGATAATTTAGTATATTCTTCTTTAGCATAGTTTGAATCTAAAAAATTATTTAAAACACCTAAATTTATTAATAAAATCATTTTTTTTCTTGTTGAATCGATGTTATTATCATTAAATTCAGATAATTTATATGCTAATCTATCGATACTAGTTTTTTTAGGATCAAAACTTTCAGTGGCATCATTTATTATCTCAAATTCTTTCATTAATTCTGGATATTTCTCATTAAAATAAGATAAAAGATGAGATTTTCCATCACCAACACTACCGCATAGTAAAATTAATTTTCCTTCTTGTTTATTAACACACTCATCAATTTTGGATTTAAGTTCAGTTTGAATATTCCTATCAACATGTAAATATTTTTTAAAAGTACTTAAATTTTCACAACCTTCTACAGATTCTTGACTAGAATTTCTAAGACGATTGAGTTCCCCATTAAGATAGCTACCATTTATTTGAACAAAATTATAATTGTCTAAATTATTTTTATCTTTTTCAGTTTCAGAATCGATAACACCGGAAATGTTTTTTTCTTGATCTTTTAATTTATTTAATTCTTTTTTAATCCATTCAATGTCTTCAGAAGTAGAATTTAATTTAATTCCTATATAAGGTTTAATTTCTATGGGAGTTGTTGTTAAATGATATTTTTCATAAAAAAATTTGGTTATATTATATAATAATTGATGTACCTTTAAGGAATATTGTTGTGGTGAATCAAGATTACTATGTATTGCATCATTACCTGCTTTTCTAATGGTATGCAAATCATCACTAATATAAAATGGAATTAATTTACGTCTATGTAACTGTCTAATTTTTGTGTTTAAGTCTTCTTGTTCTAGTAATGTTGGTTCTAATTTATAAATTTCATTAACAATTATTTCTATTACTTTTCTAGCTTGAGCGACAGCAGGAGAATAAGATTCATTTATGATAAGACTCTCAAATTCAACACATTCTTGATATATATTTTCAAATTCGTCTTTTAAGAATATGAAAGTTTCATTTTCCATTATATTTCCTCTTTTACATTTTTTTAAATTAAATATTACGGTGAATGTTTCGTCAGTAATTTAATTTACAGTTTATAGAATGGGAGTAAAATTTACATCATCAAAGGGATATTTATATATTTTAATAATTGATTTTGATAGCATTAATTTTTTTTACTTAATTATTGATTCTTGTTTCATTATTCCCTTTAATTTTTATTCATTTAAATAATTTGAAACTAAATAATGCAAATATATATTAATAGTTTATTTTTGTATTATTATAAATTTTTTTTGATCCTGAAGTGATTTAATAAACCGTTTTGACTCTAATTAATTATATTTAATTGTATGCAATTAATTAATATGGTTTATTCTGTATAGATTATTAATTATTTAAAAGATTATTAAAAATTAATCCTGATTTGAAATAATTTATCAGTATAATTAAAAAAAGTTTTTTTTATAGTTCGAACTTTGTAAATATGTATTATGAACTTTTAAAGATGGAAATAGTTATATTTTTTTTTAAATGAGAATTTATTAATGAATATTATATTTTTTGATATTTTAATGGAAAAGAATAAATTGAAAAAAAATTATTTCACTCTAAAATCTATTTTTTCGTCGTATATTAGTGTGTAGAATTGCTTTTGTAGGTTGAAGAGTGTTTGGGTGTTTTGTTCCATTATTGTTTGGTATTCTTTTTTGTCTATTTTTTCTTCTTCATTTTTTGTTTTCAGGATATTTTCCAGTATTTTCAGTAATTTGTTTGTGAATGTGATTAGTTTTGTTGCTTTTATGGTGTCGTAGCTGTTATTTTCGTCCATGTTTTTTATCAGGTCACTTTCTATTACTGATAATAGGTCTAGTATCATTGATTCGGCACTTGTGTAGTTGAAGAATATGTCGTCGTATTGGGTGTTTTCGGTGATTTGTTTTGATAGTTGTGGCAGGTATTGTGTTCTGGTGTAGTTAATTGTTCCGTACAGGTGGATCTTGTTTTTGAATGAGTTGTCTGTATTGTTTTGGTTATCCAGTAGGGTTATTATTTCATTAAGTGTGTTTAGTTGATTTTCCATGTTATCCCCATTATTTTGTTATTTTCTAATGTATTTTAATCTAATAAAAAAATAGTGTATTGTTATAAAAAAAATATTGTGGTGGTTATTTTACGCTTAAAGTATTCTGATTTTCTGTTTCGTCTTCT
>ODAI013610646.1_pt1 | contig 10827 bp, 6 predicted proteins | sample 1539321 | NCBI WGS metagenome assembly ODAI01 (sample SAMN02144231, study PRJEB22623) | gut metagenome | biome: sheep rumen | host: Ovis aries | place: New Zealand | reverse complement strand
CGTCAAGAAGAGTCGCTAACAAGAAATTCTCCCATCATCATGAAGAAAATCTATTTTGCAGGTGGGTGCTTTTGGGGAACAGAACATTTTTTCAAGCAAATAGAAGGTGTAGAAACGACCCAGGTAGGATACGCCAACGGGAATACACCAAATCCCACCTACGAGGAAGTTTGCACAGACAAAACCGGTTATGCAGAAACCGTTTGCGTTGCCTATGATGAAGACATTGTCAGTTTGGAATTCCTAGTCAACATGTACTTTTGTGCCATCGACCCTACCACACTTAACCGCCAAGGCAACGACATAGGCTCACAATACCGGACAGGCGTTTACTACACTGAAGAAACGCAAAAAGAAGACATCGAAAAAGTGTTTTCAGAGCAGCAAAGACTGCTTCCCAGCCGCATACTCGTGGAAGTAGAACCTTTGCATAATTTTTTCTCGGCAGAAGAATACCACCAAGACTACCTGGAGAAGAATCCACAAGGCTATTGCCATCTTCCGGCAGCCCTGTTTGAATATGCACGGAAAGTCAAGGTGAAAAAATAAAATATTGACAAAAATATTTGGGAAAATACTTTTTTTACTATATTTGCAAGCAGACAACTCTGTAAAGATAATTATAAATTCTAAAACAAAATGCCTATGTAGCAAAACAATTCAAAAGACATCACATAAAAAGCGTTAAATTTATATTCTTGCACTCTGACAATTGGGGAATTTGATGAATGCTGCAAAGAGTAAAAGTTTAGACGCTCACGTCGTATAGGCGTGGGCTTTTACTCGAATATTGCAGCAAAGGTTATCCCCAATACCGCAGAGAGCATAGACGAAGTGATGAGTCCACGTTTTTTATTGTCTCCCAAAAGTGTTTTTGGACTCGAAGAACAAATGTTAAATTTCAAAAACATAGAAAAAATGAAAACGAAAATTTTACTAATCACAACGCTGCTGTTAGCAGTTTTTGCGCACACGCGAGCGCAGGTGGTGTTCAACGCCACGAACTTCCCGGATGCCAATTTCCGGCAGTATTTGAAGGACAACTTCAGCAGCAAGGGGTTTACGACTGAAGGTGTCACCATTTCAGCTGCGAATTTGAAGTCAATTACCGAAATGTCTATGAGGTATAAAAACATTGCCAATCTCAAAGGCATCGAGCATTTCACCGCACTGACAGTTTTGGATTGTTCCAGCAACAAACTGACCACACTTAATATTACAAAAAACACGGCATTAACACGCCTGAGCTGTGCGGAGAACCAACTTACTGCACTTGATGTGACGAAGAACACGAAATTGATCGCTCTAGGCAGCAGTAGTGGCAACACTTCGTTGGCGAGCCTTGACCTGAGATATAACACCGTGTTGGAAGAGTTGGACGTGAGAAACGCCGCATTGACGACACTCGACCTGTCAAAAAACACCAAGTTGAAAACACTTACTTTAAGGAATATGCCTCTACGGTCACTCAACGTAACAGCTTGCACCGAACTGACTTATTTGCTTTGCTCACTTACCGACATCACTTCCCTAAACGTAACAAAATGTACGAAACTGACAGAATTGAACCTCTCGCATAACAAACTCACGGCAATTGATGTGACCAAAAACACTGCGCTGATACAGCTTGATGTCAATACCAATCAATTGACCTCACTAAATGTAACACAGAATACCAAACTGAAATTTTTGGATTGCTCTTTCAACGCACTCACGGCACTTGACGTAACCAAAAACACTGCACTGACAGAACTTCGTTTTCGGGGTACACAAATAACAACAACCGATTTGACAAAAAATGTTGCATTGGTAAACCTGGATTTCTATAAAAGTAAAGTGACGAAAATTGATGTGACAAAGTGCGTAAAACTGAAGAGTTTGACCTGCTATGGTAACCAACTAAAAGCCCTTGATGTGTCTAAGAACACAGAACTAACAGTATTAAGTTGTTTCGATAATCAAATCACTGCACTTGATGTGACAAAAAATCCAAACCTAGATTATCTCTGGTGCTCTGGCAATCCGATAACCAAGCTTGATGTTACAAAAAATACTTTTCTGCGTCGGCTTCAATGTTACGATTGTGAGCTTACTGCCCTCGATGTCACCAAAAACACGAAGTTGACCGTATTGGAATGTTATGGTAACCATTTGGCTTCTTTGGATTTGTCGAAGCAGGCTGAATTAATAACCTGCAACCTATCTCCCCAACGATTTGATACCGACTTGTTAGTCTTGTCGAATACAAAAATAGGCATTGCTCGCCCTGCAAATGTTACTCAGAGCAGTATAAGTGTTTCTGGTGTAAACGGAACTAATTTATGGGCAACGAGCACAATTGGTGGAACGGTCTATTACGTACCATCGAGCATAACACTACAAACAATATTGGACAATATTCTTTTCCCTTCTGGCACCCCAACCATTTCCGGCGAGTATAAATATGACACGAAATGCCCTTCGCGGTATGTTAATGAAACTAAACGCTTGATGCAAGTAACCTTATCAGCCACCCCCTACGTGGCTTGCGGCGACAACAACGGCGGTAGTGGGAATTTTCCTGATAACAACTTCCGCACGGTGGTGAAAACCTCCACTTACGACAAGAACACCGACGGGAAGTTCTCGCGCGAGGAACTCACGGCGTTGAAGAAGGTGGATGTGGCGAACAAAAGCATCGCCAAGGTGAACGGCATCGAGTACTTCAAGTATTTGCAAGACCTTCGCTGCCAACAGAATCAGATTTCGAGCCTGAATTTGCAATATAATCCAGACTTGCAAATTCTATATTGCCACACGAACAGCCTCACGGCGTTAGACTTGGCGAAACAAACGGCACTGAAGACGCTCTATTGTGGTATCAACCAGATTTCCACTTTGAACCTCGCCCAAAACACAAAGTTGGAAACCCTCTATTGCCAGGAGAACAAGATTGCATCGCTCGACTTGAGCCGCTTGACGGTCCTACAGAGGCTGAACGCCAACACGCAGTCGAACAAGGCCCTGAAGACGCTGACGCTTGCCAGCAGCCCAACTGCGCTGACCTACCTTGCCGCCGCCCACAACAGCCTGACGACCATCACCAACCTCAACAAGGCCACGGCCCTGCTGGAATGCCACATCTACAACAACCTCTTCACCTCGCTCGACCTGAGCGCGAACACGAAACTCCAGAAGCTCGCGTGCCAGACGCAGGGCAACTACCAGAGCTTCACGGGCCTGCACACGCTGAAGCTCCCCTCGACGGCCACGCTCATCGACCTGCGCTGCCAGAACAACAATTTGGCGGCCATCGACCTGTCGAAATTCACGAATCTAACCACTTTGTTGTGCAATCCGCAATGGATCAAGGAGGACATCCTGGTCACCACGCCGAAGACGGCCACGTCGCTCGGCGGCACGACGAACCTCAACGGTCGCGTGGCCTCCCAGGTCAGCGACTACGTGATGCAGAGCAAGACCCTCAACAGCTTCGCCAACATCCTCGCCGCCTTGAAGGCCGTGGCCGCGGCAGGCGACGGTGCTGGCACGGGCTCGTACAAATACAACACGAAGTGCGCCTCGACGGTACGCCCAACGCTCAAGGACACGCTGATGACGGTGACGATCAAGGGCTATCCCTACGTGCAGGTGAACAACACTGGCAACTTCGCCAACGGCACTGGCGCTGGCAACTTCAGCACCGACGCGACTTTCACCACCGCCCTGAAGGCCGCCATCGGCAACGTGGCGAACAACCGCCTCACGCCCGCGCAGATCGCCGCCGTGACGCAGTTGAACATCAACAACAAGGGGTATTCCGTTGCCGACGGCTTCGGGTGGTTCTGGAACCTTGAGAAGCTGGATTGCAGCGACAACAGCCTCTCGTCGCTGGACACGCGACTCAACGCCGCGCTGAAGGATCTGCGCTGCCGCAACAACCAGAAGATTTCCGCTCTGACGCTCCCGACGGCAGCCTCGCTGACCTACCTCGACTGCGGCATCAACACGCTTGCAAGCATCGGCAACCTCGCCAAGCACACGACCCTGACCGACCTTCGCGTGGACCAGAACAACATCAAGAGCCTCGATGTGTCTGCGATTGCCGCCCTGAAATACCTGCGCTGCCACCAGCAGAAGGACAGCGTATTGGCCACGCTGAAGCTGCCGACCGAGACAGCCAATTTCCGGCAGTTGTACTGCGGTTTGAACAGCCTGAGTGGAACGCTGAACCTCAGTGCCTACACCAATTTGGAAAGAGTCTATTGCCAGCGGCAGAAGAGCACGGCAGGTTTGACGGCTCTGACGCTGCCCTCCACGGCCAATTCGCTGGCCTACGTGCACTGCGAGAATAACAAAATCACCTCGCTGAACGTGACGGGCGCACCGAACCTGATTTCGCTGAGCGCCAGCACCAACAACATCGCCGCCATCAACCTCACGAAGAACACGAAGCGGGAAAAGTGCTGGCTGAACGCCAACAAGCTGAAGACCGCCGACCTGTCGAAGTGCACGGCACTCCAACTCCTGCAAATCCACAGCCAGCAGGGCTATGGCAGCGGCAACGGCCTGAACACGCTGACCCTTCCTTCAACCACCACGCTGACCGAGCTCCGCTGCCAGAACAACAACCTGACTGCGCTGAATGTCACCCCCAACGCCGCCCTGACAACGCTCTACTGCGGCAATAACCACCTGCGTTCGCTCGACCTGAGCAAGCACAGCGCACTGACGACATTGAGTTGCGCCACGCAGAAATCCACGGAAGATGTTTCGGTGTTCAACTATAATAAGATAGGTGTATATCTTCCTTCGGGCGGCAAGAAGGACAACTTCGTGGGTATGAAAGTGGCAGGCGCGGCGCAGGCGGCCGACGTGCTGACCAACAGTGGCAGGCAATACCTCGTGGTCAATCCCACGCCGACGGGCGACGTCGATTTGTACGGCAAGGCCGTGACCTACGGCTACAAGACCGAGTGCGCAAGCCCCAACTTCCCCAATGCAACGATGACGGGCGTGACCGTCACGACCTATCCCTATGTGATGTGGGTCAACCCCAACAGCAAGTCCGTCAGCGGAAACTACTACTCGGGCACCATCGTACTGGACTACGACGCCGTGGTTCCCGCAGGAACGGAAGTCTATGTCATCACCGGCCTGAAGGCCACGCCGAGGGACATGATGTACGACGGCACGAAATACAGTATGCAGCAGTTCAACATGACGCGCATCGCCGTTGCCGGGCAGGTCGTCCCAAAGAACACGCCAGTCTATGTCAAGTCGGACACGCAGGACGGACTCTTCGCCTTCGGCCGCAACACGGCCAACGCAACGCCAGTTGCCGTTCCTTCCGGAAACCTCTTGAAGGGCAGCGCAACGGCGGCCGTGAGCGTCGACTCCTACGGCGCACTCACGCTGGGGCGGGAGAAGAAGACCGGAGAAGTGGGATTCTGGCAGAACAAGGCCACCTCGATCCCAGCGCACCGATGCTACCTAGAGGCATCCATCCTCGAGGGGGCCAACGGAGCCAAGGGCGCCGTCTTCTGCTTCGACGACGAGGATGATGACAACAGCGAGACCACGAATGTGAACGCCATTGACAATTCACCATCGACCATTGACAATTGGTATTCACTCGACGGCCGAAAGCTCCACGGCAAGCCGGCCACCAAGGGAATCTACATCCATAACGGAAGGAAGGAGGTAGTCAGATGAAAAGAAGAGAATACGCAAGGCCGCAAGTCGACATCGTGCCGATGCAGGACGACGCCATCATGAAGAACGGATCCACAGAGACCGAGGACATCATGGCAAAGGAGGCCGCATTCGAAGGGCAAGGCCTGGAGGCGGAAGAGGAAAGCACGGTGTGGAGCGACCCGGAATGGGGGACGGGGATCTGAGGAGGCCGAGGGAAAGGAACCCAAAGGGCAATACAGGGAGAGCCGGCATGCGACACGGAGAACGGCGCGCCGAAGCACCACCTCACGTACCCCCGCAGCACATCAACGGCAGCCCACGATAAAAAAATCACTCCACCGGAATGGAAACGGTGGAGTGATTTTTGTCATCGTAAATATAGGATGATTGGAATTTATCGGATTCGGTCTGCTGAACGAATCAATTTTTCATCGTCGGCAATACCTTTTTTTGCCAATAAATAAAGTATAATCACTCCCAAAGGAAGTGCCACGGTCGGCGCGATGTCGAATTTTCCGTTGAGCAACTGTGTAAACACGAAAAAAACGATGTACCAACCGATGGTCAGCAAGACGTTGAACAGGCAGAGACGCGCCTGCGCCTTACGGTTGTTGTACTTGAAGATGGCATACGTCCCGATGGGACAAGTGAGCAACAAGACGAAAAACAGTGGTGCCGTCTTAAAGTTCCATGCTCCGTCCACCCCTGAGATGATGCATAAGTTATAGACCAAGTCGTCGTTTGCCAATGCCACGCCACTTCTGTCTGCCGGCACGAGGCTGCCGATAGGGAGACTGAGGCAAACCAAGGTCGAAATCAGTGCCAGAACAATGAATACAGTCTGTTTTCGCTGAATCATAACCTTATTCCTCTGTTTCAGCAGCCGGATCGCGCCAATAAATTTCGTTGTCGATAAACTCTTCGGTTGCCATGAGCGTGGGTTTGGGCAGCTTTTCGTAATACCTTGATATTTCGATTTGTTCCCTATTTTCAAAGACTTCCTCCAAACTGTCGTTATATGAAGCAAACTCGGCGAGTTTTTTGCTCAAGTCGTGCTTGATCTCAGTAGAAATCTGGTTGGCACGCTTTCCGATAATAGCAACACTTTCGTAAATGTTATCGGTATCGGAACAAAGTTCCATGATGTCGCGGGTAACCGTGTTTACCGGCGCTTTTGACTTTTTATAATCCATAAAATTACGATATTAAAAGTTTACTTTTCCTGTGTATATTTTTTACAAATCGCGATAAGTTTTTCTGCCGTAGCCCGCTCTTTGGAGTCAGGATATTCGTTGATGAATCCGTAGCATTCGTCCTCGGCGTCCCTAAAGCGCTCTACCTGCTTTGCCTCCACACTCTGTTGGGCAAGTTCAAACTTGCTTTTCATCAGCAACGTCGCAAAATTTTCGCGCAAATCGCTGTAAGGATAATCCTTCAGCGCATTTTGTGCGGTAATGATGCACGCTTCATAGTTGTTCCCGCCGCTTGTACAGTTGCCAAAATACGAGCCCAGGTTGTAATACAATTGTGCGTTTGCCAGCTCTTTCCTCACCAATTTGTCTTGCAGGCTAAAAAGTCGCTGCTGTGCCTCGTGCTTCATCATAGCATCGGGATAGACATCCAAGTACTCTTGAAAGGCACCGATGGCGGCGATGGTTGCTGTCTGGTCGAGCCGTGGTTCCGGCGCACCTTGATAGAGACTTTCCCCGATGAAGAACATTGCCTGCTCGGCATATCTTCCATGCGGATAAGAAGTGTGGTATTTCCTGAAATAGTCGGATGCCGTCTGGTAGTCGCGATAATTGTATTCCGCCATTGCCAACATGAAAAGGCTTTCTTCCGCCTGCACCGTTCCTTTCTGAAAGGTGATGAGTTGCTGCAGCAAGTCTATGGCCTTTTGGTATTTCCCTTCAGCATAACACGCTTTTGCGTATTCGTATTTATAATCGTAGTCCGTAGATTTGTACACTTGGTTGAACTCGTTCACACAACTGCTGAAGAGCAGCACCGTACAAGCTATAAAAACGAAGATTTTGTTCATACAATTGACATTTAGCATGCAAAAATACATAAAATTTCGCTGACGACCAATAAATCCATTCGTTTTTTATAAAAAATTGCGATTCTTCTCCATTCTTTCATGGTTTTTTAGTATTTTTGTCAACTCGATTATGGATTTCAAGCTAACATCTCAATATGTTCCGACGGGCGACCAGCCAGAAGCCATCGACCAACTCTCGTCAGGCATTCGGCATGGCGACAAGTCTCAGGTATTACTTGGGGTTACGGGTTCCGGAAAGACGTTTACTATCGCCAACGTCATTGCCAATGCAGGCAAGCCGACCTTGATCCTGAGCCACAACAAGACCTTGGCAGCACAGCTTTACGAGGAGATGAAAGGTTTTTTTCCTGAGAATGCAGTGGAATATTATGTCTCGTATTATGACTATTACCAGCCCGAGGCATACTTACCCACAACCGACACCTACATTGAGAAAGACCTCTCCATCAACGAAGAGATCGACAAGTTGCGGCTTTCAGCCATCTCTTCCCTTCTTTCAGGCAGGAAAGACGTTATAGTTGTGTCTTCCGTTTCCTGCATTTATGGTATGGGCGAGCCTGTTGAGATGTCAAAAAGCGTGATTTCAGTGGAGAAAGGCCAGAGGCTGGATCGCAACCTGCTGTTGAGAAAACTGGTCGACGCACTTTACACACGCAACGACATCAACCTACAACGAGGGAATTTTCGTGTCAAGGGCGATACCGTCGACATTTTCATGGCATACAGCGACCACATTCTCAGGATAACCTGGTGGGACGACGAGATTGAGAGCATCGAAGAGCTCGATGCCCAGACTTTTCAGCACATCTCCGCTTTTGAGCACTACCAGATATACCCGGCCAACCTTTTTGTCACCTCAAAAGAGCAGACGATGGCAGCCATACGGCAAATTCAAGACGACTTGTTGCGGAGAATCGACTATTTCAACGAACTTGGCGATCCCATCCGCGCACAGCGCATCAAAGAGCGTGTGGAATACGACATGGAGATGATAAAAGAGCTGGGGCATTGCTCCGGGATAGAGAACTATTCACGATATTTTGACGGACGGCAAGAAGGTCAAAAGCCCTATTGTCTGCTCGATTTCTTCCCCAAGGACTATCTGATGGTCATCGACGAAAGCCACGTCAGCGTCCCACAAATCAACGCGATGTATGGCGGAGACCGCGCACGCAAGACCAACCTCGTAGAGTTCGGCTTCCGACTTCCTGCCGCATTCGACAATCGTCCGCTGCGTTTCGACGAGTTCCAAAGCATGATCCATCAAGTCATCTACGTCTCTGCCACGCCCGCCGACTTTGAACTTCAAGAGTCCGAAGGCATTGTCGTGGAGCAGCTCATTCGCCCCACAGGACTACTCGACCCTCTCATCGAAATCCGCCCCAGCGAAAATCAGATTGACGATTTAATGGAAGAAATTCACGAAAGGACGCAAAAAAACGAGCGTACGTTGGTGACGACACTTACCAAGCGAATGGCAGAAGAATTGACCGAATATTTACTCAACCACGACGTCCATGCCACCTACATCCACAGCGATGTTGCCACGCTGGACCGCGTAAAAATCATGAACGACCTGCGCACAGGCGTTTTCGACGTGCTGGTTGGCGTGAATCTCCTGCGCGAGGGGCTCGACCTGCCCGAGGTCTCGCTTGTTGCCATCTTAGACGCCGACAAAGAAGGATTTCTACGCAGCCACCGCTCCCTGACACAGACTGCCGGGCGCGCCGCGCGCAACGTCAACGGGAAAGTGATCATGTATGCAGACACCATTACAGGGAGTATGCAGAAAACGATAGATGAGACGGCGCGCCGCCGCATCAAGCAGATGGGGTACAACGACAGCCATGGCATCACGCCACAGCAAATCGTCAAAAACATCAAAGAAAGTTCACTGGCTGCACTTCAAAAACGCGACACCCGCTACGACGAGCATAAAAGACCCGCCTATCTTGAACAAGACGTCGTCTTCGCCGCCGACCCCATCGTGCAACAGATGTCACGTCAGCAGCTTGAAAAAAGCATTGCCAACACGACCACACTGATGAAACAGGCGGCAAAAGCCCTCGACTTTATCCAAGCCGCCCAATACAGAGATGAAATCATCAGGCTGGAAGAATTGCTCAAGGAAAAGCGAGAATGAGGCAAAACACAATAAAAGTACCTTCAACAACGTTAATTTTTGAAAAAACTATCATAAATTATTAAAATCACTCATGAAACAAACCATTTTAGTCACGGGAGGGACAGGATTTATCGGCTCTCACACCACTGTTGAGTTGCAAGAGGCTGGCTACGAAGTTGTTATCATCGACAACCTGTCCAACTCCAACGAGAAAGTCATCGACGGCATAGAAAAAATCACCGGCATCAGACCCGCTTTCGAGAAAGTGGACTGTTGCGACATGCAAGCGCTCGAAGCCACTTTCAAAAAACACCCCAATATTTCAGGAATCATCCATTTCGCGGCGAGCAAGGCTGTCGGAGAAAGTGTGGAAAAGCCATTAATGTATTACCGCAACAACATCGTCTCACTGATCAACCTGCTGGAACTCATGCCTAAATACAACGTGCAAGGCATCATTTTCTCAAGCAGTTGCACTGTCTACGGGCAGCCCACGGCAGAGAACTTGCCCGTCACCGAGCGCGCCCCCATCCAGAAAGCACTTAGCCCATACGGCAACACCAAGCAAATCAACGAGGAAATCATCGCCGACTACATCCACAGCGGCGCCCCTATCAAGTCAATAATCCTTCGCTATTTCAACCCCATCGGCGCGCATCCTTCCGCCCATATCGGCGAACTCCCCAACGGCGTGCCCATGAACCTCATTCCATTTGTCACACAAACGGCAATAGGCATTCGAGAGGAGCTGAAAATCTTTGGCGACAACTACAACACCCCCGACGGGACGTGCATCAGAGACTACATCTACGTCTGCGACCTTGCCAAGGCGCATGTCAAGGCCATGGAGCGCATCTTGGAAGAGGATGTTGAAGCCATCGACTACTTCAACATCGGGACAGGGACGGGAAATTCTACCCTTGAAGTGGTCAAAGCCTTTGAGAAGGCGACAAATGTCAAGCTG
>ODAI013609062.1_pt1 | contig 10827 bp, 8 predicted proteins | sample 1539321 | NCBI WGS metagenome assembly ODAI01 (sample SAMN02144231, study PRJEB22623) | gut metagenome | biome: sheep rumen | host: Ovis aries | place: New Zealand | reverse complement strand
TTTGCACCATCTTCGATTCTTTCCTTAACGATTTATCTATGAGCTGCGCGCTTTTTTCGCGATACATCGCTCCAAAATCACTCCAAACATTCTACTTGCAACTTTTGTTCATTTGACTCGTATATCATTGTATCCCAAAACTTTTCCCATGGGAATCTTCATATTTTCGTAATAAAGTTTAGCCTCCTTTTAGCCGGAGTTTTAATTATGTCCATATCTTTTCGATAGAATATCCATGCTGGAATCCACTTTTGCATCACCCGGATCCCGGCAGGAGGTAATTTTAATTGAAGGAAAGAAATGTATTTTCAGGAGCGCTTTTACTTGCAGCGGGCCTGATGATGGCGACGCCGGCATATGCAGCTCCGGCAGAAGCAAGTACTTATATTGGCACAGAGACCGTTGTACCGGAGATTATCATTCCTGAGACGGTGACAGGCACAGCAGCAGCTGAAGACACAGTTACAAACAATAATACAGACACAGACGTGAATCGGTCTTCAGATACTGAAGAGAGCACGATAGTCCCTGCAGTTTTATATGATCCCGCAGTTGAAGAACCGGAAGAAGCGGTCGACACAGGGGAAACGGCAGGTACAGATGAAGCAGGTCATACAGAAATAACAGCAGCAGCGGCAGATTTGAAGAACTCTGCAGCGGATATGGAGAAAGCGGCAGCAGCAGAGTCCGCACAGGAATCCGGGCAGAACCCGGAGCCGGCAGCAGCCTCCGGCACATCACTTGGCAGAAAGATCGCTGATTTTGCACTGCAGTTTGTCGGCAACCGCTACCGCTACGGCGGATCGAGCCTGACCGGCGGCACGGACTGCTCCGGCTTTACCATGTCTGTGTACCGGAACTTCGGCGTTTCCCTGCCGCATTCCTCCAGATCCCAGAGAAGCTCGGGAACCGCGGTCGGCAGTCTCGAAGAGGCGCAGCCCGGAGATATCATCTGCTACAGCGGACATGTCGCGCTGTACGTCGGAGACGGGCAGGTCGTACATGCGCTGAACGAGCGCAAGGGCATCGTCACATCGGCAGCGGCGTACCAGAAGATTCTCGCGATCCGCCGCGTGATCTGAGCCGCCGGAGTAAGCTGTTCGCCACAGGTGAACCGGCAGAACTGCACCCCGCGTGATCCGGGTCAGCGGATCAGGCCGGACAAAAAATAAAGAATAAACTCTGTGACAGCTGCACTGTCACTGCGTATATTATGAAAGTACAGCTCCTTTTCGGGCCGGCAGGATTTTCAATATTTCCTGCAGCCCGTGAGGAGTTTTTTTATGTTGATCACAAATGCTGTACCTCTGCCAGTCAGAGCACCGGATCCGTCATAATATCACGGAGAAGTTTGCTGCTTTCGGAAATATGCCTTTAATTACAGATTCCAGGGTTCTGTGGAATCCTCATTTTTTGAAAATGCAAGGATTGTTTGCTTTATACTGTGTATCAAGGTATTTTCGTTCGTATTGCACTCATGGAATGCCTTGAATTTTCTTTTGACCATCTAATTCAGGGATTTTCTTCTCGGAAATAAGGAAAATCTGCCTTGAAAAAGCTTTAAGCTTAATTATTCATGGCATTTTCTGAAAAAAACAAAAACCTGATGCAAGGAAAATCAGTATTTCTATGAACATCATGGTTTCCAACAGAATGTGATGTCAATTCTGCATTATCCAGCCTGTCTCAGCGCTTCATCCGGAAGCATGCGCTGCAATGACTGCAGCCCTCGGTGATGCGCCTCTCTACGCCGGATCCGGGCGGCTGATCAGTAAGCGTGCCCAAGATGTATAAAAATAGAGGCGAGTGCATATAGATACCATTGAGAAATGTCCGGAAATGCTTTATAATAAAAAAACTATGGGCAGAAGAAAAGCAACGATAATTGAATATATTCTGTATGCAGGGCTTACAAAAGAGGAGTCTTACTCGCTGATTACGGACATACAGGAAGAAAACCGAAAAAATCTTTCCCGCTATGCCATTGTAGGGGGCGTTGTTTTTGTAATCCTGATTGCGGCGAATATCCTTGTGGGAGGCTTTGCCTCCGTCAATCAGCCAATCTATATCCTGGCGCTGGCTGTCATGATCGGACTGTATTTTGTGGTAAAATATCTTGCTCCGGTCCGGAGGGGGCTGATCCTGCCGATGGAATATGTGTTTGCATTTACGCTTTATGCCTTTGCGATCACGATCTCACTGCTTCATGCGGACAGACCCGGCGTTACGGTAATCGTCATGCTTCTAGTGATACCGATGCTGTTTACCGGCAGTCCTGTGAAACACGGGATATCGACACTTCTTGCAGCGGGCTGCTTCAGCTATCTGTCCTTCTGTCTGAAAACCCCGGATGCTGTGGAGAGCGATCTGTGGAATACCTTTACCTTTGTAATCGTTGCACGGATGGTCAATGTCTTTCTGAATGAGACCAAGCTGAAATCTCTGCTGCGTGCGCGTCGCGTCGCATATCTGAGTGAGACGGATCTGCTGACAGGCGTAAAAAACCGCAACAGCTATGAGGAAAGACTGAGTCTTGAACAAAACATAAAAGGAAAGAATCTGACCTGTATATATGCGGATGTTAACGGCCTGCATAATCTTAATAACACACAGGGACATGAAGCCGGCGACAGGATGCTGAAGGTGGTAGCCCGGGAACTGAAAGAATGCTTTGGCGCGGATAATACCTACCGGATCGGCGGTGATGAGTTTGTTGCATTCCGGCCCGGCGCAGACACGGAAAAGACGGAGCGTGATCTCGACAAAATGCGGGAAATATTTGCAGCAAATAAATATCACGTTTCATTCGGCGTGGCTGCAACCGGGGGAGAACTGGAGGAGATCGACCGGCTGGTCCGCCTTGCGGAATATAAAATGTACGAATCCAAGAGGGAATATTACAGCGAGAAAGAAAGAGACCGGAGAAATCCATAAAGAAGCGGCAATAAAAAACGGTGGATCGGAAGACTGACTGATACAGGATACAGTCTCCGGTTCACCGTTTTTTACTTGGATATTTATAATCACATCTTAGAGACATTTGGATGGCAGCAGGTAATGCAGGCGATTGTTTCATGTGTGCTTCTGCTGTGCAGGACAGGGTGGCCAGTGGACAGAGTATCCGATGGATCAGACCACAAACTTATAGCCAAGCCCGCGGATATTCTGGATATAGCGCGGATTGGAAGGATCCTCCTCGATCTTCTGGCGCAGGCGGTTGATGTAGACCATGACGGCGTTTTCGTCGAGGATCTCCTGGCCCCAGACCATATCATAGATCATATCCTTGCTGCAAATGTGGTTGGCGTTATCGATCAGCAGCTTCAGCAGCGCGTTTTCTTTTCCGGAAAGAGGGATCTCCTCTTCATTTTTATAGAAGCGGAGCGTACTGGTATTATAGGAAAACGGGCCGACGGAAATCAGCGGGCTGCTGTCGCCGGTTTTGTCCATACGCCGGAGCAGGGCCTTGATCTTGGCGCCGAGCGTGACCGGATTGAAGGGCTTGGTCACATAGTCGTCCGCGCCGAGATTATAACCGTAAAGGGCATCGTAGTCTTCTTTTCTTCCGCTTACGATGATGACCGGGATCTCGTTGCCCATACCGCGGAGCGTCTGCAGGACCTGGAAGCCGTCGATTCCTCTCATATTGATATCCAACAGCATCAGATCGAAATGCTGAGTACTGCATTTCTCAAGCGCATCGGCACCGTCCTGGGACAGCACGGCATCAAAGCCGTTGCTGCACACGACCTTATAAAGCATGTTCAGGATCGCAGGATCATCGTCAACGATCAGTATTCTCTGGGACAAGGTTCTCTCCTTAAAATATAATATGAGCCGCCCTGCAAATGGGCTTGTGCTGTATGAGCTTAAAAACCTCACGGATAACGTACTGCGGATCATTCCGGCATCAGGAGCGCGATCCGGCAATGCGGCAATGGCCATCTGCGGCACCATCCGGCAGGGCTGTCAGCAGTTTACAAGAAAAAGAAAAATCAGTATAGTTAACTTAATTATCGTAGATTCAGGCGATTTTTTCAAGAGGACGTATTTAGATGAAACAAAGTTTGCGAAACTGCATGATCGTGCTGTCCCTGTTTGCGATCCTGTCGGGAATTGTGAGTATGGGAATAACCATGAACCATCTGCAGAAGACCCTGGTGGAAAAGCAGGACGAAAACATGATGCAGCTGGCCGGCGTCACGGACCGTAATATCTCCAATATTCTGCGCTCGGGTCTCGCCGATCTCAGGTATTCCATCAGGCAGGCGGGCATATTCCAGGCGGAGCAGATCTGGCGGGAGACCGGAAATGCACAGGAGCTTTCCGGAAATCTGTCGTCCATGCTGGGCAGGATCGGAGATTCCTTTATCGGAGTGATAGCCATGAATAAAGGCAGGGTCATTGCCGCTTCCGATGAAAACTACGGATACAGCTATTATGATGCGGACCGGTTTGTCAATAATGAAGCCGGTCTGGATCTGGACTATGTCACCAGATTCCAGGGCGGCAGGGCGCTTACGACGCTGGCCATTGTCGTGCCGAACGTAAGTAAGGATATTTCTTATGCTGCCATGTTTGACATGAGGGAGCTGTATCGCAGACTTTCGGACACATCTGTCGAGGGAGGAAAAAAAGTCCTGCTGCTGTGCCAGGAGTATAACCTTCTGATCCATGAGCCCGGAGATTACCAGGAAGCGGAAACGATGACTCCGACCTTCAGGAGAGAGGCTGAATATCCGGAGATCCGGATTTTAAAGGAAAGGGAGAAAAATCACAGACTGGGAGCGGACAGCTTTGAGGGAAAAGACCAGAACGGCAATGATATTCTGAACAGAATGGCCGTCCTTCCCAGCAGCGTGAACCGCAACGGTATATTTGCAGTTGCGGTCATCGACAGCTATGAGAGTACGATCCACCCGATCAATGCTGCCGTGTTCCGTGTCGGCGCAAGTCTGTTCCTGACGCTGTTCGGCATAGGACTCATCATTTTCATTTTTGTTCATCTGAATCGGGCGGAAATCAGGCAGAAGCAGGAAATCGAGCTTCTCACACTGAAGCAGAAGGAGACGCAGGAGCTGATGGAAAGGACGCAGGAGCTGGCGCACAACCAGCGTCTGACCATCATCGGCACCATGACCGCCAGCATTGCACACGAATTCAACAACCTGCTCACGCCGATCATGGGATACAGCATCATGACGCTGGATAAGCTGCCGCCGGAGGATACGGAAAGCTACGATAATGTCATTGAGATCTATGAGGCGGCCAGAAAGGCCAAGGCGATCATCTCCAGGCTGTCCCTGCTGAGCAGAAAAACGGCGCCGGCGGAGATACAGTCCTGCGAACCGGACCGTATCGCATCCAATTCCCTGGCGTCGGCAAAGCCGATGAAGCCTGCAAATGTAGAGACGACGCTGGATCTGAATTGTGAAGAAATGAAGATCCGCGCCAATGAAATTGAGCTGAATCAGCTCCTTCTCAATCTGATCATCAATTCGTTCCATGCGATCGGGGACATGGAAGGAGGCCGGGTCACCGTCGGGACAAGGCCGGCAGCCGGCGGCGTGGAGTTTTATGTCAGGGACAACGGCCCCGGCATTCCCAAAAAGGATCTGCCCAGGATCTATGACCCGTTCTTTACGACCAAGGAAAGCGGCAAAGGGACCGGCCTCGGGCTGGCCATCGCGGCGCAGGTCGTTCAGAATCATAACGGAAAGATCAGTATCGATACGGAGGAAGGAAAGGGCTGCTGCTTCACGGTCTTTATACCGGAAGAAAAAAAATAAGCTTAATAAAAATTAAGGCAAATCTATACAGCCTTAAATTGTAATCAGTCTTCTCTTTATATAAAATTTATACAAATCCATACGTGTCACGGATTTGTTTTCCATCAAAACGACGGAAATATGTGATACGCATGATTTTAAATATTCCAAAGAGGAGGAACATTATGAAACTGAGAAAACTCGCAGCGCTTGGCACCTGTGCAGCAATGGTTCTTTCACTTGCAGCATGCGGCGGCTCCAGCACAGCAACAACAACTGCAGCAGCAGCTCCGGCAGAGACCACAGCAGCGGCAGCAGCAGAGACAACTGCAGCAGCAGCTGAGACTACAGCGGCAGCAGCTGAGACTACAGCGGCAGCAGCAGAAGCTCCGGCAGCAGACTTCAGCGGCACAACACTGGTATTCGCATCTGACGCAGTCGGATCAGGAAGCTACAACCAGATCGTTGAGATGAGTAAAGTTCTTGAGAACGAAGGCGGATTCGGCCTTGTAGACGTTCAGCCGATCAGCCCTGGCGGAATGGGTGCTCCTTATCTGTTCGCAGACGGCGCAGTTGACCTTGCATTCCTGAATGCAGCTCCGGCTAAGTGGGCTACAGAAGAGGGAACTCTTGACAAGGGCCCGACAAGCGGTTACAGCGCAATCGCAGGCGGCCTTTCCGCAGTTTGCTACATCAACTGCATTTCCAACAAATTCCTGAGCGACCACGGCGTATCCACCATCGAAGAGATCTTCGAGAAGAAGCTTCCGCTTCGTATCGGCTGCAGCGCAGTAGGATCCATGGACGCAGAGGGTGCTTATCTGCTTCTTGACTACTTCGGAGTTACACAGGAAGATCTTGAGAGCTGGGGCGGTTCCATCACCAACCAGTCCGGTTCTGAGAACGAGGCAGCTCTTCAGGACGGCAAGATCGACTTCTATATTGACCATACATCATCCAGCTCCTCCACTATGGCTGAGATCGCTACTACCTGCGATGTTACTTTCCTTCAGTGGGGCGACGACCTCATCGACTGGTTCGTAAATGAGAAGGGCTTCCAGAGAGTTCCGGTACCGGCAGGAAGCTTCAAGGGCCAGGACAACGAGCTGATCCTTCCGGGCAGCCCGGACAGCCTGTTCTGCCGTTCAGACCTTGATGAGGAGACCGTTTATCAGATCACCAAGGTCCTCAGCGAGAACCGCGACGCGCTCGTAGGCATTTACAGCTCCCTGAGCCCGTGGGATGTTGAGACCTGCATGGACGCTGAAAAGCTTGGCGGCAATGCACTTCATCCGGGTGCAGAGCGTTACTACAAGGAAATGGGTTACATTAAGTAATATCATAACGTTCGGTCAATTCACAACAACACATATCAAACAGCGGAGTGGATGCTGATCGCGTCCGCTCCGTTTTTGTTATATCATCTTTATGCGTACATACCTGCCCGCTGAGCCGGCAGGACCTGCAGGCTGCAAACGGGTCCGGGCTTGGCGATGACAGTGATTTAAAACTTCCTGCCCGCCTGCCCGATTATAAGCAGCGGCAGGCACTGAAATTACTTCCGGTTTTACTGAAGGGGGTTCGAATGAGTTTGTTTAAAAAATCAGGCGAAACCGAGGCTGAGCAGAAGCTTTCCATGGATGAAAAGGCCGCGCAGATGGCGCAGGAGCCCGATGAGGAAAGCAAGATCGCCAAAAAGCTGAAGGCCATGCCGAAGTGGCGTTATTGGGCGATCGCGGTCCTGGCAGTCGCCATGACAGTCTTCCAGCTTTACATCAAGCTCGGCAAGCCGATGCAGCCGTGGGCACAGATCCCGCTGCATCTCTGCTTCTCCATGTGGATCGTTTTTCTCTTTAATCCCATGGTTGAGAAGCTTAAAAACCAGGATAATAAGCTGAAAAATCTCTGGTGGATCTATGACGGCGCGCTCTATATCGCGATCGGCATTATCTGCTGGTACTTCCTTACAAATGCAAACGCACTCAATCTGCGTGTCTATAACGTCGATAAGATGACGAGCCTGCAGATCTTTGTGGCTGTCCTGCTGCTCTGGTGCGTCATGGAGGCTGTACGCCGTGTCGTTTCCCTGGCGCTTTTTGCAGTACTGATCTTTTTCATGGCATACGCATTTTTCGGACAGCACATCAGCGGTATCTTCCGTTTTGCCGGCATGACCTTCCCGCAGTTCTGCGAGACCCTGATGCTCGGACAGAACGGTATCTTCGGAAGCCCGCTTTCCACCAGTTTGAATACACTGTTCTACTTCATGGTATTCGGTGCGTTCTTCTCCAACTGCGGCGGCGGCAGCGTGCTGATCGACATGGGCATGAAGCTCAGCGACAAGACGGCCGGCGGTCCTGCAAAGGCAGCGGTTATTTCCTCCGGTCTGCTGGGCATGATCTCCGGTTCTGCGGTTGCGAACGTTTCTACCACCGGCGTCCTGACCATCCCGCTGATGAAGAAAGCCGGCTATACGCCTGAAGAGGCTGCGGCAGTCGAGTCTGTTGCATCCACAGGCGGGCAGATCATGCCTCCGATCATGGGTGCAGGCGCATTCATCATGGCGGAAATGATCGGCATCAAATATATGCATATCGCAACGGCAGCAGCCATTCCGGCAGTCGCATACTTCGGCGCAGTCTTCATTCTCGTACATCTTCTTGCAAAGAAGAAGTCTATGAATGCCGGAAACAGCAGCCTTCATTATGAAGGCGCTCCGATCCTTCCGAGACTGTACCGTCTCCTTCCGATCATCGTTCTGGTCGTTCTGATCTTTACCGGCATGTCCATGCCGAGAGCTGCGATCTACTGCACACTGATGTCCATCGTGATCAACCTGATCAGCAAGGACATCCGCATGACTCCGAGGCAGATGCTTGAGACTCTGATCGAGGGCGTCCGTCAGGCAAGTAATGTTGCGATCCCGACTGCGGCCTGCGGTATCATGATCGGTATCGTCGTACGTTCCGGCGTCGCGGTCAAGATCGCGAAGCTGATCGGCAAGACCGGCAACAACAGCCTGCTCTTCGCGCTTGTAATCGCTGCGATCGGCTGCCTGCTTCTTGGCATGGCGCTTCCGACCGTTGCTGCTTACCTGATTGCGAACACACTGTTCTGCTCCGCGATCCAGAACCTCGGCATTGAAGCTCTGGTTGCAAATATGTTTATCTTCTACTTCGGCGTTATCGCACAGATCACTCCGCCGGTCTGCCTGGCTTCCTTTACGGCGGCAGGTATCGCGGGCGGCAGTGCATGGAAGACAGGATGGAAGGCATTTACCTATGCAATCACAGCATTCATCTGCCCGTTCATCTTCGTTTACCGTCCGGCGATCCTGCTGGTTGGAACGGTTCCGGAAATCATCATTGCAAGTGCAATGACTCTGGCGGCGACCTTTTTCCTGGCGTCCGGAATTGCCGGCTATCTCGGCAAGAACCTGAACACGCTGGAGCGAATCCTGTTCTTTATTGCAGCGATTATGTTTGTCCTGCCGGGAGCAATGTTCGATACGGTCGGCATTGTGATGGGCGTGGTCCTGGTTGTATACTGCATGGGCGCGGCAAAGTTCTTAAAGCCGAAGGCAGCTGCCTGATTACGGGGGAATAAAAATGATCTATACAAACATGAAAAATGTCCGCAGATATATCGGGCTTGATTCGAAGCTGGACAAGGCGATCGAATATATTCTTTCCCATGATGTCAAGAGCATGGAGCTTGGAATACACGAGATCGACGGCAAAGACATTTACATCAACCGTCATGAATATGATTCTATTCCGGCTGATAAGGGCAACTGGGAAGGCCACAGGGATTATCTGGATATCCAGATGGTGCTTGAGGGCAGCGAGAAGATCGGCGTAAGCAGCGTTTCCGCTCTGGAGTGCCTTTCCTATAACGAGGAGAGAGACCGCTACAGCTTTTCCGGAGCAGTCGAGTCCTGGATCAATATGCGTCCGGGCGATCTTCTGATCCTCTGGCCGGAGGATGCACACATGGTCAAGGTGCAGCTGGAAGGCCAGACACACCTGCAGAAGGCCTGCGTGAAGGTAAGAGTCTGAAGCGATTTCGGAGCGATGTATCGCGAAGAAAGCGCGTAGCTCATGAATAATCGTCCAGTTGTCAGGCAACTCAAGAGTATAATTATAAGAATTCAGGACACTCCGGAACCGGGCTATCCGGCGCCGGGGTGTCTTTGATAAATCAGGAAAATAAACTGACTTTTTTCAGAGATCCGGAGGAACAGCAGTGATTTCTACAGAATTAAATGGGAAGACAGCCATCATTACAGGCGCTTCAAGCGGTATCGGAGCAGCAAGCGCGAGAATGCTGGCATCGGAAGGCGCAAATGTGCTGATTACGGCGCGCAGGGAAGAAAACCTGGTACGCCTCAGCAATGAGATCAGAGAGGCCGGAGGGAATTGCAGCTATCTGGCAGGGGATGTTGCGGATCCTGCATTTTCAGAGGCGCTGGTGAATGCTGCGGTAAGAGAGTTCGGCAGGGTCGATATCCTTGTGTGCAGCGCAGGTATGGCGCTTCGCAAAAAGACGCTGGATATGCCTGTGGAAGAGTGGAATCAAGTGATGAATGTCAATCTGACCGCACCGATGATCCTGAGCCAGTGCTGTATCAGGCAGTTCCTTGCGCAGCAGGCGGCGGAGACGAAAGCGTCCGGCGCTGAATCAGCGGATCCGAAGGACGGTTCTGTCGGCGGCAAGATCGTATTTATCAGCTCCACAGCCGGCAAAAATGTTAATATGGGCGCTTCGCCAAGCTATGGTGCAAGCAAGGCCGGGCTGCTGTATCTGACCCGCCATCTCGCAGCGGAATTTGCAAAGAACCACATTTATGTCAATGCGATCTGCCCGGGACCCGTGGACACAGAGATCACAAGCACCTGGACGCCGGAGCACAGGGCAAATGTCATTGCCAATCTGCCGCTCGGCAGGATGGGCAGCCCGGAAGACATTGCAAACGCAGTCGTCTTCCTCGCAAGCGCCATGAGCAACAACATTACCGGTGAAAGCCTGCTCGCAAACGGCGGCAGATATATGCAGTAAG
>ODAI012542739.1_pt1 | contig 10827 bp, 8 predicted proteins | sample 1539321 | NCBI WGS metagenome assembly ODAI01 (sample SAMN02144231, study PRJEB22623) | gut metagenome | biome: sheep rumen | host: Ovis aries | place: New Zealand | reverse complement strand
CCGGGGAAAAAGAAAGTATTTGTATAAAAAAACCCAAGACGGAAATGGTTGTGGGGACGACCCTCGACAACCCGGCGGAGCCGCTTTCTCACGGAAGCCGGTCTCGCAGCTGAGGCCCAGAACTACTCACTCGGCAGCAGCACGCCCCGCAGCACATGGGAAAGGAAGCCGGTTTTTATCCATCAGAAGCGTGCTGCATCTCTCTCCTCAGAAAAAGAACGTCCTCCTGTCCCGGATCTTTCAGTTGGACAGCGCGTCCGGCACCGGGCATTCGGCACTGGCACTGTGATCAAGATGACTCCCATGGGCGGTGATCAGCTGCTTGAGATTGAATTTGACGAAGTCGGACGGAAAAAACTCATGCTCAGAGCAGTTGTAACCTTCCTGCAGACTCTGGAAAGTTCATGATTCCGATATGATTATTTCAAATCCTATTCATCCTGGCTTATTGTTCCGCTGATATACTTGATTTACCATTTTGAATGGAGGAATATGAAGAATGGATGTACAGAAGATTGTCGATAAGCTTAAGGCATACGTGCAGAAAGGGAACGTCAGCCGGATTATTGTCCGACGTCAGGGTCGTGAGATTCTGAATGTTCCGGTCAGCGTCGGTATTGTTGGTGCTGCCATCGGGATCTCCGCGGCAAAGTGGGCTGTGCTGGCTGCAGTACTCGCCACCATCGGCTTCGGGTGCACGGTTGAAATTCAGAAACTCGACGGAGCTGTAGTTAGCGTAATGGACGAAGAGGGAAACAGAAAGATCCATGAGTTTGCCTCTGAAGCAGTTGAAAAAGTAAAGGAGTCCATTCCGGTTTCTATCAGTGTCGACATCCACCGGGACGATGAAGTGGCCGGAACCGCAGGCAAGAATCAGGATGACTCAGATGAGAGATTAGATCCTCCCGTATGAAGGAAATTACTGTCGGAAAAAATGATGCCGGTCAGAGGCTGGATCGCTTTGTTTCCAAGGCGGTACCGTTGTTACCGGACAGTCTCCTTCAGAAGTATATCCGCATCAAGCGGATCAAATGCAATGGAAAAGCCGCCGGGCGTGATCTGCGCCTGGCGGCCGGTGATGTACTGCAGCTCTACATCAATGATGAATTCTTCGAGTGCCCCCGTGAAGAAAACTCCTGGCTGAAGATTTCAAAGCCCCGCCTCTCTGTCATCTATGAGGATGAAAACATTCTGCTTGTGGACAAGAAGCCCGGAGTACTCTGTCACAGTGCAGGCGTCTGGGACTATAATACACTGATCGCAAACATTCAGGCCTATCTTGCTGCAAAGGGAGAATGGCGTCCTAAGGAGGAGAATTCCTTCACTCCTGCGCTCTGCAACCGGATCGACCGGAATACCGGTGGGCTTGTCATAGCAGCAAAGAATGCTGAGAGTCTGAGGATTCTGAATGAGAAAATCCGTCAGCGCGAAATCGAGAAATACTATCTTTGTGCAGTCTGTGGCAGGCCGAAGCCATCGGAAGGCCGTCTTGAGGACGAACTCTTCAAAGATGCTAAAAAGAATCTGGTTTATGTCAAGGCACACCAGGAGCCCGGAAGTCGTACCGCGATCACTGAGTACCGTGTTCTTGAGAGCAGAAATGGCCTGACTCTTGTGGAGTGTCATATTCTAACCGGAAGAACGCACCAGATTCGGGTACAGATGGCCCATGCAGGCTGGCCGCTGCTCGGGGATGGAAAATACGGTCGGGAACTGACTAACCGCAGATACGGTGAGAACGGTCAGGCTCTCTATTCCTGGCGATTGCGTTTTGACTTTCCGACAGACGCTGGGATTCTGAATGAACTTCGGGGAACGGAGTTTTCTGTTCCTATTGAGAACATAGATTTTGTTTCAAAATACTTTCCAAATTGATCGAAACCTGCGGATATTACCTTTCCGCAGGTTTTAGATTTCTTAAGTTGTCATTTGATAGCAAGCAGTGTATAGTAAGCCTGTAAGCAATGTCAGATGATTGCCGCAGATACTATGGAATGCATATGATTAAATCATTACAGGAGATGATATAATGAACTGCAAAGCTAAGGCTCTCAGCCTCATGCTCATTCTGATTCTTCTCTTCTCTCTTGCAGCTCAGCCTGCCTCAGCGGAAGGGAGCGCGCTCGCTGTACCGGCCGGGTCCATGCTCAGCTTCGATATCACTGTCGATCCCAACGAGGATGAAGCCCCGGTTTATGCCGCTGCCGACGATTCATTTAGCGACTTTGAGTCTTATGACGGGCTGGAAAGTTCGGAAGACGGTTTTCTCATCACAGGAGATAACAGCAGCTCCTTTGAAATGATTCCTACCGACTATGCTCTCAGCCTGATTGACCATCGTTTCGACGATTATTACCGTCAGGAACTTAGCGGCTCTGTTTCGATGGACCAGTTGCTGATCCCGGAGGCGGAACTGATTCTTACGCCGCCAACTGGTTATTATGTTGCAGATCTCACGCTCAACGGTGTTTCCGTCAGGCCTCTCCTCACCAAAGCGCATGCAAGCACACAGGGTTCTGAGATTTCTCTCTGGTTTGCAGAACTGCTTACAGCTGACCGGAGCGGTCTTGACAGCGATTATGTTGGAGGCTACACGGACGGCAACTACATTCTGCATGTTCACTTTTCAAAATGTGCTGAAGACAGTCCTCTGATCCGGTACGACAGCGGTGTGCTCGGCTATGACGGTCAGTTGACATATGATGAGAACACGTTTTATTCCGACGGCTTCATGGTTTCCCCTCTGCTGGAGGAAGTGGAGACCTATGCTGCAGCTTATGGTCTTCAGTTTGACGGTTTTCTCCTCACTTACGATTATGGTCCGGGTATTCCGGTCTCCGCCGGCGAGTATCTCTTCCCCTATTCTTCTCTCACTCTCACTGCTCAGTGGCGTCAGGCAGATGTTATTCCTACGCCGGAGCCCACTCCTGAACCCACTCCGGAATGGACACCGGAACCTACGATTGACCCTGTAATAACTCCCATCCCGGAGCCAATTGTGGTGCCAACAGTTGAACCTTCTTATGAGCCTGTCGTCATTCCCACATTGGAACCTACTCCGGAACCCACGCCGGAATCTACTCCTGAGCCCACGCCCCTCATTCTGCCCCGTATCATCATCAAACCCGATGATGTTAGCAAAGTTTATGACGGAACGCCTCTGACAGCTGAATCTGTATCTGTAGACGGAAACCTGAACGGCTTTACTGTTCAGAATGTGAAGGTTGATGGCAGTCTTACCAATCCTGGATTTGTTCAGAGCGATGTAATCTATATGGAGATGCTGGATCCGGATGGTCAGCAGGTTTCTCCTCAGCTGATCTTGATGGCTGTAAACAGCGGTACTATTCAGGTGCAGTCAGGTACTGTGACGGTGATGAAGCGTCCCCTGACCGTTACTGCAATTTCTGGTACTCTTACGACGCAGGGAGAGATCAAGACAGCGTCCGAACTCAGCACGGCAGACAAGATGTTCGTGAATGGATACAAGGCAGACGGACTTCTCAGTGAGCATGAACTGGCTGGGAACTTTGTTACCGGCAGCAGTCGGGAGAGTTTTGAAACCGGCATAGACCTGAGCAGGCTCCGTGTGCGGATCCGCAATTCCGACTGGGATGTCACTGATTTTTATGACATCACTGCCGTCCCCGGTTACATTACCATCAACAATACTTCGCCGACTCCAACTCCGACGCCCACAGTTTCCAATTATGAAGTCACCATTACGCCAAAGTCCTATACATGGACCTATGACGGGATGGAGCACAGTCTGAACGAGTATACCAGCACAGCCCTGGCCGACGGCGATCGCATCAGCCGTGTGAGCTTCAAGCCATCTTCCGTGATCACCAATGTAGGAGAGAGAGCTAATGAGATTCTCTCTGTAGAGATCGTTTCTTCATTCGGAACGCCAGTCTCTCAGGGAAAATACACCGTACGATATGCCCCTGGTATTCTCTCTGTGGTTAAGCGCGATCTCACAGTCACTGCAATCTCCGGAAACCTTACCGCAAACGGTGAAGAGAAGATCGCCGCTCAGCTCAGTAATCCTTATGAAGGCTATACTAACGGATTTAAAGCGGAAGGTCTTGTAAACGGGCATCGCCTCATCGGAAACTTTGTCATCGGAAGCGGTCGGACAAGTTTCCAGACTTACATTGACACCAACAATCTACGGATCGTCGATGCCTATGGCGCCGATGTGACAGCAAACTACAATATCCGCACTGTTTCCGGAATGGTCAATATCTCAGCTCCACAGCAGACCAGTGTATCTTTGACTCTCACAGCAAAATCCGGATCCTGGACGTATGATGGGAATCCACACTCTCTGAATGAATATGATGTCACCGGTCTCACAGACGGTGATCAAATTGACAGAGTCAGCTTCAAATCAACTTCTGTAATCACCAACGTAGGCTCTCAGGCGAATGAAATTCAGTCTGTCGTGATAAAGTCCGCAGCCGGCGCAGTGGTTGACAACAGCAAGTATAATATCCGGTTTATTCCCGGAACTCTGACCGTTACGAAGTTTCCTTTGACTCTGACCGCTGTCTCCGACTCCAAGGTATATGACGGCAAAGCGCTCAATAACAAGAACGTGAAAGCCACCGCTCTGGCCAACAGTTCCCACAAGCTCAGTGCCGATTACGAGATTTACGACGTTCGTGGTAACACCATCAAAAACGGTCCAGTCGATGTCGGCGTTTATACGAAGGAAATCAGCAATGTTAAAATACTCTCTGGAAATCAGGATGTAACCGCAAACTACGAGATCACGACGATCGATGGAACATTGACCATCACCGGCAGTAGCACTGCTTCCTCCAGTGCACGCGGCAATGTTGACGACTCCAATGCTGCATATTATGGAAGCACCTTTACCATCCGCTCAGAAGCACCGTATTCAGAATTCCAGTATCTTCTGATTGACGGACAGAAGGTTTCATCGGAGAACTACAGCGTGAAGGAAGGCAGTACCGTCATTACATTGAAAGCTTCCTATATTCAGACATTGAAGGCTGGAAACCACAGCTACAGCATTGTATCCAGTTCTCGTACTTCAGACGGAAAGTTTACGGTCGGAAAAGCACCTAAGACCGGGGATGAATCACGGGTCGGACTCTGGATTGGAATCCTGATCGCTGCTGCTTTAGCAGCCGGAGCTACCGTTTATATTCTGCGTCGCGGTAAGAAACCACCACGGAACACGCCACCGAGGCAGAAAGGCAACAACAGCAAATCATCTTCACAGAATCATGTATCTTCGACGACTGCGCACAGGACGGTTACCACCACCTCTCACCCTTCTTCCCCGAAGTCTGACGGGCCTTCCTCTGACAGTACAGATGAAGAAGAGCTTGAGGAAACAGTCACAACTGATGATATCCTCAACGAGGATCTTTTTCGGGAGCACAGCTCTCCTTCTGAAGAAAAGGATCCTACGCAGTCGCTTCTGTCTGACTTCCACATAGACCTCGATGAATTCCGTGATTGATCTCAAATAAAATCAACCGCCTGTTAAAGACAGGCGGTTGATTTTATTTGTTCTGAGAATCTGAGATTAATAATAACGCTTATTCTTATTCTTGCGCGCAGCTTCTGATTTCTTGCGGCGTTTGACGCTGGGGCTCTGGTAATATTCCTTCTTGCGCAGGTCGGCGAGGACACCGGACTTCTGGCAGCTACGCTTGAACCGTTTCAAAGCGTTATCCAGAGACTCATTCTCTTTCACATAGATTTCAGACACATATTTCCCTCCCTCCAACACGTCAAAAAATGACGTTTCAAGGGCCAAACAATTTGGCTTAACAGAGATATTATATTCATAAATCGCTTCTCTGTCAAGTATTACTTTGCCTCAGACCTGTTTTTTTATAATCAGATTGACGATTCTATTGCGAACAACGATCGTCTTAACCAGTTCTGCTCCCACCAGCTGTCTTTGGATCTTCTCGTCGGAAAGGGCAGTCCGGACAATCGTATCCTCATCGGCGTCGTTTGCGACTACTATGGTGGAACGCAGCTTTCCATTGACCTGGACCGCCATCTCATGAACTGCGTCAACAGTCTTGCTCTCGTCGTACTCCGGCCAGGGCATCTGCATGGCCATTTTATTCTCCTGAGCGGCAAAGCCGGTCTGTTCCCACATTTCTTCCGCGATATGAGGCGCGAAGGGACTCAGAAGCGTAATCAGCGGTTTTAGATCGCCCTTGCTGCAACCGTTCGTATAATAGGCATTTACGAGTGTCATCAGCGCAGCAATGGCAGTGTTCATCTTAAGCTCGAGGATATCGTCTCCGACTTTCTTGATAGTTTTATGGATCAGGGACTCGTTGGCAGGTGTAACTGACAGCTCATCACGGGCAAGCTCCAGAAGATTCCAGCAGCGATCCAGGAATCGCTTTGAACCTTTTACGGCCTCGTCAGACCACGTGGCAGTCTTCTCAAAGTCTCCGATAAACATGATATATACTCGCATTGTGTCAGTCCCGTATGCTTTGATCACGTCATCCGGGTTCACAACATTTCCAAGAGACTTCGACATCTTTACTGAGGTGCGCAGGGCTTCATTGCCATAGTGACGGATCAGTTCCTGCTTCTCCTCTTCAGTCTCCGCATACCCCACATAATGAGGATTGCGGCCAAGTATCATTCCATGAGAGGTTCTCTTTTGATATGGTTCCTTTGTATGGACTACGCCGATATCATATAGAAACTTGTGCCAGAATCGGCTGTAGAGCAGATGCAGCGTTGTATGTTCCATGCCGCCGTTATACCAGTCAACCGGTCCCCAGTATTCTTCGGCTTCCTTAGAAAAAGGCGCCTCATCATTATTCGGATCCATGTAACGCAGATAATACCAGCAGGAGCCGGCCCAGTTCGGCATGGTATCTGTCTCTCGTTTTGCCGGTCCACCGCATTTCGGGCAGGTCGTGTTGACCCAGTCTGTCATCTTGGCCAGAGGACTTTCCCCATCATCTGTCGGCTCATAGCTCTCCACATTCGGCAATACAAGCGGCAGCTCGCTTTCATCAAGAGGCACCCAACCGCATTTGGGGCATTCCACCAGGGGGATGGGTTCTCCCCAATAACGCTGGCGGGAGAAGACCCAGTCGCGCAGCTTGTAGTTAACCTTTTCCCTGCCAAAGCCTTGTTCGATACAATACTGTTTCATTGCGGGGATCGCTTCCTTCACAGTCATACCGTTGAGGAAACCGGAATTGACCATAATCGCGTTATCATCTTTCGAAACGAAAGCTTCCTTCGTGATATCACCGCCACTGACAACTTCGATAATCGGCAGGCCGAATTTTGTTGCAAATTCCCAGTCGCGCTGATCATGTCCGGGAACACCCATAACAATGCCGGTTCCATAGCCCATAAGGACATAGTCGGATACGAACATCGGAACAATAGTCTGATTGGCGGGATTTACAACTTCGATGCCCTCAAGGAGGACGCCGGTTTTTTCTTTATTGAGCTCTCCACGCTCAAAGTCTGATTTCTTGGCAGCGGCTGCCTGATAAGCGGCAACTTCATCCCAATTGCGGATCTGCTCCTTCCACTTATCCAGCAGAGGGTGCTCCGGTGAAATAACAACATAGGTAACGCCAAAGAGTGTGTCGGCTCTGGTTGTATAAACCGTAATCTCATCCTGCGTACTGGTTTTGAAGCTGACCTCACAGCCGTAAGAACGGCCGATCCAGTTTTTCTGCTGAGTCTTGACGCGTTCAATATAATCCAGATCGTCCAAATCATCGATCAGTCGATCGGCATATTTGGTGATGCGCAGCATCCATTGGCTTTTTTCCTTCCGGATGACTTCACCGCCGCAACGCTCACAGACGCCGTCCACCACTTCTTCGTTAGCAAGGCCAACCTTGCAGCTCGTGCACCAGTTGATGGGCATGGTGGTCTTATAGGCAAGCCCATGCTTATACATCTGCAGGAAAATCCACTGGGTCCATTTATAGTAGCTCGGATCAGACGTGTTCACACAGCGGTCCCAGTCAAATCCGTAGCCGAGCATTTTGAGCTGACGTGTGAAATTTGCAATGTTTTCTTTCGTGACAATTGCCGGGTGGATATGATTCTTGATCGCATAGTTCTCCGTAGGAAGACCGAAAGCATCATAGCCGATGGGGAAAATGACATTGTACCCATCCATCCGCTTTTTCCGCGTGACAATATCCATTGCGGTAAATGGTCTCGGATGGCCGACATGCAGTCCTGCCGCGCTCGGATAAGGAAACTCAATTAACCCGTAGAACTTTGGTCTGGGGTCTCCGGTAACTGCAGCATAAGGCTTCTTTTCTTCCCAGATATTCTGCCATTTCTTTTCAATGGCTGCAAAATCATATTTCATGTGACAAGCACCTCATTCTTTATTCCTGTTCATTGAAGTTCCGAATGCCCCTGTAGTCAGGGGCTTGGAAGGGATGAGGGCGTCACCGCCTCCGCATCGCTCCAGAGCCGCTCCAGATCGTAGAACTTTCTTGCTTCGTCTGTGAAGATATGGACGATCACACTGCCGAAGTCCATAAGGACCCAGATGTCCGAACGGAGTCCCTCTCTTCTCAGAGGAGGCTCACCCGCCTCGGAGAGCTGCCTGTCCACTTCATCGACAAGAGCTTTAATATGTGCCGGGGAACTTCCGTTGCAGATGACAAAATAGTCTGCAAGAACGGTGTGTTCCGCAGTTTTCAGGATCTTGACGTCCTTTGCCTTTTTATCATCAAGTGCATGGTAGGCAATCGCAGTAATCTCTTCCGGGCTTAACATCTCAGTCTCTCCTTTCATTCATGCGCGCCTCATACCAGGCGCAGGCTTCCAGCGTATCGATATAAGGTTCCTGTCCGCTTTCCCGGATCTCTCTGACCGTCATTCTGAGTCCAAGCAGCACGGCGCCGTCCAAATCTGCATAGGCCAGTCTGCGAATATCATCCACACCGGGGAAATCTCTGGTTGGTTCGATATAATCTGCAAGATAGAGGATCTTTTCCAGAAGGTTCATATCCGGCTTTCCGGTGGTGTGCCAGCGAATTGCCTCGTAGACCTCATCGGAAACTCCGAAGCGTTCCCTTGCCATTGCCGCACCGGTCTTTGCATGAAGCAGCTTAGGCAGTTTCAGTTCATCGGCATCGCAGATAATAGCATACTTTTCACACAGTTTCAACTGTTCTTTCGCATTGAGACGCTTTGTCATGTCATGCAGGATACCCGCTTCTGCGCAAAGCTCAGGATCTTCTCCCCACTGTCTGCCCAGCTGGACAGCTTCGCTTTCGCATCCGGCCACATGGGCAATCCTTTTCTCATCAAGCATTGGATACACCTGACCGCGAAGCCAGCTGAGTTCCGGCTGTGCCTGATAAAGCCGCCTACGGATTATTTCCGCATATACTTCAGGATGCAGTGCTTCAGAGCCTCGTCTGAAGCAGAGCGATTCCCGAATCTCCGTAGAACTCATCGGCAGCGGTTCATGATGCAGGATCCGAATCTTGGCTCCAAAACTGTTACGGAATCTATCTGCGGTTTTGAGGATTTCCTCCTCATCATCCTCTTCCCGTGCAATTACCGCCAATGTACACCGATCTGTCAGATATTCAAAGCGATACCATTCTTCGAAACTCAGGAACATGTCCGTACCGAGAACCAGAGTGAGTCCTGTGTCCGGCGGAAAAAGCTCTTCCAGTTCACGGACGGTATCATAGGTATAGCTCTTGCCGGATCGCCGAAGCTCCATATCTGAAATCTCTACTCCCTCCAGATCGCCGAAGTTAAGACAGCAGAGGGCCAGTCTCTCTTCTGCTGACGGGCTCCCCGGATCCAGTTCCTTATGCGGTGGCTCATGATCCGGAATAACCAGAATACGATCCGGCTTCAGTTCCTTTTGCACGGAGACAACAGCCTCCCGATGTCCCAGATGAGGAGGATTAAAGCTACCCCCGTAGACCGCAAGCTCCATTTCTGTTCAATCTTTCCTTTTCCGATAGAGCACGAATTTCGTCCCGATCGCCTGTACTTCTTCCGCACCGCATGCCTCGGCCAGAATCCTGCAGGCCTCCCCTGCTGTCAACATGCTGCTTTCCAGGACCTTGCCCTTGATAAGCTCTCTGGCAGTCAGCGCTACATCAACCGAATCAATGAGGGCTGGTGTAATACCGTTCTTCCCAACCTGAACGATGGTGTCCTGGGTTGAGGCAATGCTCTTGAGTCTCGCTCGCTCTCTGCTTGTCATACGATTCATTCCTCCGTCATTTGAAAAGCGCCTCAGCAAAACTTCTGGCATCAAAGGGAATCAAATCGTCAATTCCTTCTCCGACGCCGACATACTTCACCGGGAGCTGGCACTCGTTGGCGATTGCGAAAACAATCCCGCCCTTTGCCGTGCCGTCCAGTTTGGTTAGGACAATCCCGCTAAGTCCTGCCGTCTCCAGGAATTGCTTTGCCTGCAGAAGGCCGTTCTGTCCTGTGGTTGCGTCCAGCACCATCAGCGTCTCAACATCTGCGTCCGGGAGTTCTCTGTCGATGATGCGGCGGATCTTGTTCAGCTCATTCATCAGATTCTGTTTGTTGTGAAGCCTGCCGGCAGTATCTATAAGAATGACGTCGCTGCCTCTCGCTTTGGCAGCGCAGATCCCATCATATACGACGGCAGCAGGATCGCTGCCCTCTTCGTGACGGACAAAATCCGCTCCGGAGCGCTCCGCCCAGATTCCCAGCTGTTCTGCCGCTGCGGCACGGAAGGTGTCACCCGCGCAGAGCAGGACCTTTTTTCCTTCAGAAACCAGTTGGTGGGCGAGTTTCCCAATCGTCGTCGTTTTT
>ODAI010473675.1_pt1 | contig 10830 bp, 10 predicted proteins | sample 1539321 | NCBI WGS metagenome assembly ODAI01 (sample SAMN02144231, study PRJEB22623) | gut metagenome | biome: sheep rumen | host: Ovis aries | place: New Zealand | reverse complement strand
TTGTTATTATTATTTTCATCTCTCTACATCAATATTCTTTATATTACCTTCACAATATAATTCAAGTATACCATCATTTAAATTATATCCGTCGAATTTAGATGCTGTTTCTATTACTGAACCATCATTAATATCTACAACATCGCATGCTATATTCTTATCATCACCTATATAGGATCTAATCAACAATCCATACCTGCACTATATGTAGTTAACACAGGCTATTTAGTACAACATGCAGTTAACGTTATATAACTATTTGTTATAATAATATGTGTTAATTAGTCTTAAGCTATAGCACTTTTTCTCGATATAGCAAGAAACTATTGGTATTTTTTTAGTTTCTTGTTGCATTTTTGTTTTTTTCTGTTATAATAACTTATGTAAAAGAAATTCCTTCAATGATTTTCTTTTTACAACCCCTTATTAAATTATTTATACTCCCCTGAAAACACGGCGCATTTTGTCGTGTTTTCTTTTGTGCGTAAATATAAAGTTCATGCATATAAATGAAAAGGAATCATCCTTTGAGCTCGCTCAATAAGGATGATTCCTTTTTGTTTATATATACGACGTATATCGCATCACCGAAGTAGCTATGCTACGAGGTGATGTGATGCATGAACTTTATACTTTCGCACATTTCTACATATACGGCGTATGCCGTATCACTGCAGAATCACGAAGTGATTCAAAGTGGAATGCATGGACTTATGCTTACAATTTCAGTTATATATATGACGTATATCGCATCACTGCAGAATTGCGAAGCAATTCAAGGTTGATGTGATGCATGAACTTTATATTACGCACATTCAACCTCAAGCCTCATCTCTTCCATTCCAAATTCAACAAGGCCAGTTGCAACAAATCCAACAGACTCATATAATCTTTTAGCTACATCATTACCTATTGACACACCAGTGTAAATAGCCTTCGGATTAAAACGTTTCTTAACATACTCTATTCCAAGTTCCAAAGCCTTACGGCCATATCCCTTGTTCTGAAACTTATAATCAATCATAAACTTCCAAAGAGTATAATACTCCTTAGTTTCGTAATAACCCATCATGATAAAGCCTACTAATTCTGAGTCCTCATATATGGCGAATGGATAAGCAGTATCTTTATAAACATAAGCCTGTGCCAAAGACTCGGCCGTCGTTGAAACATATCCCTTCTGATTATCATTAACACTTAATGCAAGTACATCATCCAGGTTTTCAATAGTAATTTCTTTTAAACTAATCAACTTATCCTCCGCAAATTTAACTACATTACAATCTTAACTTCTGTTTCTTTAGTTAACTTATCCGCTGGAATATAGTTATCACTATACTCTTCTCCATTAACTACGAACTTGCTAAATCCACTTTCCTTTCCATTAGGATTCTCAACACTTATGTTAAGCTTACATCCTCTGAAATTCTTTTCCATAGTGAATTTATCCCAAGTACTTGGAATAGCTGGAGCAATTCTAATACCACCAAAGTCTGGTCTAATACCACAGATACCTTCAACACAACCTACCATACATGTTGAAGCTGTACCTGTAAGCCAATGAACATGACTTCTACCATGGAATGGACTTTCATCACCTTCTGTATACTGTCCATGTACATATGGCTCAAGCTTTCTAATCTCAGCTGTTTCATTCTGTGAAGCTGGAGATGTTTCTTCAAAATACTTAAATGCTTCATTACCATATCCCATTAAAGCATTTGCCAAGATAATCCATCCCTGTGGCTGTGAGAATATACCACCATTTTCCTTGGTTGATGGTGGGAATAAAATTGCAAGTGCGCCATCAAATGCATGATCAACGTATGATGGAGCCATAACCTTTGCACCATATGCTGTATTAAGTTCTCTATTAACTGATTCAAGAGCCTTGTCAGCCTGTTCTTTAGTTGCAAGTCCTGAAATAATTGACCATGACTGTGGGTTTAACCACATTGAAGCTTCTGGATCTTTCTTTGAACCGATAAGTTCGCCAGTCTCCTTGAAACCTCTGTTAAATCTATCATCTTCCCACCAAAGGTTATTAATCTTTTCACCAACTTCCTTCTGTGTCTTTTCAAGATATGCAATATAATCTGTATCTTTCTTATATTCAGCAAATGCCTTCATTACAGTGAATGCATAGTAAAGCTGCATTGCAACGAATGATGATTCACCCTGCTTACCAAGTCTTAAACAGTCATTCCAGTCTGCATGAAGACCTGCTGGAAGCCCGTGTGGTCCTAAGTGATTCATTGAGAAGTCAATTGCCTTTTGTAAATGTTCATAAACTGTAGCTTTCTTTTCTACGTTTGACCATGTAATTTCTTCATCGATAAAATCAAGGTTACCTGTTTCAGCAATATACTTAAATACTGTTGGGAATAACCATAAAGCATCATCTGCTCTGTATGCTGGATGACCTGTTTCTCTTACATACCATTCATCATCAGGTGTTCCCTCATGTCCTGCTCTTTCATCGTGATCAAATCTTACAAGTGGAAGTCCACCACCATTATCAACCTGAGCTGAAAGCATAAATCTAATCTTTTCAAGTGCTGCTTCTGGATCTGTGTGAATTACACCCTGAATATCCTGAACTGTATCACGATATCCATAACCATTTCTTTCACCACAGTATACAAATGAAGCTGCTCTTGACCAAGTAAATGTAAGGAAACACTGATATGCATTCCATGTATTTACCATTGCATTAAAGCTTTCGCTTGGTGTATTAACCTTAAAGTTTTCATGCTTCTTATGCCAGAAGTTAATAAGTTCATTAACTTCCTTTTCACATGTAGTTGTATCTTCATAATTTGCAATAATTGCTTTCGCTTCTTTCTCTGTATGTTTACCAAGAACAAATACTACTGTCTTAGATTCACCTGGAGCAAGTGTAAGCTTTGTATGAAGGCCACCACAACTATTTTCATTATAGTTACAAACGCCATCACACTCACCACGTTCAACTGCAACAGGATTTCCATAACTATGATATAAGCCTATGAATGCTTCTTTGTCACCATTATATGATGCAACTGGGTTACCAGCTAAACCAAAGAATCTTTCAAGGCCGTTAGTACCATCTTCTCTTTTCTCTGCATTAATGTTTATCTGCTGATAAATTAAATTATCTCTAAAAGATGTCTGGCTAATGCAAAGTGTATACTGAAGGTTTACCTGATCCTGATTGTAGTTATCATCATTTGTAAACTCAGCAAATCCAAACACTGAAATCTTTCTTTCCTTGTTTGAATTATTAGTTACTTTTTCACACCATACTTCATAGTCTTTTCCAAGTGGAACATAGTATGTTGCTTCAGAAGTAATCTCTGCATAATCAGCTTTCATCTTTGTATAAGCTGTACCATGTCTAACTTCACTTTTATATAATTCTAAATCCTTGCCTACTGGCTGCCATGATGCTGACCAATAATCGCCGTTTTCATCATCTCTTAAATAAATGTATCTACCTGGAGTATCATCACTATTAAAATGATATCTTAAAATTCTACCATTAGCGCCACTTTTTACAAAACTATATCCACCTGCATTATTTGAAATAATTGCGCCATATTCAGGTGATCCTAAATAGTTACACCAAGGTGCTGGAGTATCAGGTCTAGTTATGACGTACTCCCTTTTTTCTTCGTCAAAAAATCCGTATTTCATTAACTCTCTCGGGCCATTATTATCGCCCTTCTCCTTCCATTATTGTACGTAAAAAACCACGTATGTGTATTATAAACTATTTGCTGAAATTATAAAACCGTTTTTGTTACTTTTTTTATGTATTTATTTCTAATTATATTTATATGCAGCAAATACCTTCAAAGCCTTATGATCAAAGTCAAACCAAGTGGTATTTGATATGACATTACTATCCACTTTATCATCATATTCTTTAAAGCTCCAGCCTATGCCATCACCTGCAACCATAATTGGATCCCAATATAAACTTCCAACACATCTTCCATCATTTACACACTTAATTCCATTAATAAGTTCAATCATAAAATCTCTCTGACCTTCTTCAGAATAATCATACTTTCCTTCATAATAACCCATATTAGAAAGCTGCCCTCTAGAACCCGTTTCGGTATCTTCTCTATAATTAAAACCACTTTCCATAAGCAGAATATCCTTATCAAACTTTCTAATCATCATATTACACCACTGAGTAAAATCATCAACTGATAAGGTCTCAGCCCAAAATGGATAGTAAGATGTTCCTATAACATCATAATTTACATTATTCTTTTCGCATAATGAAAAGAACCAATTACCCGTTCCATTTCCATTCCATTTTACATCATCAGCATTACATGCTATATGTAAAACAACCTGTGTATCTTCACTTACTTCCTTAACTGCTCTATATCCAGCATTTATAAATCTAGCAAGATTAGGCATGTTCTTTGAACTATCACCGTAAGGTAAAAAGAATCCGCCATTCATCTCATTTCCAATTGAAACATATTTTGGAACAGTATCCTGCTCCTTCATCTTTTGCATGGTATCCTTAACATACTCATATAAATCTTTTTCAAGTATTTTTACTATCTCTTCTTCATCTTTTATTCCTTCTATATCCTTCCTAAAATCCTCAGGAATTCCATAAGTCCAAAAATCAGATAACATAAAGGATAATTGAATTTCAAAATTATGCTTCTTAGCTCTCTTAGCAATCTTTAATATATCCTCTTGATTTTGGAATCCTTCAGGGAGATAATACTTTCCATCTCCTCTTCCTTTACCAGGATTATTATTAAGCTCTAGTCTACAGAAATTAATTCCATTTGCTTCCATAATATCAAGTGGATCTTTTTTGCTTCCATCAAAGTCATAAAAATTAGCCCCGGTACTTTCCACATAATTAAGTCTTGATAATGCTCCACCTAGCAATAAATTATACTGACTATCCTGATTCGTTTCGCGATTAACTCTAAAAGAATAAATACTTAACTTGCTATCATTTCCACCACTCATCCTGCTGCCAAATACCAGATAACCATCTTTTTTAACCTTAATTCCTCTAACTACATCCTGCTGTTTTTCCTTTACTGGCACCGATGTCTTTGGATAGTCTCCTCCACCTACATCTATAATATAAGGGCGTCCATATAAAAAACAATAATCACAATTACCATCATATGTAGCAAATGCAGATATGTAATAATATCCTTCTTCTAAACCATCAATCTTATATTCAAAATTTCCCGATACAGGATTATCTAATTCAACAACTAATTTATTATCCCTTGCACTATAATCTGCAACAAATTTTATTTTCTTATTATTCGCCATCTTCATATCTAATGGTTTTATTATCTTTTTATAAAAATCTATCCCTAAAATCACTAATACAACCATAGTCAACATAACAATAATTGCAACTAGTTTCTTCTTTTTCCTCATATAGTATCCCCCACCTTAGAAAAACTTTTTTACTAACTATCAATTCCAATTATGGAAACATGTTTATTTCCAAAATTATATTCATTTCCAATTTTTATTTTAAACAGCATAACATTTGCTGATTCAATTATATTATATAACTTAACTTATAACTATACATTCTTGCGATTTCACAAAAAATTACAGTAACAAGTACTTTATTATATATTTTATAAATGATATAATGAATTTTAAGTTATGGAAAGGGTAATATTATTATGATTTATATTACTGGGGATTGTCATTCAGATTTTGCAAAATTTGATAAAGGGTTATTTCCACAACAAAGAGACATGACAAAGGATGACTTTGTAATTGTGGTTGGAGATTTTGGTGGTGTATGGTATTCTGCTGATAGTCCATATTATAAGCAACAAGAAATGACTCTTGATAAGCTTGATAGCATGCCATTTACTACACTTTTCATAGATGGAAACCATGAAAACTTTCATCTTTTAAATGCTTATCCTGTTGAAGAATGGAAAGGTGGAAAAATACATAGAATCAGAAGATCAGTTTATCATCTTATGCGTGGAGAGATGTTTGATTTAAATGGTGTGAAAACATTTGCTCTAGGCGGAGCTAGCTCTCATGATGTTGACGATGGAATAATTGATCCAGAAACAACACCTAATTGGGAAGAAGTTTCTGATATGTGGTCCATGCAGAAAAAAATGTTTAGAATAAAAAACATTTCATGGTGGGAAGAAGAGCTTCCATCGCGAGAAGAGTTCATTCATTGCCTTGAAACTCTAGATAATAATGATTATAAATGTGATTTATTACTTACACACTGCTGTTCAACATCAACTCAAAAGATAATAAATCCAAATCTCCACTCTGATTTCCTAACAGACTTTTTGGAGATTATTAAAAAGAGATTAAAGTATAAAAAGCACTACTTCGGTCATTATCATATGAACAAGGAATTACCTGATAATGAATTTGTTATTTATGAACCTATTACAAGAATATATTAAAAAACACGGTAAATTGAATTTCAATTCACCGTGTTTTTATTTACCAAGCTTTTTTCTTACTCGTGTTCTTATCACCAAATATTGAATAACCTATATACACAAGCATTATAAAAACTACTATACCCGTAAATTCACCACCATACACATATTCCTTAGGTATGTTCCCATCATAAGCTAATTTAGGATTGTTTGGATCATAATAAACTTTAATTCTTTCTCCTGTTCTTTCTTTTTCAGAACCTTTCTTATGATCTTCACTTGAAAGTCTATATTCTTTTCCATCAACTATATATTTCACATCATATTTAGCCTTTGTACTACTACCATATTCATCTGTACTAACTGAAACATAAACATTTTCAAGTGTTCCATATGTCATTTTTTTACATTTACTCATCTTTATACTACCGATGAAAAAAAGTATACCAACAAATGTTACAATCAAAGTAATGATTACTACTTTAATATAAAATGATAATTTAAAATTCATTATTATACTCTCCCACTAAAATATTTTTTCATGTAACATGTTCACTTAATAATCAAAATTCTTACTACCTTTTACAGGTACATCATCAGTTCTAATTGAAATATTATTTTCGATTATTGTATGTCCATAAAAATCCTTAACCCTAAATTTATATGGTCCATTTCCCATTCCACTTGGTGCAGTGAAATAATTATATTCCTGTCGTTCAAGTTCTACGTATTTTCCCTTTGATTTATCATAATACTCAAGTGATTTAATTGGGTATCTTCCATTTCTAACCTGAATTTCAGCCCAATACTGAGTACTTGTAGGTTTCCATCTAAAACTGATTGGATCAGATGTCGGAAAAGCTATTATCTTCCATGTGATTTTCATCTTACCTGTAACTTCAGGTTCAATCTTTTTAAATGCTTTTCTTGATAAATCAATATCTCCCTTTGCACCCTCTGGAAGTCTATCAGTAATTAATACTTTTATCTTATCTCCATCTTTATCAGTTACTTCAACATAAGCTCCTGCAAGACCATTCATATAATCATAATTATTCATAGCAGCTGTATAGTATTCACCTTCATAATCATCAAGGTTAGCTGCACCTGTTGATACTCTGTCATAATATGTAGCATATCCTTCATGAACTTTATTAATTGAATATTCTCCTGCATCTACACTACTTGTATTACTTGATGGTTTTGTTGAACCTCCACCATTTGAACTACCACTATTTGAACTACCGCCGTTCGAATTATTACTTCCACCTGATGTTTGTGAAGTTGACTTAGCTTTAACAGTAACCTTTATTTTTCCTTTAGCATATAACTTACCATTTTTATATGCCTTAACAGCAATTGAAGACTTTCCTTTTTTCTTTCCAGTAATAATAATCTTCTTTCCCTTAACTACTGCCTTTACAATTTTCTTTTTGGCTACTTTAAGTTTTATCTTACCATACTTACCTTTAACTTTTACCTTTACCTTTTTGCCAGCAGTTACTTTAACTGTCTTCTTTGATAATTTTACTTTCTTAATACCTTTAGATAGTATCGTTTTGCTACTATCTATCTTATCATTATTCGCATAAGCAAATGAACTAGTAATTACTAATGTTCCAACTAAAGCACATGCGATTAATCCTTTAACTTTTTTCATACAATCTCCTTTATATTTTTAATTCAAATCATGTTGATAAATATTCAACTTATTATATGATTATAGCATACATCAATAATATATGCATTTGCTACAATTTCTGTCCGCTTTCTCTCATTTTGATTTTCCTGTTAATCTTGATAGCTGTACTAATCATAATAATCAAAGATACTAAACTAACAAACCCTGCAATTAATGTTATAATATAGCCTTCCTTACTCATGGAATAATCCGGTGCTATGTAATACGGTATAACATCCTTTTCTAAATCATTTACAAAAGAACATCTATTCTTTATAACATCATAACTTTTTTCTAATTGACTCTTATTTAATTTCTTTAATTTACCAACAAAATCATATGTATATGTAAAATCTCTACCACCTATAATTGGATAATGTATATTCATAAAACTCTGCGAATCTAACTGCTTAACCGTATCATTATTTGTAGCCATAAAAAATATCACTTTATCCCCATATGGAATAATGTAATAATTCTTACTGAGTTTATTAATATATGGACTTTCAATACATCCAAAGTTATTTTTTATTGTTCCACCAATATATTTACCTTCCTTAATTTCATCAAGATCAGGTTCAATGGTATCATCATAATTAATATGATTAATATGATATTCAATAATTGTTTTCGATGTAACACCAAAAATTATAAATGCTACTATAAAAACAACAAAAAAACTAGCAAATACTGAATCATGAAATATAAGTTTTGCTTTCTTTATAAAAGAATTATTTTCATAAATATTACTATCATAATTTATCTTATCATTAACCAAGTGTTCATATGCACTTGAATCATCACTTGGAATATAATGATTATCAGCAAATGCAGCCTCATAGGAATTTAGATTTCTACTAGCATCTAATTCCTTCTTCTTTTGCTTCATCTTTTTAACATAAGCCTTATTGTATCCATAAAATCCATTAGGAGTATAACCTAATAATATATTAGCAATATTCTTAGCCTCAGTTTGAGTTACATGAGGTAACTTTACTATTCCGATACCTCTTGACGTATGAATTATTAATTGATATACCTCTTCAAAGGACTGACCACCACCAGAAGATGATGAATCATAAACTCCATATATCTCATCAAGATAAACCATATTATCTGCATTATTCTTATCTATAAAAACAGAATCAACGATTTTAAAAAATTCATTTTCATATATTGTTTTTCCAGTATTTGCTATTCTAATCATGCTTTCAAAATCAGAGAAATAATTATCTTTTTCTTTATTATATTGTATTCTATCATAAACTGATGCACCTATACAAAGCACACCAAAACCTAGAAACATAAGTGAACCACCATATTTCATCAATGTGCGTTCTATAGCAGTCTTCTCTGTTGGAAACATAAAACTGAAAACAGCTAAAGCAATAAAAAAAACTGCCGCAAATAAAAGTATACTTTGATTTTTTCGTTTACTCTTCAATATTTCTTTCTTATAATCTACTTTATTTAAATTCTTATAATCATTTATACCCTTTTTACTCATTTTCCTTTAAAACATCCTTATTTGATTTCTTTTTTATTATAACAAAAGTAACAACAAAAGTTAGTAGTGAAATGATAATAAGTACGATTGATACTATTAAATTTGATGAACTATTTTTATTAGTATTATCATTTATTCTTTTTTTAGAACCTTTCATAGTAACCCCTTATATAAATCATAAAAGACTTACCAAAAGATAAGTCTTTTAATACAAAATTAGATAATACAACTTATTCATTAACCGTTTTTTGTTTAGGCGAAATTATAGTATATCCAAATGTTAATACTCCTACAATCAAAAAGAATACAAAATATGTAAGTATATACGCCCATTCTTTTGGCTTTGAGCCAGCATAACTTTCTGTTGGATCATTTGGATTATAATGTACTTCCTTAATTTCACCTGGATGAATCATATCAAAACCATGTGTTCCACCCTTTGCAACATAATAATTTCCATTTGCTGAAAAAGCCACTTCAAATCTTTTATGCAAACTTCTTCCACCTCTTCTTACATATGTAATTTCACCTTGTGTTTGCGCTGTACAATTCCTTTTATAATTATACCCTTTATATCCTGCCCAACATACAACAATCAATAAAATAGCGCAAATAATTACTAATACTTTAATTGCTTCACTTGTTGTTAATCTTCTCATTATAATTCTCCTAAAATTACAAAACTTAATCTAATTGATTCTTTGATATTTTCAAAATAAAAATAAATATAATAATCAATACTATTACTATCAAAGAAAATGATTTTATGTCCATCCATTCAGCTGGAATATCACCTGCTTTTAATTCCTTATTTTCAGTAAAAACACACCGGTGTATAAACCGATGTGTTTTCGAGGTTAATATTTATATCAAACTTAGTTAAAAATCTGTATATGATAACTACAGTTAACCATATTATACTACAAAAAAGTAAAAATTTAAATGGTATATTATAATAAAAATAAAAAAAGACTCAAAACCATATGTTTTGAGTCCTAAGCGTACGCGAGAGGATTCGAACCCCCGACACCTTGGTCCGTAGCCAAGTGCTCTATCCAGCTGAGCTACGCATACACATATCTTTTTAGATATATAAAGCAATAGTCAAATGACTATTGCTTTAATGCCGGCGACCGGAATCGAACCGGGACTGGATTGCTACAACAGGATTTTAACTCCTGCGCGTATGCCAGTTCCCCCACGCCGGGAAAGATGATGATGGG
>ODAI013704602.1_pt1 | contig 10831 bp, 9 predicted proteins | sample 1539321 | NCBI WGS metagenome assembly ODAI01 (sample SAMN02144231, study PRJEB22623) | gut metagenome | biome: sheep rumen | host: Ovis aries | place: New Zealand | reverse complement strand
GGCTGTTCCTGTTCAGCAGCAGCCTCTTCCTGGGCTGCCGCCTGCCCCAGGGACTCACGCTCCTGGGGAGTAACTTCCACAGAAAGCTGCTCTGCATGTACCTTTTCCTCTGCCTCGGGGTTTGGCAGTTCATTGATGGTCTGGTTCAGCACGGCCAGCTCAGATTCCATGGTAAGCTTCACTTTGCGCAGGAACTGATTCTTATCCCGCACCAGACGGTCATACTCAGCGACGATGGCGCGAACCTTGTTGGAAGCCTCATCAAGTTTCTTCTGCGCCTCCATCTCCGCTTCATGACGCATATTCTCGCATTCCTTGGCAGCATTCTCCTTCATGTCTGCAGCAGACTTGCGGGCATGCTCCGTCACTTCCTGGGCAGTCTTCTGGGCCAGCATCAGGGTATCATTGATACTCTTTTCCCTCTCCTGGTAGCTGTCAGATTCCTTTTGGAGACGTGCCACTTCCTCTTTCAATTTGTCATTCTCACGAAAGAGCTTCTCGTAGTCATTGACCACCTGATCCAGAAATTCGTCAATCTCATCCTCATTATAGCCACGAAAGCTGCGTTTGAATTCTTTGTTGTGTATATCTATTGGTGTAAGCAAGATCATTATCCCCTATCGTAATCAAATCAGCATCAAAAATAACGTCTTAAGGTCAGAGCAGTCCGGCCCTTCTTGGTAGTGCCACGGATTTCAGCAATCTCCAAACGCCCCCTGCCCCGCATGGAAAGCATGTCGCCTTCCTTCACGGTCTGGGAAGCGTTCTTCACCGGCTGCCAATTTAGCTTCATCTTGTCTGACGCAATATCAGAAGCGGCCCGGCTGCGGGAAAAGCCAAACCCCGCAGCAGCCACCGCATCCACCCGCAGAGATGCTACGGTGGCGCTTATTTCCTTGCACCGCTCCTCCTTGGGCGCGATGGTGTCAAGAGCAGAGCGCTGGCATTCCACCCCCACAGGGCCAATCTGTTTCAGTTCCTGCAGAAGGTATTCCGCCATCTTGCTGTCGCAGATGATTTTCACTGAATCGCTGGCCACCAGCAAATCGCCGAATCTGTCCCGCTCGATGCCCAGACTCATCAGCGCCCCCAACACATCCCTGTGGGAAAGGCGGGCAAACTGGCCGTTCCACCTGGCCTCCACGCAGTCAATGTCAAAGTCTCCGGGAGTGCCCGGAAAATTCTCATGAACAAAGACGGCACGGCAACGTTCCGCGCCCTGATAACCTCCCTCAAAATCTGTTTTGAGATCAGCGTAGTTGGCTGCCACCGTCTCTGCTATCTCCTGGCCAAAGGGATCAAGGAAACCGCTGAAGCGGAATTTCTGGCTGCGCTGCACCTGCTCAGCCAGATCCACCAGCTTCACAGCTGTTTCCTCGCCCTCTGTCCCCTTGTAGAAACGTATAAGTTTTTCCTTCTGTTCTGTGTTCTTTGCCATATCTCAAACCTGCTTGTCTTACTTTTTACTTTTTCCCTAATGCCCTGGATTTCTCCGTGGCAGCGAGGACCGCTTCAATCAAGGCACTTCTGAGACCTTCCCGTTCCAGGACCCGCACTCCTTCTATGGTAGTGCCTGCGGGGCTGGTGACCTGGTCACGAAGCACATCCGGATGGCTGCCGGTCTGCAACACCATCCTGGCAGCCCCCAGCATAGTCTGGGCCGCCAGCTTGATGGCATCTGCTCTCTTCAGCCCGGCAGCCACGCCGCCATCTGCCAGGGCATCAATCACCAGAAAGCCATAGGCCGGGCCGCTGCCGGAAAGTCCAGTCACAGCATCAAGCTGCTCCTCCTTCACCTGAAGGGCCTCGCCGCTGGAGGCGAAAATCTCCCGCACAGCTGCACCTGCTTCCTCGCTTACCAAACCGTTTACAGCGAAGGCAGTCATGCCCGCCCCCACAGCCAGGGGCGTATTGGGCATCACCCGCACCAAAGGACGCTGTCCCAATACTTCTTCCAAAGAAGCCAGGGTAAGACCTGCCACAATGGAAATAAGCACCGTTTCTTTTGCCAGGCCGCCCTTGATCTCTTCCAGAGCCTTGGCTGTCACCTGAGGCTTTACAGCCAGGATCAGGAAATCCACCTGAGGCAGAAAATCAGCCCCTACCCTGGCATTTACGCCATAGCGGCTTGCCAGTTCCTCACAGCGGGCAGCCTTGTGGTCAGAGATAAAGATATTCCCCGGTACCACCACTTTATTGCCCACCAGGCCTGCAGTGATGGCCTCTGCCATGGCGCCGCCGCCGATAAAGCCAAGCTTCACATCTTCCAGCATCGCCATCGCTCCTTATTTCTTCAGCCAGGGCATCTCAGCGGACACCTTTTTCTCTTCTTCCGTGTAGCTCACATTCACATTGCTGGGAGCACAGAGGAACACATTATGTCCCACCTTCTTGATCTCCCCGTTCAGGGCATAGGTAGTACCGCTGATGAAGTCGATGATGCGCTTGGCAGCCTCACCCTCTGTTTTTTCGAAATTGATGACCACGGGCTTCTTCTCCCTGAGATTATTGGCTACCTGCTGGGCATCATCAAAGGATTGGGGCTCAATGACCACTACCTTAACCTTGACGGCTGCTGCCGCACTTTCCCTGGCAGAAGCAGCGCTGTGGAAATCCACTACATTGCTTCCCCCGTCATTATGCTGATCCATCTTGCTTTCCTCATTCTGTTTCATAAAACTGGGTTTCTTCTCGTCTTCGTCGAAGTACTCCTCCAGCTCTTCCTTCTCATCCTCAGGGTCCATGAGTCCCATTTTTCCACAGACTTTATCAAAGATATTCATGTCTTTCACTCCCCTAGTATTCACGCGGTCCGAAAATGGCCGTGCCAACCCGCACTATATTGGCCCCTTCTTCCACAGCTATTTCATAATCATGAGACATGCCCATAGACAGGCAGTCCACCTGTGCTTTCTGCCAGTCCATATCCCTTACCTTTTGGTAAATGCCATACATCTCCCGGAATAAGGGACGGCAGTTCTCCACATCTTCGTAATTGGGTGCCATGCACATGAGCCCCCTGATGCGAAGTCCAGGCAAGCTGTCAACCTCCTGGAAAACCTCCAGCAGTTCTTCCTTATATAGCCCTGACTTGCTGTCTTCCCTGGCCAGGTTCACCTGCAGAAGGATATCCTGAACCTTGCCTATCCTGGAAGCCTCCTTGTCCAAGGCCCTGGCCAGATGCAGGCTGTCCACGGAATGGATCAGGTCAAAATACTTCACTGCCTGTTTGGCCTTATTGGTCTGCAGATGACCAATAAGGTGCCAGGTAACCTGACGCTCCAGCTTCTCGAACTTGCCCGCTGCTTCCTGTATGCGGTTCTCACCAATATCCGAGGCGCCAGCATCAATAGCTTCACGCATGGCTGCCACATCGTGGTTCTTGGTGACGGCAATCAGCTTCACGGAAGCCTCCCTGGGAACTGAAGTTCTTCTGGCTCTGGCTGCCTCAATGGAAGCCAGGACCTTCTGATAATTTTCCTCTACCATCCAGGTCACCCCTCAATATTTCTTCAAGGACATGACCGCTGCCAGCCGTCCCGTTTCTCCCCCATCGGCACGGTAGGAGAAGAACCACTTATGGCTGCAGCTGGTGCACTTGTCAGCGCACTCTATATTGCCTGCCGCCACACCGGCTTCTTCCAGTTGCAGCCGGTTAGCTGCCCAAAGATCAGCATGCGTCTTCCCCTCCTGTTGAGACAGGATTTTCTCATGATATTCGGGGAAGGCTTCACGGAACTTCTGAGCTACGTCCTCACCTACAACAAAGCATTCGGTGCCTATGGAAGGCCCAATGCCCACCAGGAGAGCTTTCGGATCAGTACCGAACTCCCTGGCCATAGCCTCTACTGTCTTTACGCCGATGCGTCCCACAGTGCCTTTCCAGCCCGCATGGGCAATGCCGATAGCACCATGCTCCGGATCGAAGAACAGCAGCGGCACGCAGTCTGCAAAGCAGAGCAGCAAAGGCACTCCCAAAGCATTGGTGATCAGGGCATCCGTTTCAGCTATAGCGCTTTCATATTCCAAAGCGCCTTTGCCCCTGTCCTCAGAAGTGACTCTTAACACCTTCGTGCCATGCACCTGCTGGGGGCTGCAAACCTCCTCAGCCTTGATTTCCAGGGCATGAAGATAACGCCTGCGATTTTCCAGCACAGCCTTCTTGTCATCACCCACATGCAGCCCCATATTGAGAGCATCATAGGGCTTCTGGCTGACACCACCCAAACGTGCGGAGATGCCATGCACCAATATATCAGAGGGGAAATGGGTAAATTTCCCGCTCCAGAGATTATTTTGCAAATGTTCCAGGACAAAGCTCATAACAGCACATCCTTCCCATCAGTATCTATCAACCTGCTATTATCAGCATACACCGCAACGGTGGCAGTTGTCAAAGCAGGGAAGCGTAGGTTTCAATTCCTCTGCCCGCTTCAGCTCTGCATAAAGGTATTCCCTGCGGAACCCCATATCCAGCCTTTCCCAGGGGAAAAGCTCATCTTCCTGACGCTTTCGATAAAGGTATTCCTCTGCGTTGATCCCCATTTCCTTCAGAGCTTTTTTGAAGGCCTTGCTGCCCCCCATTTCACAGGCTTTCAAAAGGGCCTCGCCTATCCGCCTGTCACCTCTGGAAATCACGCCCTGCACGTAAGCTTCCTTGGGAGATTCCACATTCACCACAATATGCTTGCGCTTCCTCAGGGTCTTCTCCAAAAGCTTCAGCTTCTGCTCCACTTCCTTCTTATCCGCCATGGGCAGCCACTGGAAGGGGGTGAAGGGCTTGGGAATGAAGGGATTGACACTGAGGGTCAGCGTGCCCTTGCTCCCCTCAGCTTCCATATAGTCCTTGACCCGGTTCGCCAGGTCTATGATGGCCTCTATGTCCTCCTCCTGCTCAAAGGGCAGGCCAATCATGATATAGAGCTTGAAATTCTTGATGCCCGCTGCCAGACCCAGCTTCACAGTATTGAAGATGTGTTTCTCCTCAATGCCCTTGTTGATGACCGCCCGCATCCTGACACTGCCCGCCTCGGGGGCAATAGTCAGGGTCTTGAGGCCGCTCCTTGCCAGTGATTCCACCAGTTCTTCAGTGACGGAATCCGCCCGGAAAGAAGCCACTGACATGGACAGCCCTTCCCCCAGGATATCACGGCAGAGCTCATCTATTTCCGGGTAATCGGAAATGGCAGCCCCCATCAGGCCTATGCGCTTGCCGTATCCCAACGCCTCCTGCACTTCCTGATGGATGACCTCCAGGGAACGATTGCGAGGCCTGCGGAAGCAGTACCCTGCCATGCAGAAGCGGCAGTGCCGCCCGCATCCCCTGGCAGTCTCTATGAGATAGAAGTTGAACTCTGTATTATCTGTCACTACCACCGTGTGAGCAGGATATTCATCCAAATCCTGCACCCACTGGCGGGAGATTCTCGCCGGTGCCCCTGGCAGGGCTTCTATTTCCTGCAGCCGCCCCTCTTCATCGTAGCAATGCTCATAAAGAGCTGGCACATATACACCCGGCACCTTGGCCAGATGCAGCAATGTTTCCTGCCTGCCCAGTCCCTCAGCCCTGGCCTCGTGATAGGCATCCAGCAGGGCAGGCATGATAACCTCCCCTTCCCCTATGACGAAGACATCTACTATCTGGGACAAGGGCTCCGGGTTGAAGGTGGCGCAAGGCCCCCCTGCCATGATTATGGGATCTTTCTCCCCCCGCTCTTCACAGCGCAGCTTCACCTTGCCCAATTCCAGGATCTTCACCAGATTGAAGTAATCCATCTCAAAGGACAGGACAAAACCAATCAGGGCAAAATCATAGAGTGGCAGCTGGGACTCCACACTCATGATGGGAGTACGTGTGTTCTCATACTGCCGGATCTTGTCCCTGTCCGGCAGGAAAATACGCTCACAGGCGGTATCATCGCGCTTATTCAGCAGGTCATAGATAATATGCAGGCCCAGATTCGACATGCCCACAAAATAGGAATTGGGATAAACCAGGGCAAACTTAGTCCTGGTTCCGGGAGGATAGCGGTAATATCCCTGTTCCTCCGCCAGCAGCTGCTGCAATTCCTTCTTCAATGACCAGTCCAAACTTTTGACCTCACTTGCTAAATTAACCTTGCTTATTATGCCTTATATCCAGCGGCTTGTTCTTCCGTTCCTGGAGATCCTTCAGTTCTTCCAGGAAGGTGGTGATATCAGCAAAACGGCGATAGACGGAAGCAAAGCGGATATAAGCCACCTCGTCAAAATCCTTAAGCCGCTCCATGATCATTTCCCCAATTTTCCTGGAGGGAACTTCCTGTACCATGGTATTGCGGATATCCCGCTCCACATCGTTCACAAAATTGATGATGCTTTCCATGGAAATATCTCTCTTATCGCAGGAGCGAATAATGCCGTTCAGTATCTTGTTCTTGTCAAAGACCTCCCGGCGACCGTCATGTTTCACCACCATCAAAGGCACTTTCTCCACCACTTCATAGGTGGTAAAGCGCTTGTGGCAGCCGTTGCACTCACGACGGCGACGGATGGTAGCCCCATCATCGGCGGCCCGGCTGTCAATAACCCGGCTGTCAGCCTGCTTGCAATATGGACATTTCATCTATGCACCTTCTTTTTCAACGTCTTGTTCTTTATCTGCTTATGATAGCTCTTATTTTTGCTCTTAGTTTCCGTGAGCTTGCCTGTTCCCTTTGGCGGCCGCACCAGACAGTGCTTGTCATAGCCAATCAAGTCTTCCCTGTGAGCGGCCTTCAGGGCCTTGCAGACGATTTCATGATTTCTGGGCAGCCAATACTGCATCAAGGCTCGCTGCATCTGCTTCTCTTCAGGCTTCTTGGCCGTGTAGACCTGCTCCCCTGTCAGGGGGTGGATTCCCGTATAGTACATGCAGGTGGAGAGGGTGCCCGGCGTAGGTATGAAATCCTGCACCTGCTGGGGATGGTACCCCATTTCGTGCAGGAACTCCGCCAGTTCCACCGCATCCTGCAGGGTGGCGCCCGGATGACTGGACATGAAGTACGGCACCAGGTACTGCTTCTTGCCCAGCTTCTTGTTGACGGCCTCGAATCTCTTCACAAAATCCACATAGACCTTCTTGTTGGACTTGCCCATCATCCAGGTGACCCTGTCGGTGATATGCTCAGGGGCAATCTTGAGCTGGCCACTGACATGGTACTTGCACAGCTCCTCCAGGAACTTCATGCCGTCCTTGGCCAGCATTATATAGTCAAAGCGCAGCCCCGAACGGACAAAGACCTTCTTCACCCCTGGGACAGCCCGAAGCTTCCGCAAAAGCTCCAGATACTCCCCATGCTCAGCCTGCATATTCCTGCATGGCACAGGCGACAAGCAGTCCTTGCCCCGGCAGGTGCCAACCTCCAGCTGCTTGTCGCAGGAGGTGCGGCGGAAATTGGCCGTAGGCCCCCCCACATCGTGGATGTACCCCTTGAACCCCGGCAGCTTCGTGAGAAGCTCTGCCTCCCGCAGAATGGAAGCCTCACTGCGCCGCTGGATGATTCTGCCCTCATGAGAGATGATGGCACAAAAGTTGCAGCCTCCGAAGCAGCCCCGCTGGCTCACCAGGCTGAACTGCACTTCCTTGATGGCAGGCACCCCGCCTGCCTTGTCATAAATTGGGTGCCAGGTGCGCCTGTAGGGCAGGTCATAAATCTCGTCCATCTCAGCTTCACTAAGAGGCGGCGAGGGCGGGTTCTGCACCACGCAGACCTCCCCGTTCTGCTGGGCCAGCTTCCTGCCCCGCAAAGGATCCTGCTCAAGGTACTGCAGCTTGTAGGCCTCGGCAAATTTCTTCTTGTCCCCGGCCACTTCCTCATAGGAGGCCATTGGCAGGTAATCCCAGATGTAGTCAAAGCCCGGCACCTTGAAGCAGGTTCCTGGCACATCCTGGATATTGCCTATCTCTACACCCTGCTGCAGATCTGCCGCCACGGCCAGCAGCGCCCTCTCTCCCATGCCGTAGATAAGGAGGTCTGCCCCGGACTCTGACAGCAGGGAGGGCCGCACCTCATTTGACCAGTAGTCATAGTGGGCGAAACGGCGCAAACTTGCCTCAATCCCACCTATGACGATAGGTACCTCTGGATAGATCTCACGCAGTTTCCTGCAGTACACAGCCGTGGCCCGCAGTGGCCTGTGGCCCGCCTCTCCTCCGGGAGAGTAAGCATCCTGGCTGCGTCTTTTCTTGGCAGCGGTGAACTGGTTCAAAAGGGAATCCATGTTACCCGCAGAAACAAGAAAAGCCAGCCGTGGTTTTCCCAGGGACATAAAGTCCCTGGAAGAATGCCAATCCGGCTGGGGAATGATACCGACCTTATAGCCGTGCTTTTCCAGCAGACGGCAGAGTATGGCAGGGCCAAAGCTGGGATGATCAACATAAGCATCCCCGGACACAAACACGAAGTCCAGCTGCTCCCAGCCCCGTCTTTCCATATCCTCTTTACTGATCGGCAAAAAATCCTGCATTATTTATCCTTGTCCTTACTTAGTTTTCTCTTTATCGGCTTCCTTCTTCTCTCCGGCAGGAGTGAAAACCTTTTCAACCACCTGGCCGGTCTCGCCAACCTTGCCCATATCCTGACCATTGACGGAAAGAGCCACAGCTCCGGCATTGCCAGCCGTGATGCTGACCTTTTCCTTGCCCTTCCATCTCATGGTCTTGCCCTTCTCCATGGTGCCCTCGTAGAGGGTCTGGCCATCAGCTATGACCTGCGTCCAGCAACGGTCATCGAACTTGGCCACCACTTCCACGTCATCATGCTTCTCAGTGGGAGCTGCCACAGCCTTGCTCTCCTCGGTCTTGGAAGCTTCCTTGGCAGTTGTCTGCACCTGCTTGGCCGCCTGGGGTGCCTTTGCTGCCTGCTGGCTGTTATCGGTGGAAAAGAGGAAATACGCTCCCCCCAGCACCAGCAGGCAAACCACTGCTGCCAATATCTTATTCTGACGGTTCGCCCTATCCTCAATCCTCACCTTGAAGTCACTGTCCACAGTAAACGCAGATGCAGGCTTTTCCTTTTGCTCCTCCTCGGCTGCCGCAGCCTCCTCTGCTGCAAGGACTTCCTCAGGATGGCGTTCCTCATTGAACTCCCGCACAAAAGCATCCGCATCCAGCTTCAGGAAATTGGCATAATTGCGGATAAAGCCCTTGGTGTATACCTCACCAGGCAGCTGCTCATATGCGCCTTTTTCGATGCAATCTATGTAGAGGGCACGGATACTTGTCCCCTGCTCTATATCTTTAATGGTCAGGCTCTGCCTCTCACGTTCAGCTCTCAGCTTATCCCCTAACATTTACTAACGAACCTCCCAGAATCTATGGCCGGCAATCATTTCCCAGCTGCCGTTTTTCATCTTCATAATTATACATGATTAGGCCTGCTATGACAAACCATATAATTTCCTTCAAAAATATATCAGAAAAGACCCGCCTTGTCAAAATATTGATAGCCTCCCCGATTCCTGTTATACTGGTATAGGTTTTTGGTATACGATAAATCTTATTTATAAAGGAGTTTTATAAATGCTTCTTAACCGCAAATCCGTAGAGCTTTTGGCTCCAGCCGGCACCTGGGATGCCCTGGAAGCCGCCGTGGAGGCTGGTGCCGATGCCGTTTACCTGGGTGGCAAGCACTTCAATATGCGCATGCACGAAGGGGACTTCAACTTTGACGATGAAGCCCTGAAGCGGGCAGTGGAGTACACCCATGCCCATGATGTGCGCCTCTACATCACCCTGAACAACCTCATCAGCGATGAGGAAATCCCCGCCCTGCGTGAGTACCTGGCCTATCTGGAGAAAATCCGCCCGGATGCCATCCTGGTGCAGGACTTTGCGGTGCTGGAACTGGTGCATGAGATGGGTCTCACCATCCCCCTGCACACCTCAGTCATGATGAACACCCACAACGAGAACGCCATCGAAAGGCTCAAGGAATACGGCATCACCCGCATCGTGGTGGGCCGGGAGATGACTCTTTCCGAGCTCAGCCTCTTCTGCGAGCGCACGGGTATCGAAGTGGAATACTTCATGCACGGGGATATGTGCATGTCCGAAAGCGGCCAGTGCATCCATTCCGGGGTGCTCTTCGGCCAGAGCGGCAACCGGGGCCGCTGCCTGAAACCATGCCGCTGGCCCTATCAGCTGATTGATGATGAAACTGGCGAAGTGCTGGACAAGGAGAGCGAGGGTCCCTACAAACTTGCTTTGAAGGATATGTGCATGTACCGCTCCATCCCCCAGCTCATCCAGGCTGGGGTATTCTCCTTCAAGATTGAAGGCCGCATGCGTCCTGCCCCCTTCATCCGCCGCATTGTCTCCACCTATCGCAAGGCTATCGATGCCTACATCGCCGACCCTCAGGGCTACACAGTTGACGAAGAAGGCTGGCGTTCCCTCTACGAGAATCGCGCCCGGGACTTCACCACCACCTTTGCCTTCGGCGGCACCTCCAAACAGGATATTGGCTTCACAGGGGAGCGTGAGCCCCGCTTCTTCAGCAACGCCGTGAAGGAAGCAGGCCTGCAGGATGAAGTGCTGCAAAAGGAACAACCCATTGAGGCAGAGAACGCCCAGCACCGCAGCCTTGCCCTGCGGGTCGGTTCACCGGACGCAGCCAGGGCAGCCATTGACAATGGCGCTGACTGCGTCTACATCGGCGGCGAGGCCTTCCGTCCCCATCGCCCCTGGAAACTCAGGGACTATGAGGAAGTCATTGCCTATGCCCATAAGGCCGGCGCCAAAGCAGTGATCATGACTCCCCGCACCACCCGCCGCAGGGAATGCGGTGAGCTGGAGCAGTTCTTCAAGGCC
>ODAI013276245.1_pt1 | contig 10831 bp, 7 predicted proteins | sample 1539321 | NCBI WGS metagenome assembly ODAI01 (sample SAMN02144231, study PRJEB22623) | gut metagenome | biome: sheep rumen | host: Ovis aries | place: New Zealand | reverse complement strand
GTCCCGTGCTGGTCGTCGTGGAAGATGGGGATGTCGCAGCGCTCCTTGAGCTTCTTTTCGATCTCGAAGCACCTGGGGGCCGAAATGTCCTCCAGGTTCACGCCGCCGAAGGATCCTGCGAGCAGCTCCACTGTGCGGACGATCTCGTCCACGTCCTTGGAACGGACGCAGAGGGGGATGGCGTCCACATCGCCGAAGGCCTTGAAGAGGGCGCACTTGCCTTCCATGACCGGCATGCCGGCCTCGGGGCCGATATCGCCAAGTCCCAGGACGGCTGTTCCGTCCGTCACCACGGCTACGGTATTCCACCTTCTGGTCAGTTCATAACTCTTTGATACATCCTTCTGAATCTCCAGACAGGGAGCCGCTACGCCCGGTGTGTAGGCAAGGCTGAGGGCCTCGGCACTGTCCACCCTGGTCCTCAGGCTGATCTCGATCTTGCCCCTAAGCTCTTCGTGCAGTTTCAGTGATCTGCTGCTGTAATCCATTCAATTCTCCTTATCACTTATTGCTTTATTTACAGAACGCCGAAGTCCTGCATTGCCTTTCTCAGTCTTGCCTTGCCGGCGTCTGTCATCTCTACCAGGGGAAGTCTGGGTGCGCCTACCTGGAAGCCCTGCATGCACAGGCCCGCCTTGACGGGGATGGGGTTCACTTCGCAGAAAAGAGCCTTGCAGAGCTCGAAAGCCTTAAGCTGCAGGTCCAGGGCTTCCTTATGACGGCCTTCCAGATAGAGGGTCACCATGTCGTGGGTCTGTCTGGGAGCCACGTCCGCCAGAACGGAGATGACGCCTATGCCGCCCAGGGAGCAGATGGGAATGATCTGGTCGTCGTTGCCGGAATAGATATCAAAGCATCCGTCCGCGAATTCCTTTGTGGCTGCCAGTTCCGCCACCTGGGAAATGTTGCCGCTGGCTTCCTTGATGGCCTGAATGTTCTCCACGTCTCTGGCCAGCCTTGCCATGGTGGGAGGCAGAAGGTTGGTGCCTGTCCTGGAAGGAACATTGTAAAGGATGCAGGGAAGCTTTGTGGCGGAAGCGATGGTCCTGTAGTGGGCGTAAAGTCCGTCCTGGGTGGTCTTGTTGTAGTAGGGCGTCACCAGAAGAAGGGCATCTGCTCCCAGCTTCTCGGATTCTTCGCTCATCATGACCGCATGGGCCGTATTGTTGGAGCCGGTGCCCGCAATGACGGGTGCTCTGCCCTTTATGATCTCCACGGATCTTTTGATGGTCTCCAGGTGCTCGTCGTCGTCCAGGGTGGGGGCTTCGCCGGTGGTGCCGCAGATAATGAAGGCGTCCGTGCCGTTCGCCAGCTGGTCCTCCAGAAGCGCCTCCAGGACGTCAAAATCCACCTGTCCGTTCTCTTTCATTGGCGTTACAAGGGCAACGCCGGACCCTTTAAAAATAGCCATATCAGTATGCCTCATATTTCTTTATTAGTCAGAGTCAGTCTCTGCTGTCATTATTATAATCCCCCGGCAGATAAATTTCAGCCTCGGATGTTAACATTTTGACCTCTTTCGTCCGGCCGGGAAGCTGCTGGAGGCCACTATCTCCCGTCTTTTCCGGATCCTGCCTCTCCTCTTCCGGCCCTGAGATCAGAAGGCTTTCGCCCCCATCCCCGGTCCCGGGAAGATATCTGGAAGCCTCCTTTTCGATAAAGTCGCGGATCCAGCTGCTGTCGTAAAGGCTGTCCTCCGCATCGGAAAGGGCGGATTCGTCCGCGTAGAGGTCGAACTCTCTCTGCTTTTCCTCCAGCAGACGGACCATGGCTTCGTCTATGGAATCCTGGCAGAGCATGTGGAAGACCAGGACGCCCCGGATCTGTCCCATGCGGTGGACCCTGGCGATTGCCTGCCTGGTCAGGGATGGCTTGATCTGGGGCTCGCAGATGATCACCAGGGAAGCGGCCTGGATATTGAGGCCGGTGCCGCCCGACTGGATCTGACAGACCAGGACATGTCCGGTGCCCTTCGCGAAGTCATCCAGGATGACCTGCCTTTTTTCCACCTCCGTGGCCCCCGTGATGACGCCGGCGCATTCCTCTCCCAGAAGGGACGAGATCTTCCGGACGGTCTCCCGGAAGTAGGAATAGATGACCACCTTTCTGTTATCCGCAGCCGCCTCCCGGCAGATCTCCAGGATCCGGACGGCCTTGGAGGAGGTGGAAAGGTCCTCCTGGTGGAAGGAGACCCTGCGCATGTCGGTAAAGTTCCTGCTCATGACGGAAGCGGTATACCAGGCCAGGTCTGTCATGGACATCATGCACCATTCCTGCTTTTCCTCCACGGGAGGAAGCTCTTTCAGGACATGGTCCCTCTGGCGGCGCAGGTATACGGGGGAGAGGAATTCCCTGAACTGGGGGATCTGCTTCATATAGGCCAGTTCCCTCACCCGTCCTGCCATGTCGGGCCGGATAAAACCGATCAGGGAGCACATTTCCTCCACCCGGTTCTCCACAGGGGTCCCGGTCATGAGAAGGATCCTGTCCGATTCGTCCTCCAGCATGCGGACGGCGGCGCTGCGCCTGGCGTCCGGGTTCTTGATATAGTGGGCCTCGTCAATGACCAGGAGGGAGAGCTTCATGCGGTCATTGATCCGGTCCGCGATCTTTCCCATGGATTCATAGTTGGTCACAGCGGCGCCCCCCTCCGCCTCCCAGGCATCGAAGACACGCATGGTCCCCGGGCCGTGGAGAAGGTAAACGGGAATATCGGAAAACTTTTCGATCTCCCTGCACCAGTTGGCCAGAACGCTGGCAGGCGCCACCACAAGGAAGCGGTCTCCCTTTTCGGCATGCCGGATGTGGCACATGGCCGCTATGGCCTGGACTGTCTTACCAAGGCCCATCTCGTCTCCCAGAAGGACTTTTTTCTGATGGAGGATATATCTGGCCCCGAAGGCCTGATAGGCTCTGAGGGTCCCTTTAAAGCCGGAAAGATCCAGGGGACTGGCATCTATTTCCGCAGCCAGTTTTTCCGGAACGGACCCGTAGACTCTGGCACCGGCGCCCCTTACCTGGCTGCACTCTTCGATGACGGCATAGAAATCCGCGCTGTCTGAGGAAAAGTCCCTGGCGGCATCTTCCATGGTCAGGGAACGGGCCTCAGTATAGATATCCGCCAGATTTCGGATGCGGGCAAAGACAGGGGATACCAGATAGTCCCGCATTTCAAGATAGGCCTCCAGGGTGGACTCCTTCTTTTCCCTGCTGGAAAAGAGCCAGCGGATGGAATTTCTGATCCTTACCCTGGACAGGACGTCCTTTTCGAAGGAAAGAAAGGTTTCGGGCGCCTCTCCCGCATCACGGCGGATGGCCCCGCAGCGGCGGAGCAGGGCCGCCGCCTGCATCAGGGGGAGATTTCCTCCCTCTTCATCGGAAGGGTCGATCCGGACAGGCATCCAGGCGGCCATGTTCCTTACAAATTCCGCCGTGAGCCTGCGGATGGAGGCGATCTGTCCCTCTCCTATGCCTTCAATGGCGGCAAGGTCTTTATCGTCCGCCCGGTAGATATCCTCCAGGGTCTTATAGCCGGCGTCCATAAGAGCCGATACCCGGATCCCGGCTCTGGACTTTCTGAGCTCCTCCGCGGAGATCATATCCAGAGACTCCAGAGCCATTTTCGAAGCGGCTTCCATGGCCAGGCTCCTTACGGCCTCCGTCTGCCTTTCCCCGTCCGCCGTCATGGAATCCATGACGTCCGCATATTTTCGGAGGATGGCCTCCATCTTTTTCATCTGCTTAAAATCAGGTCTTTCCACTCTGGCCCCGTTCCCTTTATAATAGTTGAATTGACCCCGGAAGGTCACTGCCTCTGTAATGGAGCGGCATCCGCCTCCGGGGCCGGACCTTTTTACCAGTTTCCTATATGTGTACTTAATCAGAAAAACCAATGAAAGTAAAGACTTCCGGCCTGATCGGCCCCCGGGAATTTTATATAAGACTTCTGACCATTGCCCTCCCCATCATGGTCAAGCAGGGCATCACCAGCTTCGTCAACATGCTGGACAATATCATGGTGGGCCGGATCTCCACCCCTGCCATGTCCGGGGTCTCCATCGTGAACCAGCTGATCTTTGTCTTCAACCTGATCATCTTCGGCGGCATGGCCGGGGCCGGCATCTTCACGGCCCAGTACTACGGCCAGCATGACGATCAGGGCGTCAGGCATACCTTCCGCTTCAAGCTGGGCGTCAGCCTCCTGCTGGGTTTTTCGGGCGCAGCTCTCCTGTATTTTTTCAGGGAACCCCTCATCATGCTCTACCTGCACGAGCCGGAAGGTTCGGCCCTTATGGCCGCTGCCCTTAAGGAAGCAGACGGCTACCTGGTCCTGATCCTCTGGGGCCTGATCCCCTTTGCTCTGTCCCAGGCCTACGGCGCCACCCTCTCCGAATGCGGAGACACCTTCCTCCCCATGGCGGCGGGCATAGCCGCGGTCATCGTGAATCTTCTCGGCAACTATGTCCTGATCTTCGGAAAGGCCGGCTTTCCGGCCCTGGGCACTGCCGGGGCCGCCATAGCCACCGATGCTTCCAGAGCCGTGGAGCTTATGATCCTGGTAATCTATACCCACAGCCGCTCCCGGCGCCATCCCTTTATCAAAGGCGCCTTCCGGTCCTTTCATATCCCTCCGGCCCTTCTGGGGAAGATCCTGGTAAAAGGCGCTCCCCTCCTGGTGAACGAAGCCATGTGGTCCATGGGCATGTCGGCTCTGATCCGGAATTATTCCCTGCGGGGCCTCCATGTTGTAGCGGCTCTCAATATCTCCACCACAATCTCCAACGTCTTCAACATCGTCTTTATCGCCCTGGGATCCGCCATTGCCATCATCATAGGCCAGGAACTGGGAGCGGGAGATCCGGAGGTCAGGAGGGACGCTCTCCGGCTCACCTTTTTCGCCGTGGCCTGCTGCGTGGTCTCGGGTGCCTGCCTTTTTGCGGCGGCTCCCTTCTTCCCCAGGTTCTACAACACGGAGGAAAGCGTCCGTCTTGCTGCCTCCCGCTTCATCATGATCGCCGCCGCGGCCATGCCCATGTACGCCTATGAGAATTCCACCTACTTTATCCTGCGGGCGGGAGGAAAGACCTTCATCACCTTCCTCTTCGACGCCTGCTTCATCTGGATCGTTTCCATTCCCCTCTCCTGGTACCTTTCCGCCTGCACCCTACTTCCCGTCCCTCTGGTCTATGCCATAGTCCAGGCGGCGGAAATCTTCAAGTGCCTCATCGGCTTCGTCCTTGTCAGGAAAGGGATCTGGATCAGCCGCATCACCGTCTGATCCGAACCGTCCGAGGAGCATTAATACTGAAATAAAACTTTAAAAATAGGATAAGGAAATGCATAAAGAAGGCAGCCGGACCGGCTGCCTTCCTGCTTTATTCCTTATTCGTCACTGTGCGCTTCCCCTGTACTCCAGGCAGAGCATGGTAAGGTCGTCGAACTGTTCGGCGTCGGAGACAAATTCATCCACAGCCTTCTTAACATTTCCCAAGACCTGTCTGGGAGGGGCCGCCGGATCCGTGTTCAGGGCCTGCAGCATTCTTTCGTTTCCGAACATCCTGTTATCTTCGTCCGCCGCCTCGGGCACGCCGTCCGTATAGATGAAGATCTTGGAGCCCGGCTCCATGACCAGCTCATACTCCTTATAAGTGATGCCCTCCATAGCCCCTATGACCAGGCCGTGCCGGTCCTTAAAGAGCTCGAACTTTCCGCCGGGCCGCCGTATCACGGGATATTCGTGTCCCGCGCTGGAAGCCGTGAGTCTTCCCGTGGAAAGCTCCAGGATACCGATCCAGACGGTCACGAACATGCCTGCTTCATTGTTGGAGCAGATGGCCTCGTTGGTCTTGGTCAGGATCTCTCCCGGAGACCTTCCCAGCATGGCGCAGCTCTGCAGGATGATCTTGGACACCATCATAAAGAGGGCCGCCGGGATCCCCTTGCCGGATACGTCCGCAATACAGATGCACAGATGGTCGTCGTCCACCAGGTAATAGTCGTAAAAGTCTCCGCCCACCTCTCTGGCCGGATACATGCTGGCAAAGAGATCGATCTCCTTCCGGTCCGGGAAGGGAGGATAGATATGGGGCAGCATGGCTGCCTGTATGTCCGTAGCCAGGGACAGCTCCGTGCTGATCCTCTCTTTTTCTGCCGTGATCCGGGTCAGGTTCCTGACATAGGTCCCCAGATCCTGCTCCATGGCCTTCATGGTGGAGGCCAGGTACTCGATCTCATCCCCGGTCCGGATGTCCAGTCTGGAAAAATACTGGCCGCCTCTGCTGCCGTCTGTCCGGTCATGGATATAGGATTCCGCCGCCCCTGCCAGTTCGTTGAGAGGGCCCGTCACATTTTTTCTGGTATGCCGTAAGGACAGCAGGATGGAAAGGGCCGTGATCAGAATAAGGAAAATGACATGCTGCCACAAAAAGCGCCAGCTGGCTCTGGCCGCCAGATTCATGTCCGTGTCGAACATGACAAGAACGGGATACCGGTCCACCATTCCGATTATAGTGGCGGCCGTACACCGGTAGCCGTAGGGTTCCATGCGGAAGATGGCGGAAGGGATGGCGCCGAATCCGTAAAAACTGTCTATGTCGTAGGAGCGTCCCTCCAGGAGAGACTTGATGAGATCCTCGTCATAAACGTCCCAGCTGCCCGGAGGACAGAATCCGTCCGTGGGATCGGAGTCGGCAATAAAGACTCTGCGGCCCGTATCCGGGTCGATAAAAGCCGTAAAGGCAGCCCTGCCTTCATGGCTCTCCCGGATCTCATCCAGCGTCTGACGCGTTTCTTCGAAGTATTCGTCTCTTACCGGATCGAACCTGGAAAGAAGCTCCGAATCCTTGTCATGCAGACAGAGCCTGTCCTCCTCGCTCATGCCTTCATAAATGCCGATGACCTTCTCCGCCATCTCCATTGTCTTTTCCGTATCCAGCATGTAGGCTCCGGTCCTGGACATCTGCCATGTCCTGGAGCGGAATTCCCGGCGGACGGAAGCCATATATAAATAAGAGCCGAAGCCGGCGGCCGAAAGGCTGATGATCAGGGTAAACAGAAGGATCCCTCTGAAGGTCTTTCCCCCGATGCTGTAATGGAGCCTCTCCAGCGTATTCATTTCCGTAACTTGTTTTCTTGGCATTTTTCCGGTTTCCCCTTCTGATGAATCGAATGCTCAAGGAAAATTATCGGACAGACAATCTGCCCTGTCAACCTTAACGGGGCCAAAGCAGCGTCCGCTGATGCGATTTTTCCTGTGCCCCGTGGACTTTGTTCTCCGGAGTGCTATAATGAACCCGTCCGGTTTATACGCTGTAAATATTTCTTCGGAGGGAGGTCATTATGGACGCTTTTATTTCTTTTATGGATACTGCCCTTGTTTTTATCGTGGAGATCTCTACCACCGTCCTGGAGCTTTTCGGCATCTGCATACTGGTCTACAACGCAGTCAGATGCTTTGTGGGATGGATCAGACATGAGAGCGGGATCCGCCTCAAGCTGGCCCAGGGCATCGCTCTGGCCCTGGAATTCAAAATGGGCGGCGAGGTCCTTCGTACGGTAGTGGTAAGAGAATGGGCCGAGCTGGGCATCCTGGGCGCCATCATCGTCCTTCGGGGCGCTCTTACCTTCCTGATCCACTGGGAGATCAAGAACGAGGAAAAGGCCCTGGAAAAGAAGGACCAGAAAAAGCAGCAGACCGTCCGCAGGAAAAGACTTCCCGCAGAGGAAGACCTGCCGGATGACACCCGTCTGTAAAAATGCACAGAGGACCGGGGAAGCAGACCCAATGATCTGCTGCCCCGGTCCCTTTTTATTATTCATTCAGATTCAGTTCCCTGCGGATGGTATTGAGGACCCGCTTCTTGTCTGCGCTCCATAAGGGAGCCAGCAGAAGGTTCTTCGGCCCGTCGCCCGTAAGTCTGTGGACCACCAACCGTTCCGGGATCTCTTTCGTGACCGCCTTCAGGACGTTTATATATTCCTCCAGGGTCATGACAGGGACCCTGCCCTCCAGGTATTCCATTTCCAGGTCCGTTCCCTTAAGCACATGCAGGAGCTGGAGCTTTATGCCCTCCGCCCCCGAATCCGCAACGTACCGGACCGTTTCTGTCATATCCTCCACTGTTTCGCCCGGAAGCCCCAGGATCACGTGGACGATAACTTCCAGTCCCTCTCTGTGGAGATCCCTGACTGCTTTGTCATACACGGAAAGAGGATAGCCCCTTCGGATATATTCTGCCGTCCTCTCATGTATGGTCTGAAGGCCCAGCTCCACCCAGACGGGCTTTACCCGGTTCAGTTCCGAAAGGAGGGCCAGGACCTCCTCTCCCAGGCAGTCGGGCCTGGTGCCCACGGACAGAGCTGCGACGTCCTCTTCTTCCAGGGCCTCGGTAAAGATCCTCCGCAGATAGGGAAGGGGGGCGTAGGTCCCCGTAAAGGACTGGAAATAGGCTATGTACTTTCCGCCGGGATTCTTTCTCTCCACCATCTTTTTTGCTTCCATGATCTGGTCATGAACAGGCAGATCCGCCCCGGCAGCAAAGTCCCCGGATCCCCCTTCGGAGCAGAAGATGCAGCCCCGGGTATCCAGTGTCCCGTCCCGGTTGGGACAGGTCCGGGCTCCCGAAAGGGAGAGCTTATAGACCTTGCAGCCAAAGCGCTCCCTGAGATATTGGTTCAAAAGTTTCAAAGCCTGATTTCTCCCTGACTTCTCTTTTAATGATATGCAGGCAGCCAGCTGCCGTGGGCCTCAAACAGATCATCGCACATGGCCACGATGTCGTCGATGGAAAGCTCGGCGCTGGTATGAGGATCCAGCATCACTGCCTGATAGACGGCTTCCTTTCTGCGGGTCATGGCAGCCTCTATGGCCATCAGCTGTACGTTGATATTGGTACGGTTGAGGGCGGCGCACTGCTCGGGAAGGCTTCCCACATGGCAGGGCTGAACGCCGCAGCGGTCCACCAGGCAGGGGACTTCCACACAGGCGTTGGAAGGAAGGTTGTCGATCAGTCCGCTGTTTAAGACGTTTCCTCCGATCCTTACGGGCCTGTCTGTTTCCATGGCCTCCATGATGCGGCTGGCATATTCCTTTGAGCGCACATGGCTCAGATAAGGATTGGAAGTCAGCTCGTGCCCCCTCTTCTTCCACTCGTCGATCTGCCTGATGCATCTGCGGGGATATTCGTCCAGAGGGATACAGTAGCGGCCGATCAGTTCCGGATAGTTCTTCTTGATAAAATAAGGGGTATACTCGGATGAATGCTCGCTGGACTCTGTCAGGTAATAGCCGAATCTGCGCATCAGTTCCAGCCTGACCATGTCGTAGTGTTTTCCCTCGGACTGATAGAGGTCGTACTCCTGCCTGGCATGGGCGATCCTCTCCTCGTCCCACTCTTCATCCATTTGAAGCATGCGGAGCCTGTCTTCGAAACTTCCTATATCCAGCCTGCCTTCGTTATACAGAAGGGCTCTTCTTTTGATCTCAGGATAAAGATCCACGCCGCCTTTGGTGCATTCCAGAAGCCATGCCTGGTGGTTGATGCCGGCGATCCTGCACTGCACCGTATCGTCATAGCCGATCCCGAGTTCATTCAGAAGGGTGGGAGCACAGACCTGGACGCTGTGGCACAGGCCAACCGTCTTCACCCCCGTATAGCGCAGCATGGCGCCGGTCAGCATGGCCATGGGATTTGTATAATTAAGAAGCCATGCGTCCGGACAGACCTCCTCCATATCTCTGGCAAAATCCATCATGACGGGGATGGTGCGGAGGGCTCTGAATACGCCTCCCACCCCCAGCGTATCCGCTATGGTCTGCCTGAGGCCGTATTTTTTCGGGATCTCAAAGTCTGTGATCGTGCACGGATCGTAGCCGCCCACCTGGATGGCATTGACCACATAGGAAGCGCCGGAAAGGGCCTTCCTGCGGTTTTCCGTGCCCAGATACTGCTCTATCCTGGCCCCGGATCCGGCATTTCTGTTGACGGCCTCCAGCATGGCCGCGGATTCCTTAAGACGCACCGGGTCTATATCATATAGAGCGATGGTGCTCTCTTTAAGAGCCGGGGTCATCATGCAGTCTCCCAGAACGTTCTTGGCAAAAACTGTGGAGCCGGCTCCCATAAATGTAATTTTCGGCATAGGTCATCCTCCCGTTTCCATAAATGTCATACAGAAATTTTATCATGTGCCTTGAGAAAGTGTATATTAATAGTGACGGAAAACATGTCATGATGCCGCTTCCTGTGATCCCGTCCCCCGGAAAGCCGGATTGTATGTCAGACAGTTTTCCGGGGGCACATCCTGCCGTATAATGGGTACAGGAACAGACCCGGAAAAGTATTGTCCCTGCAGCAAAGGAGGTATTTCCTATGAGCATCATCGGCGCATGTATGGTCCCCCATCCCCCCATCATCCTTCCGGAGATCGGGCAGGGGGAAGAAAGAAAAATAGCAGAAACGGCCCTTTCCTATGAAAAGGCCGCGGACCTGGTAAGGGAGCTTAGGCCTGATACCATCGTGGTGGCATCCCCCCATACCAGAATGTATTCCGACTGGTTCTATATAGGGGGAGGAGAAAGGGGCAGCGGGAACTTCGGGCGCTTTCGGGCAGGCGGCGTAAAGATCCGGGCAGACTATGACACAGAGCTGATCAGTGCCCTTTCCGAAAAATGCCGCAGGACTTCCTTTCCCGCAGGCGTTGTGGAGGATCCGGACATTCCCCTGGACCACGGGGTCATGATCCCCCTGTATTTCATACAGAAAAAAGACAGGGATTTCCGACTGGTCAGGATCGGAATGTCCGGCCCCTCCTATTCAGACCACTACCGCCT
>ODAI012260729.1_pt1 | contig 10831 bp, 10 predicted proteins | sample 1539321 | NCBI WGS metagenome assembly ODAI01 (sample SAMN02144231, study PRJEB22623) | gut metagenome | biome: sheep rumen | host: Ovis aries | place: New Zealand | reverse complement strand
ATCGTAGAATAACAGGGATTTTTCAACCACTATGTCATGCATATTAGGACCACTGATTCCTCATTCGGTATTAGTTTTATGGAATACGGTTTAGGTTGCACATGAAGCCCATTGTATTTGATCCTTTCTTGCTGTACCGGCAGTCTACCATATCGAAGAACAAGCGCATGTTCTCACGGTTAAAGACACAGCGGACTGTCTCACCGATGATCAGACAAGGTGGTTTGACCAGACCATTTATCACCAAGCCTTCACGAAACGCACTTTCATTTCCTGTAGCAGATTGCCTTTTTGATCCTCTCAACAGTCTCTTTCCCTGCAAGCTCGTCTGCAAGAGTAAATGCCAACTCAAACGTTGCTCCCAGGCCTTGTCCGGTAAAGATGTTCCCGTCTAACGCTACGCTTGTTCCGGTCAACAAAGCTCCTGTCATCTTGTCTTCGAAGTCGGGGTGGCAGGTGGCTTTCTTTCCTTCCAGGAGTCCGAAACGTGCAAGCACAGAAGGAGCAGCGCAGATTGCTGCGAGTTTCTTGGTCTTAGCAAACTCCACGCACCACTTCTTCACCAGATCACTATTAAGAAGATTCTCGGATCCTTTTCTTCCGCCCGGCAGGAAAAGCATATCCGCAGATTCGTAATCTACATTTTCCGCCAGCACATCCGCCTTCACTTCAATCTTCCTCGACGAAAGCACTTCCAGTCGGCCCATGATGGATGCCATAACAGTCTCCACCCCTGCTCTACGCAGGATATCCACCACCAAAAGAGCCTCACACTCTTCAAAACCATCTGCTAAAAATACGACTAGTTTGGACATAACCCCCCTATTGGTTACTGATTTTACCCAATCGGATTGTTCCAGCAATCATACATAGTAATTTAAAACAACTAGTTTTATCAAAAACCTTATTGCTTCGGCCGTGCATAATCCAATGACGATTGAGCATCTCCGGTTCTGGATCATCAAAGTTTGCATGATTACCAAATGATTCTATTGCAGTGTAATAGGATATAAATAGCAGATAGTCTATACCTTCTAATTCATCGATGAATATCTCGCCTTTAGACTTTATACTTTTTACAATCTGGTCACAGCGCTTCTTTATATTGACATTTGAATTCATTCCTGAATAATCTGCTAACACTTTATCAAGAGTAGCAGTCAATCCCAATAGAGCAAGATTATAATCCCCTTTTTTCATCGCCTCAACTGCTTGAACAAAAAGTATGTTCTCCGTATTTTCACACATGTCAGCTACTTCATTAATAAACTGCGTAGTCACTATATGCTTTTCTACAACTCTTCCAATACTATCAACATTACATATATCTAGAACAGTACGAGGAAGTTTATAAACAACTACATACTGTTCAGCAGCAAGTTTTTCAACGAGCATGGTTATTTGATTAATGCTTGGAATAGATTCCGCAACACGACGAATGCTATTTAAGTATTCTTGCAGTTTCTTATACGATACAGACTCTTTATAACTCATCTCAATCTTAAGTAATTTATCAAAATAGGATTCTGAATCATTTGAATTCATAGTGTTATCAAAATTCTTCCTTTCACTTTTCTAATTCTGTTGTGGATCAACGTATCTCTTGATAGTTGCCATCCCAATGTTCTCGTCAACCTATCCATTAAATAACAAATTCAATGCATGAATACTTCAAAATTTCAATTATCTTGTTTCCCGCTGCTTTATATGTTCAGAAGAATTCAAAACACGAGATAAAACTCAACTGGATTTGTTGTTGGGTGTATTCATTATCTCTTTTTTGATAAAGCTTACGCCATGTTTTTTCATTAACCGCCATTCATCTGGCAAACTTCCCCAACCTAACGCCTCATAGCAGAACAACCAGTATCGATCCATATCTTTTTCTTTATTTTTCAGTTCCATCGCCACTCGATTCAACGGTTTAACTTGTGTAGCTGTTCTCTTCCAATGATTCTGTTTCATGAAATAGATCCAAGTCATTGTCAGTGCCACACAATCTTTTCCACCTATAATATAATTCTGAGCACCTAAATAATCTGTTTTAAATGCATCCAATTCAAAACCAAACCTAATAGCAAAATATACTGCATATGATATACTTTCAAAATCATTGATTTTTTCTGCATTTTGATAAATAGTATCTGACAATTGTTTTATCTGATCCACACTAACAGCATAGGGTATAAAGACATAGTTTTCTAACAGATGTATAAGGTACGGATAAAGAACAGCCATATGCATAAAGCGCTTTGCTGCCAGCTCTTTTCCATTCGAAGATAGTACTAATCCGCCTAGTTTCTTAATTGCATATTTAACGATTGCAAAATCACCAGTTTCCTTTGCCAGAGATAAAGCCGTATCTATAAATGTGTTAACCTGTGGATATTCTATCATCCCTGACTTAGCTACTTTTGGCATATCATTCAATAGATGCTTCCAATTCTTCTCAATACTAATAGGAAGCTCGACTATTCTTGTTTTCTTGTGATTCAGCGACAAATCATACTCTCTCAATGATTCTTCAAGTGCTCGAAGGAAACGTTGAGCATTATCGTGACTATCAACATAACAATTGAAGTCATCTATATACCTGACATATCGATATCCTTTGCCGTAGAGTTTTCTATCTATCGAAGTCAGTATTATTTCAGAAAGCAAATTTGAAGCATGAGGTCCAATATGAAGACCGTGGGTCTCTCCATTTCTCATATCAGAACAGGCTTTATCTATCCTGTTATACCATATATCATCAGCTATCGTCCGTTTTGCTTCATCCCTTCCAACAATTGCCCATGGTATCGAATGAGTATATATACTCGGGAAACATGTAGAGATATCAGCCTGCACAAGAAGTCTGCTCGGACCTTTATCATGTATTAGAAGATCCAATTCTGGATTTCCATCAACACTATAGTTTTTATAATTCATCTCGAAAATATGCTTCTCATCATTCTGTTTTCGAATATGTATTCTACTAACACGGAAATTTTGGTCCTGTGTCTGTTCGCGAAAATAACCTCGTATCAACTCCCAATCATCTCTCAGTTCAGCACAAAGTCTTTGATACTTGAACGGATTGGGGATTCCCATTATTCTCGGTATGTTGATATTGCGCATAGCTCGGAATGTAGCATAATCATTCCATCCGCATTTAAACGGCGAATCAATAGAATTGCAATAATCGAAGAAAGAAACCGACGTAAACACAGGCGGAATCTTTTCTGAAAACAAGCCATAAGCAAGTAGTCCCTCATAAAGTTTATCCGCAGATATCTCATCCATAAACTCTGTATATTTTTTATCCACTAATGGGTATACCTCCATATAATTTTTCGTTTTCTGCACTTGATAGTAAAGACTACTCTTTCTCGCACACAAACAACCTATTCATATCATAATCCGCGGGGCCGACTACTGGCAATATCTCTTCCGGATAATCTTCACCGCAAATTGGTGTTACTTTGAAACCTGCTTCTTGCAGAAACTGATCAGCTTTCATGCCAAATACTCTTTTGTGGTCATTCTGGCCGAAGCGTGCAAGGCGTCCTTCTTCGGTATCGACCGAGGGATCTTCATCCAGGAGTTCCACCTTGGGATCCATAGGGAAGGAGCAGATCAACTTACCACCCTTACGAATGATCCGATATAACTCTCGCAGTGCTTTTCGGAAATCATCAACATGCTCGAGCACATGGTTACATACCACCACATCGTAGGATTCGTCCGGGAGCTTGGTATCCTGAATATCGAGTTTCAAATCCGCCTCGGCAAACAAATCCGCTGTGGTGTATTTGACCCCGTTCTTCTTCAGCCAGCGGGTCATGCTGTATTCCGGAGCAAAGTACAGGATCTTAGATGACTTAAGGAAAGGAAGCTGCGTTTCACACCAGGACGCCAAAACACGGTGACGTGGTAATGCATTGCATACTGGACACAACACCTCTTGTCTGGTATTTACATATCGTTCAGGATTATAGTGTTCCGCGTCCAAATAATCAGCCTTTTTAAATGATTTAATCTTCATTCCACAACACGGGCAAAAAAACTTCATCTTTTGGGGAAATAAAGACATCTCCGCCTTGCTCCGTATAACTCTCGTCTTATGAACAATTGCCAAGGCTGGTGTTTTGAAGTTATTTGGACATATCTTTCTGATAAAGCTCTTTAAAGATGACAAGGCTTTACACTCCTTTGATACTGTGTTTTATACTATTTTTCTACTATGTTACTCTTATCTGGTCTAGCTTTTCTATATAACTGATTAAGATAATAAAGCAAAGCAAATGTTATTTTGCTGCTACTCCTCATAAATAGTGATGAGAACCTAAGCGTTCGTGGCCAAGCGCGATAACCTCCAAAGGGGATATTCTCCTTAGCAAAGACTTTCAGCATATTGATTTCATCTCTATTCTTTTTTTTCTCATCTTTGCTACACGCATGCCACCAACGCCACACTTTAGAAATCCCATTTGCCGAAAAACCGAGAATTTCGATCTTTTTTTTGGTGGCAATAACGGGGCACTCCTTTTGATAATACTTATACCTTTCTATATGTACTTTGGCGTAATCTAAAAGATTCTTCGCAGTGTATGTCTTTGTTATGCTCTCAGCTCGACTTCTGTAATGATAGAAAGATCCTGAAATGACTGTAACACTTTTAGTTTTATATAAAACTCTATGCAGGATAGCAATATCTTCATAATTGGTTCCTTCCGGGAAAGAAACGTCTTCAAATAGTTCCCGTCGATACAGCTTATTCCATACATTGTTGTTAATCTTTTCGTCTAGGAGTGCTTCTAATATTTCATCTCTTGAGAATAGCCCTGCATCATATTGCTGTATTTTCTTCCCTGATGGAGAATCTATCCAAAAGTTGCAAACACTGACGTCAGCGCCGCTTTCTTCAAGTGCCTTAACCATCATCTCGAACATATCTAGTTCAAGATAATCATCCGAATCAACAAAACTAAGCCACTCTCCTTTTGCATGTCTCAACCCCACATTTCTTGCTGCAGATAAACCTTGATTTTGCGTATGAAACACTTTGAATCGAGTGTCATTTTGGGCATATTTCTCGCATATTTCTCCGCAGTGGTCAGGGGATCCATCATCAACGAGAAGGATTTCTAAATCTTGGTAAGTCTGCTTTTGAATACTATCTAAACACTGAGTAAGATATGCTTCAACCTTATATACAGGAACAATTACGCTCAACATTGTATTCAGCTCCAAAACCTTAACTATACATTTTCAATATTTTACCGAATAAAAATGCATCGTCAATAACACAAATGTGTATCGACTTATATTTTCAGAGTAAAACCTACAAACCCAGACCTTTAAGAATAGAATCCAGATAATCTTTATCCTCAGAACTAGATTGCATTGCCGTAACAAACTCATTTTTTACTCGTTTTCGACTAACTTTATTAGATAATCGAAACCATCTTCTTACTTGATATATAGGCATAAGCAATGGTTTTGTTTTTAACCCGGGAAACAAACCCTCAAGATATGATCTGCTTACAAATACTCTTCCACTCAAGTATCTTATCTTGCCTCGATTTCTGGATTCTGCCAGAGCAACATTTCGACTACTTCCATACACTCCTCCCGCCAAGCAATACTCCTCCAGCGGTTTTAATTCATCGATAACGGGCATTCCTCTCATCCAGCTATCCACCATATTAAAGCATTTCTCATAAAAAACTTGTAGTCCGGATTCCGACAACATATTCTTCAGTTCAGATTCATCAAAAGTAGTTTTTGTTTTCAATAACCACAAGTCAAGAAAGGGTCTTATTCCAAGTCCTCCGTGCGAAATATGATAACTCATATGTGCAAGCGTATAAAACAACAAATACTCTGGACTCAACACAAAAGAATATCCCCTTTCGGGTGCTCTTGCATAATCCCAGACCTTATCTAATAACGGATCAATATTAGGCATGTTCTCTTTAATGCTAAAGTGGAGCTCTAGCAGTATATGACCATTACTCATTGTAATATCGTGAAAGCTTCTTTCTCCGCATTTGAAGTCTGTGGCTTCCTCTATAGCTGAAACAGCGCTATGTATATTTGCTTCACTCACCAGAATATCTATATCTCCACAAGTTCTCAACGTAGGGTCTGGATAAAGATGTTTCAGCACAGCTCCTTTTAGCAAAACATGAGGTATATGTAATTCATCGAGTATACGACTAAAAACCTTTGTCTGATTATCTAAAACAATTGCATCATGTATACTTTTGATTCGAATCTTATCGAATTTGGAAAAATCTTTTTCCAACGCCACAACATCTCGAAGTCCGCGGTAAATAATTTGAACCACAGAATGTCGCTTACTGACTGTCAAAATCTCTTCTAGTTCTTCATTTGTCAAACTTATAGTAGAACACGGTAAACCCATTCCGGCTTGTAAAAGTGCAAAAAACTTCTGTTTTAATCCTTCTCTCATTGTGGGCTAATCTTCAACTTTTTTCAGGCTTTGGGAAAAAGATGTTGTTGCTGACAAAAGCTCTGTTTTCTTTTCACTCAAAAACTCAGTTAAGGACTTTCTAACCTTCTGTTCTTTGGCCAGAATATTCTGAACAGTCATGATAATTGTATTTGAATCGGTATGATACAGTTTCCCCAAATACCCCGCTTCGAACGGATTCCAATATATAAGGTAATCGTCCAATCCGCAATTCCTAGCCAGATTTACGGTTTTTTGGCCATATGCGATTGGGATTGGAGGAACACCAGCTAAAATTGATATAACAACAGAATGGAAGCGCGTGCATATAACAGCAGAATATGACTTCCACTTTTCCAAACTTTTATTAAGTTCTGCATATGAAATGTGGTGAATCCTATTCTGTTTATCTAAAGACTTAACAGAATCAATTATTGCTTCAGACATTCGCTCATCAGAATCTTTTGTAAACGAAAGCAAATCTATGCTGTATCCATCAGAAATCAATTTTTCACACACCTCGCTCCAAACGCGAACAGTTTCCATATAGCCTTCCTCATTTTGCCCATTATTAAGATTAGCAACTGATATAGCTATTGTCTTAGTCGAACTATGCAAATCCATTCCGGATTTTTCAAAATGTTTAGAAGAAAAAACAATGTCAGGTATTGTTTTTACAGTATCCGATTCCGGTTTGCCAACTGCTTTCAAAAAACCTGGACTTCTGGTATAAAACAGCGTACTTACGTCTATTATTTTTCTCCATAAGCGTCTATTTTTTCCATCAAGATTAGATGATATCCCAACTCCAAAGAAGATTACCTTTTTCTTCCGAAATCTCCACCACTTCACAGCCCCATATATAGCCAATAATTTGGGATAATTTGAAAAAGGAAAGAGACCGCCTGGCCCTATAACAAGTGCATCGCAGTCTTTAGCTCTTCGATAAAGATTCAGGTATGAGCGAGGTACTTGCTCTGAATCAATACTCGTATATTCGTTTCTCATAGTGAATATAGGCTCTATTTCATTCGATTTGAATAGATCAATCATTACGTTTTGTAATAGATCGTCCCCCAAGTTATAGTATCCATACCATCCCCAATTCAATATTCGGTTCTTATTCATATCATTTACTTCTTTCGTAAACTTCTCATTTTATTCGTGATTGCATCTCTAATCATCGAATCTCGCATTGCGAAAAAAATATTCCATATAAAAACTATCAAAACTGCAGCAGCCATAGCTAAATAGGAAAAATGCAGATTACATATTTCTACAATTGCTCTTATAACCCCTACCGGGAGCCACATAATAACATAACTCAGAATAGGTACCACACTTTTCCCAAACCACCGACACACTTGATAGTACTTAAGGCCACCTTCTACAATCGCTTGTACGCACAAGCCATACACTACAAACATAGAGAACTTATGCAACACTAACCATGAGACTATCATTAAAGCTATTGAAATCCACTGCGTAATATTGCATTTTCTCTCATTGCCAGTCATTTGCAGCATTCCTGTAACTGGACCAATTCCTGCGATAATAAGCATACTTATCGCTGTCCCTGTAAAGACAGTACTATAACTCTCTAATTCAGGACTGAAGAGATGTAATACCATTTGCGGAAAACCAATAAGAATAACACCTATCGTTCCTAGAAAAACCATCTGTATTCGAACAATCATTAAATACGATTTCTCGAGTTTTCTTTTCTCCCCATTCTTGTATAGTCTTGAAAATTCTGGAAGAAAAACTTTTGCTGTTGGGCCAGATATAAAATTTATAAACCTTTTCACAATTGCTATGATACCAGTAAAGCCAGCAAAAAAAGCACCACCAATAAAATACTGCAAAATAGTTGGTGAATAACTTATCAAACTTGCAGCGACATCCGAAGCTTGGTATTCAAAAAGTTGTTTTAAGGGAACTTTAACTTCCTGCTTTCCTGGTTTGAGTTTTTTTCCTTGAGGAACAAACCAAACGACCATTGTTACAAATTGGAGGCCATACAGCGACAGCAGCATAAGCGTTGTAGATGCATCAAATCGAATTACGCATAGAACTCCAATTAGAAGAGTGACTCGACCAAATAAGTATTCTCCAAACAATGCTGGCAATTGTTTTCCTCTTGAGAAGAAAACGCTACTACAGTCAAATGCGTAATAGTACACAAACAGGATCACTCCCGCTAGAACTCCATATGGATTACTCATAATCGCAGAACATACGATAACTACGGAAAGAATAGGTGTAACATACCTTAATACGTATTTTTTCTTGAAATTTGAAAGAGATGATTCTGGCGATGAAAGGAAAAACGTATTCAATTTAATACTTCCGGAAAACAGCACAAAATATGCTCCTTCAATTATGCTCACATAAAATGAATAATCTCCATATGCACTTACACCAAACCGATTTGTGATCAGCATCTGAATGGCAACCTCAACAACTGCTGATACACCCTTAATAACAATACTTAGGATCATTGCAAATACAATGTTCAATTTCTTTCCTCCCTAGAAATCATTTTCATCTATTTCTCCCTAACTAGGTCACTTCACAAGATTCTAAGTTTAGCTTTAATTCAATTCCAAAAAAAAGTCATATGGTAGTGTTGATCCAATATTATTAATTTTCAGACGAAGTATATATTGTATTCCAGTCAAAATTATCAACACTGCAACTATAAGCAATCGTTTATTCTCAGATTTAGTTCCGCGCTTAATCATATTGGGAAGCAAAATGATCAAATACGGTCCAAACAGAGCAGCCATACGTGTAGCTGCAGCAACGTCAAAACCAATACAGAAGAATACGATATTCGCAACAAACATCCAAATCCCCACTTGTTCTTCTTTTATTGCGTCATCCCTCTTTGTCTTGGAAATAAAAATCCAAACATAAAGCACCAGCAATAGGTGCAATGCGCCAACTACAAGGCTCTCGAATTTTGCTGTATTTTTAACAAAATACTCACCTAAACCTAGCGGTAGATACTTAACAAAGTACGGTCTAACTATCGAAAAACCAAGACCCAATATAAAAGATGATGCTAGTATGATCCATAGATTTTTCTTTGTCAGTTCAACTTTGGGAACAATCCAATAGAAAGGTATAAAAAGAACAGACGAAGTGTGAAACAATGTGCCAAGAATAACAAAGAACAGATATTTTGACAGTTTTCTTTCTTCAATGTACTTTAAACCGTGATAACACAAAAGAATTGCAATAGCATTTCGAGACATGTTCATCTGTGTTTGGAAAATGCCTAGTGTAATATATAACCAGATGCTTAAAAACACATCGTCAGATTTTTCCTTAATCAACGAAAACAGGAGCAGAAGAATTAATATACTATTAGCTATAGTAATAGTTTGACCGCTTGTACTAAAAAAACTTACTATCTTGTTGAACAGACGGTATCCATACTCAAAGTTCAGTTCATAACCGCCGCCTAATCCAATAACACGTATATCAAACAATTCCTTGAGGCTTGTGTTGCTAATCTGCTTAAACCCGTAGATATATTGAGAAGTATCAGCACCAACTTCAGGTGATCTGCAACTCATAAACAATAACAGAACACTTGCAGAAAACAAAATAACAAGTTTACTTGTGTCAATATGCCTAATATGACCAAGATATGCAAATGCCATAGGAATAAGCATCGTAATCAAAATGATGATATACCACGTCATTACATCTGCTCCTTGTTTTGTATATTTGAACTGGAAACTATTCGTTCCTTATATTCATCAAATCTTCCAATTACCTTACACGGAACTCCCGCTGCAATAGAGCCAGATGGTATATCCTTATTTACCAAGCTTCCTGCACCGATAATAACGTTATCACCAATCTTAACATCGTATAATATCGTTGAGTTAGCTCCAATAAATACATTATTCCCTATTACAATAAAACCTTTTCGTTCTTTTATTGTTGGATCATTATCCATATACTGAAACATAAGGGCCGTAATATCGTGATTGATGAAAGTAACACCACTAGCTATATGTACGTTATCTCCAAAGCTGATCATGTAAGGTTCCGTTCCAAAATTCCACGGTTGGAAGTAGCAATGCTCCCCTTGAGTTTTAAAATACTTTTTTTCCTTTAAAAACGCAGCTCTTCCATATCCACGTCGGATAAATATACGGAACAGCATCCAGTATCGCTTTATCCGCTTCATTGTACCCACGTGTTAGCCTCCTTACCGAAGAAACGTTCTTCGAGCATCAAGCACCAACAATGGTATACTGGAAGATGATATTCTTGAATCATATACGTTTCATCAGAAGGAGCTTTAACACACACATCTGCGACTGTACTTAGTTCCCCCCCGCTTGCACCAGT
>ODAI012048151.1_pt1 | contig 10831 bp, 16 predicted proteins | sample 1539321 | NCBI WGS metagenome assembly ODAI01 (sample SAMN02144231, study PRJEB22623) | gut metagenome | biome: sheep rumen | host: Ovis aries | place: New Zealand | reverse complement strand
TGTATTCAAACTTCCCATTCTCCTTCCAAACGGCCTTGCTAGCATTCCGGCAATCCCCGAGATATGTGTGACCTACAATGAGTTTATCCTTCGGTATGGCCCCGCATTCAATGAGTTTAGGGCATACGACGGTCTCCATAAAATCCTTCTCATATACAGGGATGTTCGGGATGTCCTGCGGTGTCTTAAACTCACGATTGAAATTATTCCACCACTCAGTCTCACGTTTCCTGCGCTCCTCTGGAGTTTCATTCCTTCTCTTCTCCAGTTCTGCTTTAACTTCTTGCCAACCCATAATTAGTCTTCCTCAAGTTTATCTTCTTCCTCAATCATCTTCATCGTCTTGGCGAAACAAATGGTATTAAGCTTTTCGTGAAGCCCAAGGTCATAATTCTGCATACCAGCCGTTTGTGACAGGGTAAAGTAATTGGGCATGAACGAGAACATTTTATAAAGATTGTAGAACCTTCTTAATTCCTCCTTCCCCTCGGTATATACGGCGATTAAATCTTCCACCCCAAACTTCTCAAACAACTTGAGACTTTGGGAATTACTACCAAGCAGCGTGTCAATATCGCTATTTTCAAGTTCTTTCACGGTCGAGCGAAGCCCATCATATTTTTCATCCTCCGGGATTTCGTCCCCTAAAAGCAGAAAACTCAAACCAGGAGAATAATACCCAGTCGGCCCCGGGAACGCCCTATCAAGACATGCCATTAGTTTTTCGTTACCTTCGAACAGTTCCTTGTTATCGTTATAAGCACCGGCAATCTTTTCCACGAACGACATGAAGGTCTTAAAACGTTTTTCAGGTGTAGGCCATATATGCGAATAAAATTCCTCATTAAATTCGACGAAATCCTGAGTTAGTTGGTCATAGATATCCTCATGTTCCATAATAAGAACTGGCACAACATCCGGAATCTGTTTTCCTTCGTACTCTACCTGTACGTTAAATTGGTCATCGAAAAACCCGGTAAACAGCGGAATCAAATTGGAATACATTATGACCTCATCGTCCCAATGTCCGCTTTCTTCCTGGTGTTCAGCCCACTCTTCATTACATTTCTTCCAGTAGTTGATGTTTTCGACCAACGTACCACCGTAAAGGCAACGTTCAATCCCCTCCAGGACCTCACCAATGGAAATCCCGGAATATTTCTCAATCATCTCAACGATTTTCGTTCTGTCGATGTTTTCCACGCACCCATAATCGTCATATGTTCCACGGATAGGGAGGAAGAAAGGCTCAACCAACGAATCCGGGTAATAAAGCCCCCTCTGTGCCCCGTTTTTGAATAACGCAATGAAGCACACAACCCTATCCCCATATCTGATAGGCAGTTTGGAAATGAATCCGCTCGAATTAAAACTTCCCATATTTAATCTTTCTTATAAACCTTTTCTTTGAAATACAACTTCAGCATTTTGTATTGCTGTTTGTAGTTAAGGCTACCACTTACATGTTCCCAGATTTGCTCAAGCGACATATTATCAATCTTGGCGTATGCGAGACCAGTACAATTTACGTCCTTGCACATTTCCCGGATTTTCTCACACATTTCCTCTTTATCGGTATCAGGAACGAGAATCATCCAGTCGTTACCGAAATCCGCTGGTTTGAATATCATGTCATTGCTGTAAGTGTCATAAAACCTTACAGTATGATTGTTCTGAATGGCAACAGTCTTAGCATCACCGATTGTACCGTTTTTAAGTACATCGAGAGCATCAGCAAGGGAAACGTTATCCTTGTATATTGTCCAGTGTTTTACCTTTTTCATTGCAAATATACAAAAAAATTAAAGAATTCGGCGGTCCTTTGTGTATTTGAATGTTCCGTAGTCAGTGCAGACGGTGATGAAGTCATAATCAACGTCGTGCCCGTCATTCCACCCTTCGTGGTAATGGCACTTATGGAAAGATGTAACGTCCTTGCGGAACATAATGGATTCGATGCCTTTAATCCGGCACTTCTCCTTTAACTCACGGAACATCTTAAATGCCTGGTAGTTCTTCGCCGTTGGATTGCAGTTCTCACAGTAGGCGATGTAGTCGTTGGTATCCTCCTCACGAACATCATAAATCCCAGGATACAGTTTTTCAATCTTGTTCTTGATTGCGGGGTTTTCAAAAATGTTTTCCATACTTCTTTCTTTTTTTTTTACAAAGATACAAAAAAGCCAGGAACTTGTTCAGCCCCTGGCGCTTTTCTTTCTTTTAGGCGGCTACAGGCATATACCGCTCGGCCACATTCCACAGACGCTGGTTGTAGTCCAGGTCCTTTTTGATGGAAGTGATGGGACGCTGCTTACGGGCCTTACCGTTCTTCCCAGGGGCCAGGAAACTACCCTTAATCATCTTCTCCTGGAGGACATTGAAGACGTTCCACAGGGAGTTACCCTCATCTTCAGTACGCATAGGGGTGAGGAGGTCATTGACGGTCTGGTCATCGACATTCACCTTATCCTCTGCGGTGTAGCCCTTGCGAATCTTGTAGGTCTCGACGGCCAGTTCACGCTTCTGCTCGTCGGTGAGGATGGTGGTATTCATCGCGTTCATCTTGTCGATGGTGGCTGGAATTTGGTTCATAACTTCAGCGACAATACCACGGAGCTCCTCGAAAGAATAGTTGATGTGGCGGATGGAGAAATCTGCGAACTGGGCATCAGCGACCACCATGCCATTCGAGCAAATAAACCTGTAGCACCCCATCATGAAACGGAAGGAATTGAATCCATCGTGGCTGTTCTGGATGATGATGCGTACCTTGGCCTCGACATTACCGTTCTGGTCAACGATATTGGTCCGGGGGTCTGCGGATTCCATAGCCAGCATGTGGAAGGAACGGATGCCACTGGAACCCTTCTTGTGACGGCACTGCTTGGCCTCCACGGGATACCACCCGAGTCTTGCCATATCGTTGATTACGGTCTCAGTGTTGGCGTAGGTGTACTTCTCGGAGACACCAGGATTGGTAGGAGCCTCGGCAAAGGCATAGGGGCACTTGGTACGAACATCGTCCATCGTCATCGGGGCCATCTGATTGGCCAGGGAAATCATAGTATCCATATTCTTCTTTGTTTTTGTTTGACGATACAAAGATAGGAAGAAATTTTCATTCCTTCCCATCCTTGGCGCTTTTACCTAAAAACATCCGTCATTGAACCAACTTTCGGTCTTGCATTTTTTGCAACAATGCACCTCGTCCCAATCGTGAATCGTTCCATCAGGAGTACTGGACAGGTATTCGTTGTAGTACTGCGGGTATGTTTTTCCATCCACTTCATATTCATCCTCATCCCATAACAGTTTTTCACCACATACCGGACAGTAGTAATCGAAATCTTTATACACCGCTTCACGAACGTTCTTTAGGTTTTTCTTTTCAAGTCCCCAATGTTCAAAAGGGCTTGCATATGTGATTCCGTCAACAGTGTACATATTCTAATGAGATACCAAACCATTATAAATCCTCTCCAACGCACCCTGTTCCCTGCAAGTAAGCGGCACTCTGTCAATGATAGACTTCAAATACCCCATATCAGTGTCATCCGGTTTCCAGGCGTACTTATAACGGAGATTGTTAAGACGTGTGATATCACTCATGGAAATCAGTTCCAGGCCGCCTTTTATCCTGTTTGCCTCGAGGAAATTACACACTTTCTTTATCACTTTTTCATCTTCCTCGTTCCATTCAGTTACTTTCTGTACAATGCCGTTATTCAGGATATTTTCCAAAACACCTATTGCGTGGTCGCATTCATAGATACCATCATCGCTTTGATAGCCTTGCAAATTACCCTTGGCCGATTTCACAACCTGTAATGCCCTGTCAAGCCCTAGTTCCGTATCCTCATCAAGGCAAACCGGATTCACGGCCTCCGCATCAACGAGACTGAGTAACTTTATCGCCCACTTATCAGTATCGGCCTCTATTTCACTATCATCCTTTCTATTGGCCGCCTCTTGGAGATATTGCATCATAAAGGATTTGAAATGCCCGATATTAACTTTAGGCGGCTGGTTTTTCATTAACCCATATTTCTCAGGATGCTCAATGACTTCTTTCTTCCCGCCTTCAAAATTGGCCTCGCAGTTTTTCCACATTTCATGGTCATACGAACTTGATTTCTGGTTGTCAGCGTTCCCAAAAAGTTCGGCCAGGTCGTCGCACAAATGGTAAATGTCAAATGTGCGGTTAGGCAGTTTGATTTCATAAGCATCACAGAGAGCCTTGAACTTTTTTACATATTCATCTTTAGATACATTATTTATGGGCTTCTGCTCATTTTTCCCATTTTCATAACCCAAAGAATAGCCTTTTTCGTATGCTTCGTTCCATTTCCTTGCTTCGTCAAGTGTTGGTTCGTGTGTGTTGCATTGATTTATAGGCTTCTCCTCTTTCTGTTTTTCGAGCCAATTCTCAACTTCCAACAGTTCGTCTTTAGAGAAATAATCTAAGCCATAGGCCGAAAGGAATGATTCTATTCTTCGAACCATCAGCTCATTCTCATTTTCAAAGAATTCCGGAATAACGGTTTGGATTGCCTCCTTTGTGTCTTTCCACATAGTAGGCATCGCTTCCTTGATTTTCTTTATCGCTTCTTCTCTTGTCATATTTAAATCTCCCATTTATGTTTTTCCAGCCATTCTGCCTTTTCTTCGGTGTCAGCCCAATACTTGCATTCCTCACAAGCGTGTTCCTTTACGTCATTAGGCCCGAATTCCACACAATCGAAAAACGGGCAATGAGGTATAAATTTCTTCTTTTTCCAGCACATATTAAATCTCGTATAAAAATGGATTCTCTCTGTCAGGTAGTTCAGGGAAATGTTTTTTAGACAACGGGTCCATATTTTCAGCCATCTTAACAATGCTCATACTTGAATCCGTACAAGGGCACCACTCTCCGTACGGAATACTCCCACGAAGGCCATCCGCACCAACGTAAAATTCGTCAACGTCAGTGAGATTATGGTCCTTGCAGAAACGGACAACCATATCCACGATGTCCATATGAAGTTTACTGAAATCCTTGTGGAGCTCCGGGTCGCGGTTCGTCTCAGTTTCAAACACCGACTCATAATAATCCCGACTACCCACCCAAGTTTCAGGATGGGCATCATCGTATTTTGGAAGGTACTCGAGTTTCTTCTTTTCCTCTTCGGTAAGTTTCTTATACATAATTTTCTTCTCTCATGTAATCAACGAAGTCATTGACCCACCACTGCTTCTCTTCCTCTGACATCTTCAATGCCGGGCTGGAGAGATTTAGATAAAGCCAGGTTGCGGCTTTCTCGATGAGTTCATTCTCAGTCATATTATTCAAAGTTTTCGTAACTCTTAACCGTTTTCATTTCTCCACGATGAATCTTTATAGCAATCTCAGCCTCTTCCTTGGACCCGTATATAGCCCCAATACCAAATTTTCTCCAAATGAAAAGCGTCCAAATATTACGGTATTCCGGAATGTAAAGAGTTGATGTTTTCCTGCCATCAAGTTCATTATATTGAATACGAATTCTATACTGTGTTTTCATATTACTCTGGATAATAGCAATCTGTTTTCGGATAACCAAATTCTTCTATTTCGTCAGCCTGTTTTGAGAGGTAGTAAGCCATAATCTTCAGGCGCTCAGCGGAATCACGGAGATGGGCAACATAGTCCTTTCTGCTTTCCTCATCATCAATAGGCTCCCCGCTCCCAACACAGCCACAAGACCATACCCGGTTCTTTCTCGGCTGATAGATGTCAGGATATACCTCAGTTATCTGGCGTTTCTCTCCGGTTTCATAATCCTCCTCCGTCCCATCTTCACTACCGAAGCACTGGACAATGACGTTCATCTCTCCCATCGGGTAAGTCATGTTGTCCGGATTCACGCCGATTTCGATAAGTTGTTCTCTTGTAAGCATATTACTTCACCTCCTGTTCAAAAACGACTCTCCACGTAGTAGTGATTTCACCCCTGAACAGCGTACGGGTCCTGGTAGCGTATTTCCTCTCTCCGTAATTCATATAGATAGGCAAGGTCAGGGCCTCATAATCCTTAATCTCCTGGGAATCAACATTGTTTTCGCCTTCCAACCGCTTCTGACCTTCTACCATTTTGTTAACCTCATTGATAGCATCATCGAGGTTGCCGAAAATAGCGGAGCTCATCCAATTGTCTCCGAAGATGATTAAATTGTAGACTTTCATTCTTTCTTCTTTTTGGTTTCTGGTACAAAGATAGGGAGAAAAATCTATTCCTCCCCATCTTTGGCGCTTTTCTTCCCTTCAATGGAGAAAACAAGCGGTTCATACACCACATCGTAATTCTCATCCTTGATGGAAGCACAACAGATATTCGTAGGTTTGTCCTCCTTGAAATAACAAACAGTTACCTCGTGGGGACTAGAGTGAATATGTCCGTGGATAGCCCATTTAGGGCATTTTTCCTTAATCGCCTCAGCAAGCGGTATATTCCCAGCGTCAGTACCTTTATACCAACCCATCTGGATTATACCATAAGGGGGAATGGCCGGTGCATCGTGGGTCAGGAGAATATCCGTATCATCCGGGATAGCGTCGAACGCCAGTTTAAGGAATTCATCATTCCGCATAAACCACCAGTTACCGAATATCTTGCACCACGGAGTACCATAGATTTTAATGGTTTCACCCTCCAGGCTCTCATAGATATACTCGTCATCCTCCAGATAAACGAGACGGCCACCACAAGGGCGAATGAGGTCCGTATAGATGCTGGAGTATCCTTCATCCGTAGGTTTAGGCTCCTGGTATAGATAACAGTCGTGATTACCGCCAATGAAAATCACTTTGCTGGCCTCGTCCTTGAAGGGAAGTTCCATAATCCACGGTACGAAATACTGCTGCATCCAATAATGCTGGAAATCATATGTGTGTTTATAGGCCGGGCAGATGTCTCCACCGATGAGCAGGACATCAAACTCTTCTTTAATAACCGGGAGGTCTCCGTGAAGGTCTGAAATTGCAATACACTTAATCATATCTTTTTTGTGCAAATATACGAAAAATAATTTAAGATGGAAAATCGGTGGCGCTAAATAACAAAAAAACCCGGGGCAATTAACCTCGGGTTTTTTCAATTTGCAAACCTTTTGTTTTTTACTCTACACTGAGAGTTACGATAGCACTCCTGGAAGTCCTTACGTTATCGGTTGCGTCAAGCTTGGTGTCCACGGAAATGCGGTCCTCAGCAACGCCAGCCTTAACAAGGGCATTCTTAACGACGTTTGCACGGTTCTTTGCGAGTGCATAGTTTCTGTTCTCCGTACCGGTCTTGGTATCAGCGGAACCGACAATCTGCACAAGGCTCTCATTGTCAAGAGACTTAGCGAATGCATCAACCTTAGCGGCCTCGGTCTCACTTAAAACACAACTTCCGATAGGGAATGTAATGATATTGCTACCAACAAGGACTCTGGTCTTCTCAACCACAACCTCCTTGGTTACAGGAACCTCACGTACAACCTCACGGACCTGTGCAGGACGGTTTCTAAGTTCGTTCAACTCGGCAACAACTGCATCATAATCTGCCTTATAGACACCGACAGAAGAGAAGCGGTCGAAGTTCTTCTTCTTACCGAGATTGAAGGTAATACCGACAGTTGCGGTAGGCATGTAGAGAGGACGCTGAATGTGAGGGGTAGAGGTATTAACCACAGCACTTCCATCTTCAACCTTCTTCAAACCGACAGGATTCTCAGTACCAATCACATTCACATCAATGAAAAGGTTGACAACCCTGCTGAGACGGAGCTCATTGTAGATACCGACACTGGCTGCGAACTTGTTATCAGTCCAACCATTGTTAATACCGAGGAAACCAGCACCAGCGTAAGGAATGATATCCCAGAAACGGGTCTCCTTATATCCGCTGAGAGCGTTGGAAATGTTCCACATAATGTCACCGTGTGCGTAGCCGAAACGAATCTGCTCGCCACTGTCATAAACACCTGAAGCGTAGAGGTCAGTATCGTAGCCAAAGTTGTTCATAACACCCTTGTATCCGACACGTGCACCGATGGAAGGGGTGAACCACTTACCAACGAAAGCCTCAGCAGCCCAGTTGTTTTCAGGCTTGAATTCAGCGAAAGGCTTGATACCTACGCCGAAAGAGGTATTGAAACCACCGCCGACACCGACAAACCAATTTGAACCGCCACCGTTAGTGAGATACGGTCCCTTAACTACGTAACCATTAGCATCACGGTTACCATCTTCCTGAGCAAAGGCTCCAAAGGAAATCATCATTGCTGCCATAGCAGCCAAAATAAACTTAATCTTCTTCATTATAAGAATTTTTAAAAATTATTTTCGTTTGCAAATATACACATTTTTTCTATAAAAGTAAAAGAACTACTGTCGAAATAGCCCAAATAAATAGCCACAAAAGCAAAAACACTAACAGGAAGAACGGGAACGTACCGAACGCCACCGACACTATGGTTACAACAACCGGTTCGTTAATAGCACCGTCACCCGCCAGATAAGCCAAGGCAGATATAACCAGCAACCCAACAAAACCATACCAGAATCCTGCCAGCGTGAGAATCGAGCATAACGCGGATATTACTACTCCGGTAATTACGGCCCACATACCTCCTGGCATTTTTTTAATTGTGTCCTTGAGGCTTTCAAATTCCTCGTTCAATTGTTTCTTCTCCTCTTCGAGGTCCTTGTCAGTTTTCATACTAATCTACTTAAAAAATAGTCAATATCTTCCTCCACTTGAATGGCTACCTGATGCCTTGTCTTGTCAAAGTCATCCGCTACTTCACGAAGATAAACAGAACACCCGTGGAACTTCTCTTCAATCCTTGAAATGTCGTCCGGATTCAAGATAATGACCAGTCCTTCGCCAATGTCGTGGCACTTTATAAAACGTCTCATCTCTGTTTCTTTTTGCAAATATACATAAAAAATCGGTATTTGAAAACTATTTATCAATGATTATGTGTATTTCTTGGTTAAAAAAGTTCTTCGAAAAATTGGAAGAGATTGATATACCGGTGATTGAAGAACCATCGGGCGATACCGTAGTTGAAGTGGATGAACCTATTGTGGAACCTGTGATAATTGAACCGGCAAAAAAACCGTACGAGGGTGTTGATTTCCACATATTGCTTGATAACGGACATGCCAGTTCAACACCAGGGAAGAGGCAGTTGCTTGAAGACGGGAGTTATTTCTTCGAATACGAGTTCAATAGGGATATTGTCCAAAAAATTGCGTATAAATTGGACAATCTTGGAATCCCATATGATATTCTTGTACCGGAGGTGGATATTGATATTTCCCTATCCGCAAGGGCTGCAAGGGCCAACAGTTGCTGTAGCAAATACGGAACTGACAAGTGCTTTCTCATATCCGTTCATTCAAATGCGTTCGGTGACGGAAAAACATTCACCGATGCCAAAGGATGGTCGGTATGGACGACGAAAGGACTAACGAAATCCGATGAATGGGCAACCATATTATATGAAGAAGCGGCTTCAATTCTTCCTGATTACGATATGACAACCAGGTCACAGATGACTGATGGCGACCCTGATTATGAGGAGAACTTTACAGTCATATACAAGACATGGTGCCCGGCTGTGCTCACGGAAAATATGTTCTTCACAAACAAGAAGGAATGTGAATGGCTGATGACCGATGAAGGAAAGGAAACCATTGCAAGGATACACGTTGAAGGAATAAAGAAGATAATAGATTCATTACAATGAGAAATGAAAAACTATATAAAACCGTTGCAGAATATACCACAGCCGAGGGGGGGGGGTAACGTTACTTCAGTAACTCCAGGTGTTGCGTATATAGAGGAAAGCGATGAAAGCAAATTCAATAAAACAGATGATATGCTGGTGGTCACATACAAAGTTAACGACATAAGTTCTCCAACAAAAATATACAATCTTTCTAGTGTTAAGTCTGGTTTAAAACGTGTTTTTATAGATAAAAAAGAATATACTGTTTCTTCGCTTACAGCCACTTATCAATTTGAAGAACCTGGTTTACATACAATCAAATATTTTTATAAAAACTCAACAGAACTACCACAGAATGCATTTAGTGGTTGCACAAATATTGAATATGTGACGAATTACGTGAATTTTCATCCTGGTGCATTTGCTTATACTGGTAATGGTAATGGTATTTTAAAGGTTTTTAAAAACGTAAGGGCTGTAGGGGTTCGTACTTGGAACTATAAAAAAATAATAATTAATGGAAATGCAAGTACCTACTATTCAATAGTAACCATTTCTGCACCAGAAATAATTAAAATAACAGGTAATCTATATCTAGATAGTACTGGGTATGGGGTTAATTATTGTTATGGAGACCCATCAAAATTAAAATTTTTGGAAATAGGTGGAAAAATCAATCAATATAACACTTCATTTAAATTGTTTAAGGGAAATAGTCAAACACATTTAGGAAACGGTTTGGTTTTACATTTATGTTCTTCGGAAATAGCAAATACGGCTGAATGCTGTTGTGCTAGTTATAGTAGAGTTTCAAAAATCTATGTAGGCCCAGGCAATTCCCAAGAAGAGGACCAGGCAATCCTTGACAAATATCTTGCTGATGAATCGTGGGCTACCTATACGAATAAACTTGACCTATGGTATAACTATAACGGACCATATAAGAAATAAAAACACACGCATGAAACATGAACTTTTATATCAAACGCAGGCTGAATTCACTGCTGCTCAAGGTAATAGTGGTAATGTAACCTCTATTACTCCAGGTGTTGCCTACGTTCTTGAAACCAATAGTGTTGTCGGGTATAAC
>ODAI011498547.1_pt1 | contig 10831 bp, 6 predicted proteins | sample 1539321 | NCBI WGS metagenome assembly ODAI01 (sample SAMN02144231, study PRJEB22623) | gut metagenome | biome: sheep rumen | host: Ovis aries | place: New Zealand | reverse complement strand
TTAAAAATAAAAATGGCTGAACTCTATTGAATTCAGCCATTTAATATTTTGATGAATTAAATTACACGATTGTATCAGGAGTCTGAACAAAGAATGTAACATACCCGAGCTCCGTCCAAAAACCAAGATCGACTAAAGCGTATCTTGATTTTACGATCACCTTCGGGCTGGCTGTGTGCTCAGCGATCAAGCGAACTGACTCAGCCATGATGTATGGACAAAGAACAACGCCAGGCTCTTGCTTGTCACCCTTACGACCTACAAGGACACGAGTGTCATATGTAGCCATCAGAGGATCAACATACAGAGTCATACCAGCGATTGTACCAGCAGGATACAGAGAACCGTTGTTCTGGTTCAAAGTATTAGCGATAGGGCTGAATGCATACTGTGAGTTGCTCTGAAGGATAGTAGCGAGCTTCCAGTTAGTAACGATGAAGTTAGCAGGACCTCTACGTCCACGATTCATGATCAAGTTACCAGCAGCAAGCAGGTTAACACCAACTTTCTTGAATACAGTGTCAGAGTTCTCGAAATCACCGAACTTAGCGAATGCAGGAACAGGCATTGTAACCTTAACTTCGTTATCAACATCGTCGAAATATGTAACGCAAGTCTTAGTTGTGTTAACACCAGTAAGGCTGATGTTCAAGTTAACACCTTCAGACTCGTAAGCCTCAACGTGGTTTCTCCAACCAAGAGCGAACAGACGGCTCAAGATGTGCTTGTTGATGCTCTGAGAAAGCTCATTAATAGCAGCGTTCTCAACCAACTTCAGAACGTCAATACCCCACTGTTTCTGAAGATCTTGAACTTGTTCTTGAGTAACAGCAACAGCAACAGACTGTGTACCTACCTGACCAAACTTAGTAAATACCTTCAAGCTCATCTGACGTGGATACTGCATCTCACCAGTTGCGCGATCCATTGGTTCGTACAGATGCTCATCACTCTGGAATGTGCTAGTCCATGCATCAGAATCATACTTACCAGCACCAGTGAAGCCCTGGATCTGATCCTCAAGAGCAGAAATCAAACGAGGACGCTCAAGCTTGAATGTGAATCCACCGAGAGTAACTTGAACAGAAGCCTCAGCTCCGAATACAGAACCAAGAGAAACGTTCTTTGAATCAGCCATCACCTTGAACATAGGATCAGCGGAGATACGGGTAAGACCGATGTACTGTACGTTGATAGAAGCGTCAGTTCCCTGAATAGCGAAGCCTGCGCTTGCGTCCTTCATTGCAGCAAGGATGTCAGACTTAGAAGAGTCAGCAACGAGCTTGCAACGGAATGCGTGAGGAGCCTCATAGAGAGAATAAGCAGGATCTACCTTAGCACCGAGCTTAGTACCGATCTTAGGATTAGCTGTTGCACCGTTGTAAGAAGGAGTTGCACCGTAAGCATCTTTAGAACCAGAGTATACATAATCCAAGAAAGGAAGAACGTAAGTTGGTCCCTGGGTTGGGATAGTGTTAACGAGGTCGAAACCTACAGTACGAGCTGCAACCTGAAGTGCCATAGGCAGAAGTGCAGGCCACTTGTCGCCAGATCCCTTAGAAGCAGATGAACCCTGGTCAACAGCTGTCATACCAGCCTGTTGTGCAGGAACTGCATTACCGATACCATTAGTATTATAGAGAGTATTGAATGGGAAAGTAGCACCACCAATAGCCTCTTCGTTCAGAGCCATGCTGTGGTTGTGAGCATATTCACACATCCACTCAAACTTAGAGCTAGACTCATTGATTGCATTCTTTGTGATAGTCTTAACGGCAGGACCCCAAGCTTCACAAATAGCAGCAATGTTTACTTTATTTTTTGCCATTTTATTTTTTAATTTGTTTTTATGAAATTTCTGGTTAAATTAGTTATTCAATTTATTTATTCAACATTTATTTTGTTAAAAATAGGTGATTTTTGTCATTTTTGATGTATTTTAGCCAGAAATTGTGCGAATTTAGTTATATTCGCATGCCATTTCAGTAACAGCCTTGATAAAATCATTACTATAAGGTAATGTATTTTGCTCTGGTTCTGCTACGATCTTAGGCATATTGTTTATGAAATTCTCATTAAGGACATTACGACTTTCATGATAAGAGAGTCCAGTATTTTCCCAGAAGTTATTAACGTCATACTGATTTTCGAACAACATGAACGATGCTGTAGTCCTGATTGACTCCTTAACTGCATCTGATGCGTTCTCGTACAACTGCTTGTAGTTCTGAGGTGCATATTTCAGCCATACTTCCTCTTCATTATTATAGTCAATGCCTTTCTTCCAATTCTCATTCACGCTTTCGATGTCAAGCATTTTGTGGTCTTGCAGATAAGTAATCACATTGTTTTTCTGAGATTCATTCAAACCCATAAATCCAGCAAAATTAGACTCGTTGAGTAAACTTGAAATAGGATACTTATATATAGTGTGGGATTCGTCAGTTTTCTTCTTCTCGCTTTTTGTTTTTATAGCGTCTATGAGGGAATCTAACTTGTCCTCGAATTTTTCTTTGCGATCTTTCAGTTCGTCACAGTCGAGAAGCATTTCTTTCTCCTTGTCATCTGTATCTGTTACTTTCTTCTCGTCTGCTGTTTTGTCGCATTCATCTGTGTTCTCTGATTCGTCTGTGTTGTCTTCAACATCGGATTTCTTGTCATCGTCATCATCTTCTGATTTATCATCATCTTTATCGGAATCTTCTGCCTTCACATCTTCGATGCTGACTTCATCCTCAGATTTATCTTCATCGTCTGAATCAGTTTCTGCACGTACTGCAATTATCTCTACACCTTCTTCTTTTTTATCATCATCGGTGTCTTTGTTTTTCTCGTCGTTGTTATCATCGGCGTTATCATTAGCATTATCTTCGGTCTTTTTCTCTTTGTCATCAGCTTCAGAGATATTGACTTTATCTTCCTGCTTCATTTCTTCCTCAGATATAACATTTGTTTTTTCAATCATATCATCAGTGTTGTTGTTTTCCTTAATTTCCCTTGCCTCTTCCCTTAGATTAACTTCTGATGAAACTTCAGTAATGGTAACATCCTCATTTACCATTCCAAACTGTGGAGCTACATTCATTGATTCTGCACGTTCAGACTCAGTTAAGAATTTCTTAACGTCTTCAGTGTACTCTTGCTGTTGCTCCGATTCATTAACCCTGTGTAGTACAGCGTTTGCAAATCCAGGTTTACATACAAGGTCGAATGTATAAATCTGTTGAATAGATACAGTCTTGTCTGGATTAACTGAACCTGCTGCACGAGACGAAATGTGAAGAGGAATACCCTGATCGACAAGTGACTGTGCAAGTTTACCGTTTGGTGTGTTCAGAAGCTCAAGCTTACCTTGTATTGTATTAGATGCCTTATCATACCAAAGATCCAATATCCTGTGTGATACTTCCTTCATCTTAACTTCGAAACGGTCATCTGGGTGGTCAAGCTCACCAAGAAGAGGTTCACCGTTCTTAATGTCATCACGTAGATATTGTAAATGCTTCAGATATTCGTCAACCTGATAGATTCGCTTATTACGGTTCTCTACTCCAAAAGGGCCAGCAAAGAGACCTTCAAGTATGTATCTCTCCCTTGTACTTTCGGATTCGTTCAACTTCAAAGCTTTATTTGCGTTTCCGCAAACCATTAAATTCTTCATTATTGCGTTACGAATTATCTTTTCATTATTTATCTTTCTTGAACATGATATTATTTTCTATTTATTTTCTTATTTTTTGTGAAAAGTTATATATTTACAATAATATTATATTAAAAAAAGCAGATAAAAATCTGCTTTTTTATTATTGAACTATAAAACTATTATATTTCTGAGTATGTAATATATTATCTGGTGTTGTGAATTCCAGGATTCCAGTCTGTGGAAGGTTTGTGACATCATTATATTTACATTCTATGTATTTCTCATCTTTATTATAATACAATACTGTATAATTCTTTGATGTTGATTGTACATTTACAACAAATCCAGCTGCTGGATATAAACCTTCATTTGTCTTCATATTGAATATAACCTTTCGATATGTACTATATTCATATTCAAGTATTATATCACCGTCTTGTTCAATATAAGCATTCTTGATATTTCCATCACCATTTCTTGAATATGTAACAACAATATCGCCGTCATCTTCAACATCAAGGGTAAAGAAATTTTCATCTACCATATTTTGTGCTCGTTCTCCTTCATATTTTGCATAATCTCCCATTTTTGTAGCATATATTGATGCATCATATGAATTTGCAACAAACATCCATCCAGTCCATCCGCCGCTTGAATCTTCAAACTTATAAGATTCAAGTCTGTTACTAGCATCAAATAATATTTGTACTGGATATTTTTTATTTCCTTCTACAAGGTTTATAAATGAAGATCCATAATATGTGACAATATTGTATTTATGATACGAAACACGATCACCCCACATACCACAATATACAGGAAGTCTACCAAGATTTACTGTTTTTGTTTGTACTATAGTTGCCATGTTATAATTATCATATTTTTAAGTTAAATTCTATTATGGCTTAGCTATTCTTATTTTTCTCTTAGGTTTTTGATCTTCATGTTGTTCAGGACTATCGTTTCCACTAAGAGCATCGAATGAAATTTCTGGTTTATCTATCGTCTCTCCTGGTGTAAGGTCTTCATCGTCACCTTCTCTTGGATCCTGGAAGTCCTCCTTGTCATGTACCAAATCAAGCATGTTGTCTGTCTTCTTAGCATCATGCTCATAATAGTTATAGCTTGTAGCGCCTTCAGTGTCAAGATATTTCCAAAGGTTAACAAGTGCAATATCCATAAGGCTTCTGAACTCACCATATTCGTTCTGAAGGTCTCTCCAATCCTTTCTCTCGTCGAAATTAAAATCCTTAAGAACATCAATAGCGAATTTTCTATCCTCTATATAGTTAAGCAATTCATATTGAACAAAACCGTGAAGTCTTTCGAGATCATTCTTTTCAACATCTTCTTGTGTGATAAGGTTCTTATCGATAGCTGACTGAACCTTCTCTACAATTTCATTAAGAAATACGTCCTTATTAAATTTCATATTATATCAAGAATTAGAATTTCACGGACTTGATTTTAGATCCTATATAGTCACAGCAAACAGCGTACATCCACTGCTTTGCAACCTTGTTAGACAACTTCTTCTTGGTGTATTCCTCTACCTTTGACTTAATTTCCTTACAGCATCCACATTCCTTACCCTGTACGGCGTTACTGATGAAATTCTCAGCGCAAGCCTTGAATTCCTTCTTGAAGAACTTTTCAATCTGTTCATCAGTTGATTGCTCTGTAAGTACTGCTTTACTCTCATTAAGGAAAGCAACACCCTTCTCTGTAATACCAGTAGATGAACTCCACATCTCATTAAGCATTGATTTATAAGATGCTCTTTCAGCCTCGCTCAATGAATTAAAATCCTTTACAGCATATTCATGCTTAATAGCAGCGATAAGTTTAGCCTTATCAGCAGCAAATGCTTTCTGCTGTTCATTAATCGCTACATTCTTGGATGTATTATATACGTTTTCAAATGACTTCATTTATATTAACGTTAACTTTTACTATTTATCTATTTTAAGCTATCCTAACATTTTTAACAGAACGGAAAGGAACCTCATCCCTATCATATTCAAACTGTCCTGGTTTAATTTCATTAGCAAAGTCAGATTCATCTGATATGAGTACGATTTCATTCCCTTTCTTAATGTTATTGATAGCGTATATCTTTATATAGGATCCACTTGGATCATTCACATATTCATAATCTGCATTTGGCTCAATATTACAAGTTTTAGAATCCCTGTAAAAACTGGCATATCCAAATGGTATTGCATATATACCTTTAGACTTATCTATAGTGAACGCAAAATCCCTTATGTTCTCAGAGTAAAGATCCTTCTCATATATAAGCCTTACTGGACACGTCTCTATATGATCCCCCTTTCCGAAGAACTGTCCAGCAATCATTCTGCCACCTTTATACATAATCTTGTTGTCGGTGTTGTTGTTCCAAAGTCTTACTTTGGATATCTTCATATCCTCGTCAGGATCAATGTCAACAATTTCCTCATATCTGGTATCGATACTATGATCATCAACTTCATCGAAAGGATTATAGAAACCTTCCTTGATTGCGTTCTTTCTGAAATTATATTCCTTAATGATCATCTCTGTCTGTTTTGACAGCGAAGCAGCCTCATTAATAGCCTCAGAATCACTTGAACTGTTAGCAGTGATAGAATATGCCTCAGCGAGATTAAGAAGCCTTGTAACGGATTCTTTTGATATTGTTGATTTATAGTATCGATCATGATTGATATCCTGGAGTGTTTCCAGGATACCTTCACGATAATATTTCAATGTATCTTTATTGGTCATTGTTTAGCCAATCTTATGTTTACCAAGATAATTCTTTTCAGTAATACGATCCATCTTATCGAACTTAACAAGCATTACGCTTTCATATAATGGTGTTGCAACAGATGGTGTATAGTTATGTTCCGAAACAAGTGTATAGTTCTGCTTCAGATCATAAGGCATGAACTTTGCAAGCTTTGATGTTTTTGCAAATCCAGCACAGTCTGATCTCTCAAGAAGTGCTTTTCTGAATCTTGGATTATCAAGTTTTGATGTCTTGTTAGATCCGTCATCATATATTGCTTCAGAAAGTACGAACCAGTTTCTCATTCTCTTATTAAACTTACGTGTAATGTTAACGTTTGTAGAATAAGACTCAGAAACTTCAGAACTATGACTGTAAGTTACATTTACAGACTCGTTTCTTAATTTATAATTACGTGTATCTTCAAGTTTTTTAACGGCAGTCATAATAGACTCTGCAAGTTTTTCATTGTTCTGCTTGTAGAAATCATAACAGCGCATAACTGCTGGCTGTTTATCAGCACCGTCATACTCAGTATTATATTCGTTTCCGTTTATATCTGTACCCTTTGCATATATGTTAATATAATTTCCAACTACACTAAAGTAGAAATCTATATTTTTGAAATATTTACTCAATGATATTCCACCGAGTCTGAAGCATGACTTATTTTCAAAATTATCAAGTCTTATTACATCACCTTGTGTTGTAGTGAAGTCACCAAGATCATAAGTCCACACATCTCCATGAACATCATCATTATCTATTCTGAATCTTATAACATCCATTACCTTATTAGCATATTCAAGCAATTCTGGACTTATTGACATTATTGATTCTGAAACATCTTCACCGCCATTATCCTGTTGTAATGCGGATTCTTTCTGAGGTGCGTTCTCTATAAATTTAACAAGATTTTTAGAAAGAGTTTCTGTATTAAATCTATTAATAGGTATATTTAATGGTGGAATATATTCTCCTTTGTATTTAGAAATCACTTTCACTTTATCTCCATCTTCGTTAATTTCAATACTTATAGACATTTCACAGCCGTTAAGATTCGCTGACAATTTTGATGATAATCCAACATTTGTAGGTGATGCAATTTCAACATTACCTTCCTTTTTTGCTTTTATATCAAATACTGGATTATTTGTTGAAGGATCTTTTCCTGGTGTTAGAATCTTGAATAAAGATTCAATATCAGCTTTTACTTTGTCTGCAATATTACCAGTTTCTTCACTACCTTCTGCTTGCACCAATGTAAATCTTGAAGCTTCAATATGTCCTCCATTTACAAGAACATCATTAATATTCTTTATTGCTTTTTCGATCTCATCCTTTGAATCAACTGAAGCAACTGGATGTATATCCTTGTTGTAATAAATAATGATACCTTTTTTAGAAGATTTTGGATCTTTATCATCTTTTATAATAGTTGGGTATATATAGAATATTATATTATGTTCTTTACCGTCTATTTTTATTCCAGTATCAAATTTTATACATTTATCTTTTAAGAATGAATCCTTTAAAAGATATGGTTTACCATGACCACCAACAAAGCCAGCACCAGATGGTCCATTAAATGAAGATTGTTTAAATGAATCATCTGTTATATTAAGTTTATTATATTCATCAATAATCTTCTGTGCTAATTCTCCAGCGTCATTTGAAAGCTTGTCAGATGCACCTTCACGATTCTCTATTTTTTCTACAGCATTATCAAGCTGATCAAGTGAAATCTTTCCATATGAAGCTTTCTGTACACTTCCAGTCTGCTTTAGTATATTACCTAAAATTATCTGCTTTATCTTTGCTGCATTCTTATCGACTTTCTTGAATTCGAGGCTTGTAGCTTTCTCATCAAATTCATCAATGCTACATGCTGGATCAATTTCAATACTTGATCCATCGAACTTGTTTTCGGTTACTGGATCAGCTATAGTCTTTCCAGAACTTACATCAATATTACAGATAAACACCGTCTTTACAAGATCCTTCTTCGCATTATCTGTTCCTGGCTCAATTACTGGAGTTCCTTCTGAATTAGTAGAAGCATCACCAGTTGAAGAATCATCTTCACCATCCTCATTTAGTTTATCCTTCATAGGAATTCCAAGAGATTCCTCGTCTGCTTCAATCATAGTAAACATATACTCATAAATCTCTCTTCCTCTTGATGTGTGCGCAACTCTTGCATACAATGGAGATTCTGCTTTTACATTAATATCTGGATTCTGATCTGATTCTGGCTTCTCATTAATCTTCTTAACAAGTTCATCAGTTGTATGTACATTCTCTGGTTCAACTGGTTTCTTACCATCATATACAGAAAAGTATTTCTTGATTCTGTCAGAATATGCATCTTCAAATCCCATATTCTCATCTGGATTATCAGATTTTGCTTTTACAAAATCATCAAAATCATTATATTGCAGATAATTGTCAATCTTGAACAACTTAGTACCTATTATTTCATAACTGTCACCTTTCGTTGTTACGAGATAAACTGTATTATATCCTTTTTCCTTGTCTTCCTTACCAGACTTTGCATATAGGAACTGAGTAACTTTATCCTTACCTTCACCTACAGTTCTCTTATAAACATCTGAGTTCTGTTCTGGTGTCCAGTCAAGTAGAACTGGATCAAGTGAAAGCCACTTGCTATATTCCTCGTCAAACTCATCATGATCCTTATATGCATCATAATCTATATCATCGGTTGAAAGTGTCGCTACACCATCATCACCTATTTCATAATAATCTTCATTCTGTCCTTTAACGAGTCCAATTAATTTGAACTTCATTTTCTTTGCTTCTCTATCAAAGTTAATTACTTCAGCAATAGCAACGTTACCTTGTTCAACTTCTTGATCATTAAGAACAGCATGACCGTTTCCAGTCTGGCGGAGAAGATAGTATTCACCCTTCTTTGGCACTATATCAAGCACATAATCAGCATCACTTGCAAGTCCAGACTTGAATACAGGAATAACTTTCTCTATAATAAAATCAAGATAATTTATGTAAGCCTCACTCGAAACAATTTCAATAAGAACATGTGAGAAGTTGTTATCATAGAAGTCCCTTTGTGAATCCCACATATTCTCAAGCTTCTCCCTAGAAGCAACAATAAGATTAGAATGCTTTTCATCCTTAGCCTCGGAATATTTAACAAAATTAGAAATGATACCTTCACCTATAGCATAGTAATGCTTTAGCATCTTACGGTATGCTTTCTCTATTCTTTCATATTGTTTAGTATATGAGTTCTTTTCAGGTTTCTGATATTTCTTCAGAATCTCTGTGAGTTTATCACATGCTGATGTATCAACATCCGCAAGTGATTTAGAATTGATTCCTATCTCACGGAATACTTGCTGCATGTTTACATATTTGTCTGCATAGTTGTTAATGATAGCATAGCAGATTTCTCTTGTAGATTCTTTTGTAACTTGGATCTGTTTTGGTTCACCAACTGGTTTACCATTTTTATATCTCTGATACAGGAACTGTCCTGCACGTACAGCAAGTGATGCAAGGGCAACACCAGCAGAAATCATTGCAAGTACAGACTCATCCAACTTCTCAGGTGCTACACCTTCATTAAGAAGTTCCTCAGAATAAGCCTCATGGAAACTAGAATAAAGCTTTCCACTATAAGCTGATGTACTTACATTATGTTGTGCTCCACCTACGCTTGCGTCTGTATTTCTGTCATTATCAACACTTGATTCATCAGCACCAAGCTTAATCTTGCTGAATGCTTCCTGTGCTGTACGGAAATCCATTTCGATTTCCTCAATGTATTGTGAGCAGAATGGGTGAAGTCCGATATTTCCTTTCTTATGTTTCTTTGACTTCCAGTTACCAGTCCACATTCTTGAGATCCAGTCGTTAATGCTGCTTCCGACTCCAGGCATTACTGACTTCATGTTAAGACCGTCTTCTGCAAGAGTGAAGTCCTTCTGTGCTCTCTGCAAAGTCTTAACGACTCTATTATAACGGATCTTAATGCTCTTGTTAAGTCCCTTGATTAATTTTGAAATAGCAAGTATAAGTGCAGCAGCACCAGCGACTATTGCTATTTCCTTCCAGTGTGTTCCAAACCATGCTAAACCATCTCCCAAACTTGAATGGTGTACACTGTTATCAATATGAACACTGTTATCTATGTTCGTTATACTATGATTATCTATATTTGCTCCTCCATTAGATCCAGATGAAGATTTACCCATAAGTGTATCCTTTGCTTTTTTAATTGATTCTTTGAATTGTGGCATTGTTACTGGTATAGGTGCATCATTTCCTCCAGTAACAGCACGATCTGCACCAGTATACACTGTATTTGAGTGAAAGCCTGATGCGTTGTCCTCATTAACTTTATTAATCGATCTTAAATTTCTCATTTT
>ODAI010200249.1_pt1 | contig 10831 bp, 3 predicted proteins | sample 1539321 | NCBI WGS metagenome assembly ODAI01 (sample SAMN02144231, study PRJEB22623) | gut metagenome | biome: sheep rumen | host: Ovis aries | place: New Zealand | reverse complement strand
GAAATCGGGATCGTTAAAGCGTCGGCCTCCATCCTTCTCCAGCACTTTCGCTGCTTCATCATGAACTTCCTGAATCAATTCCGGATTCTGAACTACAGAAAAGTGCCATGGCTGATGATTTCTGGCACTTGGAGACTGCAGTGCGGCTGTGAGGATTTGATTCAGTTCGGCCTCTGAGATCTGCTCAGGTTTGTAGGCGCGGTGGGAGCGGCGGGGGGGGGTGGGTTGTTATATATTCCATGGGGTTTCCTCTTTTTTTTTTTTGATTTGTATACTCATCTTTCTGTCTGTACGTCCATCATTTCCGCGGACGTATAGCCTTTTACATGCTTCTTCCCAGTATTCAAGATAAAAGTGTCTAATTTATTTCCACGTGTGGCCTTTTCATGTTCAATGCCTTAATGCATAACTGATCAGGTTTAAGTAACTTTCCGTGATGATAGTATCATAATAATTTACATGCTGTCTCAGAAACAAACGTGGTTCTATGTTTTACACTTTGAGATTCATATATTTCACAAGAAGATTATTTATTTCAATCAAAATTTTTGAGTAATGCGGTATTTTTCCCCCTTATACTCAAATACGACCCCTATAGGACGCCCATCCATAGCCTTGTGTAAACTATACGTATCTATATCAAGTTCAACCTTATGCTTTTTCATGTCTTTCATTGTTTCATATTCAATCATTTCGCCATCATGAACTACAATCTCATCAATTTTCCCACCTGTCAGTTTTCCTTCTGAGTTTGTCTGAATCTCAATTGACTTCATCGGAATCCCATATTTTCCAAGTAAAAGGAATATATTCTGAAGCTCTGCTAAATGTGTCTGTGTGAAATACAGTGACATCTCTCTGCTCGCATCCACTTTATAATAGGGTTCTTTCGATGCTATTGATGTATTCTCTAAGGCACGTCTCACACTATCTTTATATTCGTCACTTCGCCTCTTCTTAATGGCTTCATATTTTTGGTAACATGACGGACATAAACATAAATTCAGTTGTTCCATCTCAACGCCATAATTCGCAATCTCAACAGCATAAATCTCTCTTTCAGACATGACTCTCCTGCAGCTTTGACAAATAATTTTTCCAAACTGATTCGTATACATTCCTTTGACATAAGAGCGTTTTATTTGTCTGTTGTCAGTAGCACGCTGCCTGACAACCACTTCTTTATACCTGACAGGATCAGCTGCAATAAACTGGTTCTCAACATACCGCTCCAAACGTTCCTTGTTAGCTACATATCGTATAGGAAATTCATTCAAGTCAAAATCATCAGGTGTAAATACTGTATCTTCACCATTACTCATCCTGACAGAAATATCTACTCCCAATTCTTTAGCTAGTTTTGCCAAAAGCTGTTGCTTTGTCTCTTTATCCAGATGATCAATATCCTCTAGTGTCTGTTCTGTCTCATCAACAATAAATCCAAGAATTCTACACTGTTCCCCGAATCTGCTTAATCCAATATCCTGATAGATTTTTTTATCTAATTGATTCTTGGAAATGTCTTCTATAAAGCAAAGATCGCCCCCAGAATAGATCCAATCATCTCTTCTCAACTTATCCAGTGTCTGGCAAATCATATCTTTTGTCTCGTAACTGTCGTCTGTTCCAACAAAAACCTTGCCAGCCATCTTACTAGCATTTTCCAGTGCTATTTTCAATATACATGCCGACTTTTTCTTTGCAAGCTCAGAATATGGATGTGCCTGGATGTATTCTATATTATTTCTTAAGTATTGAAATTCTAAATACGGCCGGAAATTCCCGACAGCCTTTATATGATTTCTAAATTTTGGTCCTTCTTCAATAGGTGTAGTATGAATTCCTAACTTAGTTATACTATCTATACTTATTCCTTTCTCTAAATAAAAATCTTCTTCCAGAAAAGCCACCTGTTTAACGATGCCATCATAATAGACTGTCATGTCAGCACCCTCAATAGATACTGACTTATATACATCATCCGGTTTCATCAATTTAGTGACTCCTCCGGGAGTCTTTGCTAAAATTATACATCTATCAGCAATCAGTTCTTGCACATCATGAACATATGATGAACTCATCATCAACCTGCAAATTTGTAGAATATCGTCCGCATATCCACTCACAAATGATTCATTTGTATCTACTTCTTTAGGTTTGTGAGTATACTTAGTCAGAACTTTATTCTTTACATATTCAAAATTGTCAAATTCCTTAACGCCAAAACTGTCCTCCAGTAGCGTTTTATAGTTATTAGTAATAAAGGACATTACGATGGCTGTTTTGGCAATCTTATTGTATTCACTTGTTGAGCTAAAGTAAACCTGTTCTCTTCCGTCCTGGTTATATGCAGAAATATAGTCATTCTCCGCATTAATCAGAACTTTTGCATTCTTTAGAATAGGCCATGTGCTTTTTACATATAGCTGTACATCCTCCTCATATACACTCTTCTTTCTACTTGTCTTACTATCTTTAGCATATGCTGATAGTTTATATTCATTCAAAAACTCGTATAGCTGATACATTAAATCGTAATTGGCTTTTTCTACTCTTTCGTCAAATTGTAGTTGTATCCTTTTTGCCCAATGATATAGAGTATATCGTTCAACACTTAATTCGTTTTTAAGCCAGCTATAGTACTCTGAAAATCCTGCTGATTTTTCATCATTTAGTATAATAAATTCCTTTTCTTTAGGAAAACTATCCTCAAACAGCTCATTCTCAGAGAGTTCAATCAAATCATATGGAACGGTAACACAAGCCTCTGATACATTAACGAGTTTTTCTCCTCTAACCGGAAGTAGCCTATGATTTTTAAATAATTCAGTTACTGACTCTTTTAAACCTATCAGTGTTGTATCGTTGAACGCAGTCATAAGTATCTGCCTGATGAACGCCTGTGTTATAAATCCTCGCTCTTTAAAATCAAGAATTGCTTCAGAAAACAGCGATGTGGCTGCTTTCAGCAATACACTGTTGAACTCCGATGGTTTCATCAGCTTTTCCCTTGAAACTGCTGTTTCAAAAGAACCATGCAAAAGACAAGGTAGGTTTGTTATATCTTTTGTAGGGAAAAAAACCCAAATAGCAGGGTTATCAATTTTTAGAATTGATTTCTGTAGTGAGTTTGTTTGAAAAGCAAGACTAACCTGTGCATTCCCCATTTTTGAGTGCTTTACATTGCGAACATACTTATAAAAATATCGTTCGTTATACCTTCTTGAATTTGCCGGTGCTACATTACCATTAAGCTGGCAAATCTTAAGATTTGAATCATCCTGTTCTACGAGCGCGAATTTCTCATACTTATTCCTTCTTGCATCAATCCAAAATAGTGCTTTAATATTCTTGAGAAACAGCAAAATCTCAGGTTCAAGCTCCTGCAATTTCAAGACAATATCACTTCCATCTATTCGTAATATTTTCCCTGTCTTCTCTCTCTTCTGAAAAGGAAGTACGACCTTTGTGAGGTGCATTGAATTCAAAAAAGGTATATAATCCTCTTCGTTTAATGAATACTTTACCCCTTCCTTCATTTCATATTTATAATTCCAGTCCGTTATGATTTCTTCCGGCAAAAGGTAATTCTTGATTCTAAAAAATTCCTCATCTGTGTAGATTTCAGGCTCGCATGTATATTTAAATACAGATTTAAACCCCATGCCAAACTTTCCGATAGCCTGTGCGTCATCGGCTTTGGTTGTTTCAAGCATAGAAGAAACACCTATAACATCTGCCTCATCAAATGGCTTTCCATCATGATAAAAAATCACCCTGTCTTCTCGATATTCAAATACAGCACATGATGCCCCAGCATCTTCAGCGTTCTGAATCAATTCATAGACAAAATGGTTGCTATCAGAATAATGACCTGCGAGCAATGCCTCATATTTGCCGGGGTTATCGGTCATCTTTCTCCAGCCATTACGATTTTCTTCATATATAGCCTTAAAATTTATTTTTCCCATTTACAAAGCCTTTCCTAATGTACGATACTCAGATTATCCAGGGCTCTAGTGAATGCAATATATCTCTCATTTCTCTCCATGTCCTGATCAACTACAAAGACTCTGTCAAATTCAATCCCTTTTATCTCATCTACATACATTACAGAAATTTTGGAAGTATCATACTTTGCAGAGAACCGGTTCTTGATATTCTCAACCTTCTTAGCCTTTGTAACTCTTTGTTTTGACATATTTCTTGGCAGAATAATCGCAGTACGTTCCGTTTTATTAGCTAATAAGACAGTTTCATCCAACATCTCATTAAAAGTTATATTTCTTACAGGCTCACCCTCGACACCAGTGAGCGTCATGTCAAAACCAAATATATCATTACAATACTGCGTTATCTGATTTGTATTTCTATAATTCTCATTAAGTTCGTATTCGTGCGCAAGCAGTTTTCTTTTGAGCTGCTCCCAAGTCTTTAATCCTCGACCTTGTTTAATCCTCTGATTAAGATCTCCATATACATTATAAAAGGTATAATTATTCTTGTTTTGAGCAATAATCCTCTCATACTCGTAGAAAGAAACATCCTGTCCCTCGTCTATACATATCAGTTCATCATCACCAACTATTTTGTCCCAAAACATCTCAGAAAACAGAACTCTTGCGTATAACTCATATCTATATACTTTCTGCGGTCTTTCCATATTCATCTCTGTTAATTTTTCTTTTGTGGTTTTATCAAAGACTCTATTAAAAATTGCCAGCCCGACATTAATCGGATATTTCTTTTCAAGCTTATTTATTATCTCGTATTCCTTATTTGAAAGTTTAAGCGTTGTTGATGATAACTTACTTTCTTCTTTAGCCTTGTAGTCTGCTGTTTTTTTCATTAGTGCTTCTTGTTCAAATAGAATTCGCTTTTCATTTTTATAAACAGCAAAGTAGTCCATTATTGCAAGATTATCTTTTGTTATCTTTCTGGAGTTTATTTTCCTGATGACATCCTCGATGCTTTCAAAAGCATCTAAATCTGTCACGAGCTGTGTAAATATACTGCAGTTTCTGTTGTTTTCTTCCAGTTTCTCTTTAATCTCCTCTAAAGCAGCTTCTGTTTTTTTAATGTCAGACGCGTTAAATATCTTCAAGAAGCTTCCATTTAATGATGCAAGTCTCTCCTCTAGTGCTACTTTTTGGCTGTCCAACATTTCCGCCTCTTCCGAGTATGAAGAAATTTCTTTATCCAAAAGCGTTCTTAAGCTATTTTTATAAGAATTCTCATACCTATTTATTGTCTCCTGCGCCCGAGACTTTCTTTCCAAGCACTTAGTATATTCTTCATTCAGTTCCTTTATTTTTTCCTTTATGCGCTCAACTTTTGCCATTGCTGAACTGCTTTTTATGGTTATAGCATGTATCAAATTTGACATTTCAAGAATGGTTTCGCCTTCCGTAGAACCACCCTTTACTCTTGAAGAAATTCCGCACTTCTTTGCGTAACTGTTTATTAATTCTATCTCCTCAATTAATGCATATTCCGGTAGCAACTCTTTATATGATTTTGTAAATTGTTTTAAAAACTGCTTGCTATATATATAGTTCAGGAATCTCTCCTCAATATTCTCCTCTTCATCAATCTTTGAAAACGATGCAATTCCTTTATCATATTTACGTAGGATAAAGACATAATACTGATCTACAGACATAACATCGATTGCACCTAGATTCAGTTGTGTATGCAACTCGCTTATATGAGCATTAAAGTTCTCATTTGGTGTAAGTATTCTTATTTTTTCTGGTTTTAGGGACTTATTGTTATATAACCAAAATGATATCCTATGTAACATAACCATCGTCTTACCAGAGCCAGCGCACCCCTGCACTATAATGTTCGAAAAGCAGGTTTTCTCAATAATTTCATTTTGTTTTTCCTGAATTGTAGCGATAATATCTGTGAGTTGATGACTCTTTTTTCTTGTCATCAACACCTGTATAAGAAACTTATCGTAGATACCTTTTTCCGCATACTCAGTATTACTTGAGAAAACATCCTCTATACCACGCAGCTTACCTGCCCTAATATCGATTTTTCTTCTCAGATAAACCTGCTGTTTCCTTCCATCAATAAAACCATTTGGTTCTGCCGTCCTACCGAATAATCTCCCCTGCTCGCTCCATCTTGAATGGACATACAGTTTTCCTACCTGTTTATCCTCTTTTCCTATATAGTATATAGTTCTGCCTTTCCCTTGTTTGCTTACATCTAAACGTCCTATATAGGGTTCAGCAATTAATTTGGATAAAGCATCCTGCTTAGCATAAATTTCTTGTGCAGCATACTTCTGACTTTGTATATCATGTAATCCACCACATCCATCATCAATAGCATAACGGCTAATAGGTTTTGGAAGATTGTCATACGCTTTGTGTAGTTCCCTTTCAACCTTACCTAATTGAGCCTTCTCTTCATCAAATGAATCACCTGATGTAAAATATTTATAAAGAGTTACTGCTCCTTTTACAGGATGTGTTATGACACCCCGATCTGATAGAAGTTCATAACTTTTCTGAGGAATGTAATATGCTCCGCATTCTTTGCAAAATGCCATTTCCACAATATAATGTGAAATTTTTTTCCTTGCATCCCTCACATCCACATCCACATTCTCGATTTCGCATTCCATAATATGCTCTTTATGTGTACAAGTGCATTCATCGGACTGAAAAACTTGATCATGAGGTTCAAGCTCCACAGAATCTTTCGCAGCGGATACGCTTATTTCTCTCCCATTAGATATAAATGAAACATAACTACCATAAACCATTTGCCACCCCTCATATGTCTTACTTCTATAAATTCCAGTATCAACTTATTCTTTATCTATCAAAGACACAATTACTACTACACTATAGGAATTATTATGACCGAACTAGTTCTCTATGTGAAGAATACCCTTGACCAATGGTTGTGTATGGATATCTGCCTTTTTAATTGCTTCTTCCAATTTTATCTTTTGTTCCTCATATTGGTTACGAAGGTTTTCAAGCTGTTTATTCTTCATACGCAGAATTCTCTCATCTGTCGAACCAGCTATCTGCCTCTTAATAATAACCTCCCGCTTAGTCATAGTCTGACGTAGTTGCTCTACTCGGAAATCACATTCTTCTTTAACCAAATCTATATACTCTGCTTTTGCAATCTGCCAATTCTTATAGTGAATTTTATCCACAGATTCCCACTTGGCCGAATGATCTCCATCAAACTCGTAATTCTCTGCAAACTGCATAAAGTTCATCACGTTATCCCTGACTGCATCATCTTCACTCACTGCCACTAACTTAATGTCCGGACGAAATCCCACATACTTCCATGCATAAATCCTGAATTCATAATCTCCTTCAGGAATAGTATCATCCGATATGCTTATGCCAAGCTCACAAGGAAGCATTTTGCTCTCATGTTTTGCTGCTTGTAGAACAAGCGGATGCATTTGTGTAAAAAATGTAATATCTCTATTATCTTTAGCAGTTGTCGCATCATAAGTAACACGAAGTTGTGCAACATTTGATTTGAGATAAGCGTACCAAAGCTTCGTGGCATTGTTGGATTTAACTAAATCCATTTTCCTAATATCATTCAAGAGCAATTGCTTCTTATTGCCGCTTATTCTCATGGTTCGAAGTTCATTAACTTTATTCGATCGTACATAGTCTCCAGCTCCAAGGAAATTAACAAGGAAGGAATCCACAAGATTACTTATACTCTCTGGGGAGATCCACGCACTTTCAGCATTCTGAACATCCATATTCTGTATGTAATTTGACAAATCAAAGCCATACAGAGATTTTTCTTCCTGCTCTAGTCGGTTCATTTCCTGAACCTTCATTACTTCGTTGTCAGCCATCTTTTCAATCTTCATCTGACGTTCTTCTTCAGAAAGAGCCGGATCAAGCATAATTTTAAAAATTTGCTCACTGATATCACCAAGAATCTCTGCACAATCTCCAATACTGGACTCAAATACTCCAATTTTCAAAAGGCATCGCTCATAAACAACTGCATCAATGGTACCCTCGGTAATCATATTATATATTCTTACCGATTCGCTCTTCTGCCCACGCCGATCAATTCGACCTATTCTTTGCTCAATACGCATAGGATTCCATGGAAGGTCATAGTTGATCATAGTATCACAGAACTGATAGTCCAAACCTTCACAACCAACTTCAGAGAAAAGAAGCACATCCACCGCCTGCTCATTATCCCTGTCCATACGAAATCTCTCACGGATTTTAAACCTTTCTTCATCTGGCACAGAACCATCCACTTGTGCCACACGGTATCCTTTATTCTCCAGATGTTGACGCACATAACGAAGAGTATGACGAAAAGAACTGAAAAGGATTACCCTGTTATTCTCTTCATTCTGTTTCCAATCTATAACCTCATATAGCTTTTCAAGCTTGGGATCTTTCTCAGGCAGCTCTTCTGTAAGCTTTGAAAGCTCATACGCCAGTTCAAAGATAGAATTCTCTAAATCTGAATTGAGTTCTATATCCTCCTCATAGAGTTCTCCGTCTTGTTGAATCTGTAATAGCCTTTTATTAACGATATCATTTACAAATGGTGCAAGACCATAAATACAACTGGCTGCCTGCCTCATGATCGTACACATCATAAATCGTACTGACCTGCTTCCATGCATCTGGGTCAAGGCATTCGCTTCAAATTCTATCAAGGTATCATATAGCTCTTGCTGCTTAGCCGTGAATGGTACTTCTATAGTCTGTGTATGGCGAACACAAAAATCTTCAATATCACGTCTTCTCGTTCTGGTAATAATATTGTTAAAAGAGTGAAGACTCTCTATAAGTGCAATAGCCTCTATTTTTTCCTCTCTGGTAATTACACCCTTATCAACAATTTCAAATACCTGCTCAAAATTAGGATTATGTTGAATGACATTTCTCCCCCAGGTAGTTTCCAGTATATGAGAAATAGCTTCTTTTGCAGTTTCCTGCCACCCTTTCTTCTGATTTCTTACTGCACGAAGTAGTGCATTAACGTACGTATTTGGTTCAGCCATAGCCTCGAATGTATCTTTATCAAGTACTATATCCGGACGGAGAAGATTTAATAAGGTGTAGAGATCACTATTACTGTTCTGAAGAGGTGTAGCTGTCAGAAATACTACTGCATCCGCTGCTCTCGTAAAAAATTCTACTCCTTGATATGCCCAAGTATTTGAATTGCGTATATTATGAGCTTCATCTACTATTACGAGATCAAAGTGAGGAATGGGATCAAGCTGAAGAAGTCCTCTTTGCTTTTTCCTTTTGCTGCTCTTTGATTCTGTTCCGGCTAACATATCCTCACCAAATAACGAATACGGTATAATTGTTTTTCTATGTCGATCTGGCCACTCACCATCACGATCTGTCTCAGAAATGCATTGCAGAAGCTCTTTACCATCAAGCTGTGTAAAGTTCTCATCAAAGCGTTTCATTTCCAGTACCCACTTACGTTCCGCTACCAGAGGTCGTGGACAAATAATAAGAACAGAATTCAAACTAGACCGAGCTTCCATCTCTTTTAAGATAAGTCCTGCTTCAATAGTCTTACCAACACCAACATCATCCGCAACAAGAAGTCTCGGGCTATCGGATTTTATCATTTTCAGAGCCGGTCTGAATTGGTATGGTACGAAATCAATACGCGCGGAATTCAACGAATACAAACTGCTGGAACCTGGATTATTTATCTGGTAAGCCGTAAGCGCTGATCGTACTTTAGATAGTAATTGACGATTGCTTGAAACCTTTTTCTCTTTCAGCTCAATCTGTTCACGATAAAAAGTCTGTGGAGTATTATCCATCCAGACTGTAAATTTCCCATTATCAACTGCTATAACAGCCCCCACTTTTGACGGATCACTTACAAGAGTCACAACGCTTCCTGCCAATATTTCATCCGTCTTCACACTATCTTTTGAAGGATGTTCTACAGTCGAGTTAATAATGATTGCAGGCAATTGTGCCAGAATATCTTTATCCTCTTCCACATCTATGATGAATTCTTCCATTTCTCTGGTTTCGTCCATCTTGGCATCGAACGTCTGCATAAGCTCAATAATTATTTCTGTATCACTAATTACCTTTTCTTTTGACAGCTCTTCTAATGATACATGAGCCCAAAAATTGCGGACTCCCATCATATCCTTAATCTTTTGTCTCTCTTTATTATTTACAAACCATGCACTAGTGATAACAAACCAATTTCTGTCAAAAACCCGAAGCAGAGCTGCAAGATCAAGACCTTTTAAATCAGTGATATTTTTAGCATCTACATTATCTCTCTGACATTGTGAAAGATTGTTATAAACCAATTCATTCCACCAATCATCAGTAAGTTGAGGTAATCTTTTTCCCAACCAACCGCTCATTTTCTCTGATAACCGATGCATGAAGGTATTCATTTTTCCAATAATGTAAGAATCATTCATGACCAAACTCCTTCGTATTTCTCGCTATGTTGCTGAACATTATTACTGGCAAAGTTTCAGATGGTATGACTTGTTTATTTTCTGTCATTACTATGAGTAATGGCGCAGAATATACTTTCAATTTCACTTATGCAATATGTTTTTATGCAGAATTTTCTAAGCCCTATCATATTTTTTTATAGTAGTCCTCCAGATCTTCTCTCATCTGTACCCTCACCGCCTCAAAATCCTCCTCACTCAGTGCGCCAAACAAAGCATGATTCATCGAGAGCGTACCCAGTTCTTTGGAATAGTACATAAACCGCTTTCGTTCGAACTTCTCAAAAGGATTCGTCAACATATTTCGCTTTATGAACTTGTCATCCTTGAGGG
>ODAI014311127.1_pt1 | contig 10832 bp, 11 predicted proteins | sample 1539321 | NCBI WGS metagenome assembly ODAI01 (sample SAMN02144231, study PRJEB22623) | gut metagenome | biome: sheep rumen | host: Ovis aries | place: New Zealand | reverse complement strand
TGTTTTAGACGGTTATATACTTTCTGATATTGTTCCCGATTTGGATTATCGCAATGAGCTTGAAAAAAAATCAACGCAAGAATTGTGGGAGTTACTTGAACAAAAGGCTCCGGATGCAAACGTCGATTCTAAGAATAGAAATCGAGTAATGCGTTTACTTGAACGAATACATGATGGAGACACGCTGACGCCACAAAAAGCGCCGCGTTATGAGAGTTTGCGTCTAGGTGTTCGATGGCCCAAAGAGATATTGGATCAACGCATTGACGAGAGGATAAAAGTACGCTTAGATGCGGGGATGATTGAAGAAGTCGAGCGCTTATTGGATTCTGGAGTGTCAGTCGATTTTTTACTTGGCCTCGGATTGGAATACAGGTTTATTACGAATTACATTCTGGGCAGATACCAAAGTAAAGAGGCCATGATTCAGGATCTTGCTAAGGCAATAAAGAAATTTGCAAAAAGACAGATCACATGGTTTAAGAGGAACACAAATATCCTGTGGCTTGATATGCAAAACGATCCCAAAGGACAAGCGATAGAGGCAATTTCACGGTTTTTAAAAAACTAAGTTATAAAAACATCCAGCAACACAAGTCAGTTGAGCTGCCTTGTGTTGCTGTGTTCAATCCCTCTTAATAATTAGATTGCTTTTTCAGCATAGAATTGCAGAACGGATTGTGCGCAATGGACACCATCTACCGCAGCGGATGTAATCCCGCCAGCATATCCTGCGCCTTCGCCGCACGGATGCAATCCTTCAATATCGACGCTGACTGTATTCTCTTTGCGCGGGAGACGAACCGGGGATGAAGAACGGGTCTCTGGGCCTGTTAACAACGCTTCTGGCATATCAAATCCTTTGATTCTGTGTGCAAAACAAGGTAGTGCTGCTTTAATGGAATCCATAATATATGAAGGATACAGTTTTGTCAGATCAGTATATTGTACTCCTGGCAAGTAAGTAGGAACCACTTCCCCCAAACCGCTTTTTGTATGAATACAAAGCAAGTCGCCAACGTTCTGACATGGGGCAGAACCATTACGCCCGCCCAATTGAAAAGCCAATTTTTCAATGCCTCTCTGCATGTACATCCCGGCGAGCGGATGGCTGCTACCAAAATCTTCAGGGCTTATTCCGACTAAAACTGCGCTGTTTGCGTTTTCTTCTGAGCGAGCGTTAAAACTCATTCCATTTGTAACGATCGTTTCATCTTCACTTGCAGCAGCAATCACTCTTCCACCTGGGCACATACAAAAAGTATAGACACTGCGTCCTGACGGCAAATGAACAGAAAGCTTGTAGTCAGCGGCCTTCAGATGCTTATTATCAGCTTGACGGCCGTATTGCGCAAGGTTTATAAGGCGTTGTGGGTGCTCTATTCGAACACCCATTGAAAAAGGTTTCTGTAGAATTGTGAAATGATGGTTGTTGAAGCATTCAAGCGTATCTCTCGCACTGTGTCCAATCGCAAGAATGACTTGATCCGTTTTTAATTCTTCTAGAGCGCCTTTCTTTTCATATTCGACTGCGACGACGTGACCGTTAGAGTGGATAATAGACAGGAGTTTTGATTCAAAATGTATTTCGGCTCCCAAACTTACGATATACTGTCGAAGCGCTTTTACTGTTTTGGCCAGGTAATCCGTACCTATATGGGGTTTTGCATCTGTTAGAATATCACTTGGAGCACCAAATCGCACCAATGATCTTAAAACGTGTTCAGCAATTGGGTCCTTGATTCCAGTATTCAGCTTGCCGTCTGAGAATGTTCCTGCTCCGCCTTCACCAAATTGAACATTCGAATGGGATAGAAAGGCTTTCGAGCCTCCTTGCCAGTAATGATGAACATCTTCCGTTCGAGAATCAACATCTTTGCCGCGTTCGAGGATAATCGGACAAGCACCGGCTTCTGCAAGTGTTAAAGCTGCGAACATTCCGGCTGGACCAAAACCAACCACCACGGGACGTCTTAAAGGAGGGGACGAGAGTGCGGGAATCTTGGGAGGGGAATAGGGCGTCAGAACACCTCCGACAGAAGCGGGAAGCACAGATGCTATTCTTTTTTCTTCGTCATCACTTACAGCCAGCTGTACATCCAAACTGACGACAAAGCATATTTTGTCTTTTTTGCGGGCATCTATGCTCTTTCTGGAGACCTTACAAGACAGGATTCTATTTGTCGGAACTCCAAGAGCTTTGGAGACTACAGTATACAGAGTTGTATCTTGATAGTCCAAGGGCAATTTCAAATTGTAAAGACGCAACATATTTAAACCTCTTCGGAGTATTGGTTTAGGACGATACTCTTCGCCGCTGTCAAACCTGAAGCAAACGCAAAATGCAAATTATATCCGCCGCAAGGGCCATCTATATCGACGTCTTCTCCAGCAAAGAACAACCCTGGATGTAGCCGCGATTCCATCGTATAAGGATCAATCTCATCAAGAGATACGCCTCCTCTGCTGACTTGTGCGGAGTCAAATCCTTGCGTTCCTTTTACCTGTAAGGAATACCGCTTTATCTGATTCAGTAAAGCATCGACTTCTAAAGGTGTTAAAGCCGTTGCGATCTTTGTGCAAGGGATTGCCGCCTCATGCAGAATTGCTTGAGAAAGCATACGCGGGAAGACACCTGTAAAAACCGAAAGCACTGTATTTACTGAGTTACTGTTCAATCTCTCCTTAAACCATGATATCATATGACTGTCTGGTATTTCTGGCAGCATGTCGATTTGCAGTGACACAGCAGCCTTTTCCCTTAATGCATCGGCAGCATTTCCAGAAAGCTGCATTACACAAATCCCTGACAGCCCGTAGTCAGTGAATAACAGTTCGCCGATTTCACTGTTTACGTATCTCTTGTTGACAAACAAGGAAACTTTTGCGTGTATTCGCAATCCACGAAGTGAAGGAAGAATACTGCTGTTGCACCTTAGTTGAACAAGTGCCGGAACAATAGGCGTGATGCAGTGCCCCAGGTTTTCAATCATATTAAATGCAGATCCATCGGTTCCCATTTTAGGAGCAGCTTTCCCGCCTGTACAAACGATCAAGTTTTTTGCTATATATTCATGTTTACTCTCAGTCTTGACTTGCCACAACCCGTTCTTATTTGTTATTAAGACCGTTTTCTCTTGGAGCATGGTGTGGATGTTATCTTTTTGAAGCGCGTTCCGAAATACATCTAACACAGATGATGCTGCCATCGTACGCGGGTATAATCGTCGGCTCTCCTCCCGAAACATAAGACCTAAGCTCGCTAAAAAGTCCAGGACCTCGGAAGGGGATGTAGTTTTAAAAAGTTTCTTTATGAACTCGTGTTTATTACCGTAGTTCTTCGCACTCATTTCTCTATTCGAAAAATTACAGCGGCCGTTTCCTGTCGACAAAATCTTCTTGCCAACACGATCTAGTCTTTCAATTAATAATACTTGAATAGAGTATCTGGAAAGATATGCTGCGGCGGTAAGCCCTGCTGCACCGCCGCCAATGATTATGCAATCATAGTTCATGAATTCAGATATCCTTTCGTGGTCAGATAATTCGATATCATTACGGAGGAAGCGCAAATGCAGATAACGTCACTGTGCTATATTGAAAAAGGAAACACTGTACTCATGCTTTATCGAAATAAAAAGAAAAATGATGTTAATCAAGGAAAGTGGATCGGGGTCGGTGGAAAACTTGAAACAGGGGAAACACCGGAAACTTGTATGCTCCGCGAAGTAAAAGAGGAAACAGGCCTTAGACTTTTATCATGGAGAAATAGGGGCACAGTCGATTTTGAATCCGAATCCTGGACTGAAAGAATGTATCTTTTTACTGCGGAACAATTCGAAGGAGAATTGAGCGCGTGCGATGAAGGAGAACTCCGTTGGATTCAAAAGGAAAGAATACAGAGCTTAAGCTTATGGGAGGGAGACAGGGTATTCCTTCGACTGCTCGCAGAAGATGCGCCGTACTTTCACTTGCTTCTCAAATACGATGGAGAAAGACTTATAAGCGCTATGCTAAACGGGGAAGCACTTGATATTTGAAGTCATCTTTGCTTCGCCTTGTGGGCGTTCCCTTTGAAGGAACCGGTTTTATACTTATTCATAGAGTGAGGGGCTTTTGTTTGGCTTTGTTTTTGTTGTACCGTCCCAGCTTTGCGCTCACGGCGCATTACCGCATATTCATGGGGTGATTTGGTACCTTCTAAAGGCACCAGGCAATGCTTGCTGCTTCCGATGAGATCTTCGCGATGTGCCATGCGCAAAGCTTCTCGCACCAAGGTGTAGTTTTCAGGCCTCTTAAACTGAAGCAATGCTCTTTGCATTGCCTTTTCATGAGCGGTTCTGGGGACATAGATTGATTTACCTGTGCGCGGATCAACCCCAGTATAAAACATGCAGGTTGAAAGGGTTCCTGGTGTTGGATAGAAATCCTGTACTTGTTCTGGCTGATGATTGATGTCGCGTAAATACTCGGCTAATTCAATCGCTGCTTTTAATGTGCTTCCTGGATGACTCGAAATGAAATAAGGCACCAAATACTGTTCTTTTCCCAGTTGAGCGTTGACCCTCTGATACTTGGCTCTGAACGATTCATATACTTCCTTGCGTGGTTTACCCATTGCGTCAAGTACCTGGGAAGAAACGTGTTCCGGAGCAACTTTTAATTGCCCGCTTACATGATATTCACAAAGTTCGCGCAAGAAATCATCTGAAGAGTCGGCCATGATATAATCATACCGCAAACCTGAACGGATAAAGACCTTTTTTATGCGCGGAAGAGCGCGTACTTTTCTGAGTAAGCTGATGTAGTCTTTATGGTCAATATGCAGATTATGACACGGTTTTGGAAACAGGCATTGTTTGTTGGGACAGGTTCCATATTTTAATTGTTTTTCACAGGAGGAAAAGCGGAAATTCGCTGTCGGTCCGCCGACATCGTGAATATAGCCTTTGAATCCCGGCATCTCTGTGATTGCTTTCGCCTCGGCCAAAACGGATTCATGGCTTCTTGTCGTAACAATTCTGCCTTGATGATAAGTGATCGCGCAAAACGAACATGAACCAAAGCAACCGCGTGTATGCGCTATAGAAAACTGGACTTCTTCAATTGCTGGGACGCCGCCCAGCTTATCATAATCCGGGTGCCATGTACGCTGGTAAGGAAGCGCATAAACCTGATCCAGTTCTTCTCTGCTAAGTGGCATATCTGGTATATTTTGAATGACGTATTGATCTCCATGCTTTTGGCAGAGCACATGACCACGAATAGGATCTTGTTCATTGTACTGTATAAGAAATGCTTGTGCGTAATCGTTTTTTCCATGAACAGAAGAATCTGAAACGCTTTCATATGAAGGCATTTCAATGCTATTATGTGGTGGGCGATTGGCGATATAACATGCCCCCCTCAGCTTTGTGCATTCCCAGACGGGCGCACCGTTCCGCATCCAATCCGCAGCGGCAAGAATCGTTCTTTCACCCATGCCGAACAGCAGCAGATTAGCTTGACTTTCATAGAGGATAGACGGACGAACCGCATCGTCCCAATAGTCATAATGTGCAAACCTGCGAAGCGAAGCTTTGACTCCACCTACTACGATCGGGATGTCCCCATAAGCCCGGCGAATGAGCCTGCAGTATACAAGTACAGCGCGATCCGGTCTTCGGGCTGCTTTCCCGCCTGGTGTATAAACATCATGAGAGCGCCGCTTCTTGGCTGCGGTGTAATGGTTTACCATGCTGTCAATGACGCCGGAAGAAACCAAGAACCCATAATTTGGACGCCCAAAGCGTTTAACGCTCTCGGGGTCTTTCCAATTCGGTTGAGCCAGTATGGCAACATGCCAGCCTGCATTCTCTAATACACGTGTGATGACCGCCGTTCCAAAAGAGGGATGATCCACATAAGCATCGCCACAGACATAGACGAAGTCCGGAGCATCCCAACCAAGGGCTTTTATATCTTTCGGTGTTGTAGGGGGGAATAGGGAACGGTCAGACATAAGCATACTCCTTGTATGAGTAATAAAAGCAAGATCAATATAGCATATTTCAGCAGCAATGAAAAGGTGAAGAAAGAATGAAGCTTGGTATATCAACTGCGGCTTATTACGGCTGTCTAGAGACAGAAGAGGCTGCGAGTGCAATCAGCAAGCTGCCGTGTGATACAGCGGAAGTGTTTTTACAATCGGATTCAGAGTACACGGTGCCGTTTGCAGAACAGGTCTTCCACTCGTTGGGCGGCGTCCCTTGCTCCAGCATCCACCCGCTTGGTACCGCATTTGAAAACGGAATGTTCAGCCGTTCCGCAAGGCAACGACAGGATGCCATGTCAAAGTATCAGCATATTCTGGATGCAGCGGTAAAGCTGAAGGCGCGGTATTATGTTTATCATGGAAGGAATACGGCACAGCTGACGCCGCTTCCGTTTAACGCGCAGCATAACGCGGACGTGCTGGGCCCAATGTGCGAAGAAGCGAAAGAGCGCGGTTTAATTGTCGCCTGGGAAAATGTATTCTGGTGTCAGCTTAGCACGCCTGACAGAGTCCATAGGATGCGCAGTTTGCTACCGCAGGTAAGATTCACTTTAGATATCAAACAAGCCATGCGGGCAGGCTTTGACGCTTTACAGTTTGTTCAAGCAATGGGGGATGCGCTTGTCAATGTGCATTTATGTGATTGGGCAGAAGGCGGAACACTGGCTTTACCGGGGAAAGGGTGTGTGCACTTCGAGCGGCTGTTTACGGCGCTGAAACAGGCGAATTATGAAGGCCCATTGATTTGGGAGCCATATGCCCGGCAAATACAAAACCCTTATCAGATTGAGCAGTCACTCTGTTATCTCAGAGAAAGACTAAACGCCGTATAAGTGCTATATAATAAAAAGCGCCGATATGAAGTACAATCGGTGCTTTAGGCTCTTGGTAGAAAGACGTCAACGCATGCCGAGAATATACGGAAGAATGCTTGTGAGTAAAAGTGCAGCACAAGCAACGATCGCGATGATCCGAAGCATACGTGCTTTCTTTTCTTGCTTTGCGCTCTTGGTAGATGCCATACCGAATACCTCCATTCAAATTATAGTTCATTATAGCATAAAAAGGACACGCTGTGAAGAAAAAATGAAAACATCGCGAGATTTTCTGATAGAATCTCTGATCGAAATTCTATGTTGAGCCATTATGTTTATGAGTCTAGAGAAGTTCATTCCAGTCTCTGCGATGTTTCTGTTCACTTTTTCCTTTAATTTTAACGAAGCATATGGTATACTTTATTTGGAGGAGGGAGAGCATTGCAGAGCATGACGGGTTATGGCCGTTTCCGATTAAGCAAAGATGGCAGAGAGATGACGGTGGAAGTCAAAAGCGTCAACCATCGTTTTCTTGATATTTCCTCGAAACTGCCGCGGAATCTTTCTTTTTTGGATGACAGTCTCCGGAAAGAGATTGCTGAGCAGCTTTCCAGAGGGCACGTTGATGTCTTTGTCAATTATTCAAATATGCGCGATGACGCGAAAGAAGTTAGAATTGACCTTCCCCTGGCGTTATCCTATTTGAAAACGGTTCGCGAATTAAAAGAGACAGCGGATGTGCCGGGTGAGCTTTCAGTAACAGATTTCATTCGTTTGCCAGATGTGCTTTCCATTATAGAGGCAGAAGAAGACCAACAGGCTGTCAGAGAATTGTTTGTTTCTGCAATTCGCGGCGCACTGACATCACTTGTGAAAATGCGGCGGGATGAAGGAGAGCATCTAAAAAAGGACATCTTAGATAAGCTGAATCGCATTACCAAAATCAGAGAGAGCATTTCAAAGCGAGCGCCTGAAATCGTAAAGGGTTATCAAGAAAAACTGGCGCAAAGATTGGCGAAGCTTGTTGATGGCCAAATCGATGAAAGCCGTTTTATTACTGAAGTTGCAATTTTCGCTGACCGTGCAGCGATCGATGAAGAACTGGTACGATTAGAGAGCCATGTCCTTCAAGTCCGCAATACGGTGGGAGAGAATAATCCTGTGGGCAAGAAGCTGGATTTCCTGGTTCAGGAGATGAATCGGGAATTCAATACCATCGGTTCAAAGGCTATGGATGCTGAAATTGCTCAACTGGTAGTTGAAGCAAAAGGAGAAATCGAAAAACTTCGCGAACAAGTTCAAAACGTGGAATAAACCCAAAGAAGAGAGGAAACCAATGGAATCCAGGCTTATCAATGTAGGGTACGGCAACTATATTTCCAGTGGTCGCATCATCGCTGTTGTGAGCCCAGAGTCGGCGCCTGTTAAGCGAACCATTCAGGAAGCGAAAGAAGAGAGACGTTTGATCGATGCGACTTTCGGTAAAAAGACGAGAGCGGTGATCATCGCTGACAGCGATCATGTCATACTATCTGCCTTGGTTCCGGAAACCATTATGCACAGGTTTGCGGATGCTGACACTGGAACAGCATTGGAGCTGGAGGAGAAAACGGATGAGCAATAAAGGAACTCTCTTTATTCTTTCTGGTCCGTCCGGCGTAGGGAAAGGAACGCTCAAGGAAATGCTCCTGCAAGAGTTTGCGGGGCATATCGCGTTTTCGGTGTCTGCCACAACCAGAGCGCCAAGGCTGGGAGAGACGGATGGGCGGGAGTATTTTTTCATCACGCGTGAAGAATTTGAACGAAGAATTCTTGATTCTGACTTTTTAGAGCACGCGGAGTACGCTGGAAATCTGTACGGGACACCTAAAAGCTGGGTATATAGCTTATTAAACACCGGAAAAGACGTCATCCTGGAGATCGAAGTGCAAGGCGCGCAGCAAGTCATACAGAATGAAAAGAGCTGTGTCTCAGTCTTTATTCTCCCGCCGAGCATTGAGAAGCTGGAGACGCGCCTCAGGAATAGGGGAACAGAAGACGAAGCAACTGTACAGAAACGTTTAAATGCAGCGAAAGCAGAGATAGAACGTGCACCGCTATATGATTATCGTATCGTAAACGACCAACTTGAAGCTGCGTATCGGGAACTGAAGAATATCTATCTTCAGCATGCGGGTTTTATGAAAGCCTAATATGTAAATACGTCACAGATATACATTTTAAAGGAGGTACTTACCTATGTCCATGACCGATCCTTCTATTTTACAGCTGCTCGAAAAAGCAGATTGCAGGTATACGCTGGCGATAGAAGTCAGCAAACGTGCCCGTCAGCTGGTGGACAAGATGCCGCCGCTGATCGACGTAAAGGATAAAGAAAACATGCCCATTTCCATCGCTGTGGAAGAAGTCAATAGGGGGTTCATCTATTATGAACGTCCAGCAGAAACTGACACCCACTGAGCCAAAAAAGCATGTTGTTCTCGGCATAACGGGCGGGATAGCGGCTTATAAAGCTTGTGAAGTGCTCCGGTTGCTTCAGAAGAATAGCTGCGAAGTTCGCGTCGTTATGACCGAAAACGCATGTCAATTCGTCACACCGCTTACGTTCGAGACGCTTTCTGGCTATCGAGTCGCACATGATACATTTCATAGAGAATCCGCTTGGGAAGTTGAGCATATCGCGCTCGCTAAATGGGCGGATCTGTTTCTTGTTGCGCCTGCGACGGCAAACATCATCGCAAAGATGGCCTCTGGAATAGCCGACGATATGCTTTCTACAACACTTTTGGCTGCTCAAAGCCCCGTGCTGATTGCCCCCGCGATGAATACAGCAATGCTGATGCATCCGGCAACACAGAAGAATATTCAGACACTTCAGGATCGCGGAGTTCATTTTGTGGAAGCCGTTTCAGGGTATCTGGCTTGCGGCGACGAAGGCGCGGGAAAGCTTGCATCGCCAGAGCAGATTGCAGAAGAGGCACTGCGTCTTCTCAATACTCGAAAAGACCTTGAGGATCTTCATATCGCGGTGACAGCCGGCCCCACGCAGGAGCCGTTAGACCCGGTGCGGTTCATGACAAACCATTCTACAGGGAAGATGGGTTATGCGATCGTTGAAGCTGCCCGTGCGCGTGGTGCTATAGTGACGCTTTTGTCCGGTCCTGTAACGATACCCGCTCCCAGAGACGTTCAGGTGGTGCGCTTTCAGACGACGCAGGACCTTCTCGATCGAATGCTGGAGATCGTGGATCATCAGGATATCCTGATACAGGCTGCGGCTCCTGCTGATTTCCGTGCGAAAGTGTTCTCTGAGCAGAAGATCAAAAAACACGGGAAAGAAGCACTGACGATTGATTTTGTATCCAATCCTGACGTCGCTGCAACCATAGGAGAGCAGAAGCAGCCGCACCAGGTATTTGTCGGCTTTGCCGCGGAAACCACTTCTGTTGAGAAGAATGCCGGTGAAAAACTCGTTAAGAAGAACCTGGATATTATCGTGGCTAATGATGTCACCCAATCTGGTGCAGGCTTTGGCGTTGATACCAATATTGTGACGATCATCACAGCGAAGGAACAGAAAGCGCTGCCTTTGATGCCGAAGCGCGAAGTTGCAGACAACATTCTGGACACAGCTCTCCGTATCTATGAAGAGAAACGCAAATCAAAGTAAGTATCGATTCAGACGCGTGAACTGTCTTCCGCAACAAGAGACAGTTTTAGTTCGTAAAACAGAGACTATTTATTTGACTCTACTAAAAAGCTATTGCATTCCCACGACGATTGTGTTATAATCCCATTCGTTCTGAGGAATGCACCTTTAGCTCAGTTGGTAGAGCACCTGACTCTTAATCAGGGTGCCCAGGGTTCGAGTCCCTGAGGGCGGACCAGATAAGCACCGCAGCATTGATACAAGGCTGCGGTGCTTATTTTTTGCTTTTCAATACAACCAGCAGTTGATTTTAAAACAATTGTTTGATAATTGC
>ODAI011076454.1_pt1 | contig 10833 bp, 11 predicted proteins | sample 1539321 | NCBI WGS metagenome assembly ODAI01 (sample SAMN02144231, study PRJEB22623) | gut metagenome | biome: sheep rumen | host: Ovis aries | place: New Zealand | reverse complement strand
TATAAATATTGATAATTATACATTTGAGGAATTACCTTTTTTAAATAAAGAAATCTTATCACAATATGATGCAACAAATAAATTTGCCAGCGGTCTTAAGGAAATTGAACGGTTATACACAACTTCTGGTACAACTGCAGCTCCTCAATTTTTAGGTTATACAAAAAGGGATTGGGATAGTATTACTACAATGCTAAGTGAGTCCTTTAAATTGACTGGTGTAAGTGAAAATGATGTTTTTTATGATTTAATTCCAAAGACAAGTATTCTTGCTGGTTATATAGCTCTTGATGCCATTGTAAAGATTGGTGCAACTATAATTCCAGCAGGAAAGCTTGAAGAAGAGAAGCACGTAGATATTATAAATGCAATAATGCCAACAATTTTGAATGGATTAGGTTTCTTCATTATTAAGTTAGGAAATTTAATTTCAACTGAAGCAAGAGAAAAAATACGTTTAATTTTTTTGGTAGGTGAATTTCTAACAGATGAAACAAGGAATACTGTAAAAACAATTTATCCAAATGCAGAAGTTTTCTCTGGTTATGGAATTTCTGAAGTTTTTATGGGGAATGAATGTCATGAGCATAATGGTTTTCATTATGACCCTAAAAATGTTTTTATCGAAGTCATTAATCCAGATGAAAATGGAGTTGGAGAATTAGTATTTACATCATTATATTCTGAAGCAATGCCACTAATTCGATATAGAAGTGGAGATAAAGGGTTTATTCATACAAAGAAATGTACATGTGGCTGTTCTTTACCAAAATTTCAGGTTCTCGGCCGTATGGATAAAATGGTCAATATAAAAGGAAAACTTACTAGTCTTGAATTATTGAAGGAGACTATTTACAAAACAGAAGGCATTAAACATGCAACTTGCATTTATTATGTTAATGATAATTCAAGATTTGAATTGCATTATGCAGGTTTTATAAATGAAGATGAGTTAAAACAAAAAATAAAAAAATTATTTGATGTAACTCCTTCTATGATAAAAGAAAAGTATAATTTGGAAACTCAATGGAAAACAAGTTTTTTTATAACGAAGGAATAATTATGAGAGAATTAATCTGTCTTATAGGTCCAAGTGGTGCTGGAAAATCAACGGCAGCAAGAATTTTATCAGAGGAATTTGGATATAAAGAGGTTTCTTCCTCTCCATATATTAGATTATTAAAAGAAAAAATATCTGAGACTCAAGAATATAATTATGATTCAAATGAATTGATAGGAGCTGTATCAAAATATTACAAAAATGGGTTCAATGAATTTATGTCTATAATATTTCAAAAATATGAGACTTCCAAAACTATTGTATGGGATTCATGTATTAATATACATAATATAAAACTTGTATTAGACTTGTTTGATAAAGTTTCATTTCTTTGTCTGACGGCTCCTATGGAAGTGAGAGTACGTCGTGTAATGCAGCGTCCTCATTTTCTGAATAAAACTTTTGAAGAGGTTTTTGATGCTGTTATGAAGGTTGATCAATATGAAAGATGTTTAGGAGTGGGGGATCTGATGCTTTTGAGTGATTGGACTATAAGTACTGACACTATGGATGAATTGTTGATTCAAATAAGAAACTTTATTATGCAGTGCAAACCAACATTGCCTTCTGAAAAAGTATTCGCCTGTAATTATGAATCTGAATTTAGAGATTACTCAAGCATTAACATTTCCCCGCTTGAGAAATATATGAATAAAACTAATGGCATGATTGTATGATAATAAACTTTTTTTCGGATTTTTGTTTCCCTGGCGGAATTCCTGTGCATCAAGGAATTCTTGCAGAGCGTTTACATACATTATTTGGACATACGGTCAGAGTCTGTGTACCATGGCCTCTTTTATATGATGTAAAAGAACACAAACAACTTATTGAGGAAGCTTTTAGAGACAATACTTTGGAACAAATGTTCTTTGGATTAAAATATCTCGAAAGAATAGAAACAAGACAACAGTTAAATGAAATTATCCAGAATGCAGATATAAACCATTTTCATGGTTCATTTTCCACAAATAGAAAATTTTTAGGAGAAGCAATATATGCCTCAACAGAAAAACAAAAGAATATATATACATTTCATTCTGAAGCTGTTAATCCAAAATGTGAATCTGATATTTCTGAATTAAGAAAAAGAATTTCAAATATAAATATAATATGTGGTGTCTCAAGAAATGTGCAAAAAGCAGTAAAGTCAATTTTTCCAAAAAGAGATATCATCATAACTGATAATGGTTATTCAGTTGCTGCGAACGATGATTGTCCTGTAAGTTCTGATAGGCCTTTTACAATTTTATACATAGCTCGCCTAAATAAATCAAAGGGCATCGAAAATGTAATCAAACTTGCAGAAGATATAAAAGGGGCTGATATTAGATTGATAATAGTTGGGCATGCTGAATTTGATAAAATATACGATGTCAAGATGAATAGTTTTATAGGGATTTCTAACTTAATTTGGATTAAAGAATCTTTACCATATAATAAAGTTTTAGATTTATATAAATGTGCTGATATTTTTTATTTTCCATCCCATATGGAAGGGCGTCCACTTGTAGTGCTTGATGCAATTGCAAATGGTTGTATTCCTATTGTATCAAAAGTAGGCAGCCTTGATGATATCATAGTAGATGGGAAAAATGGTTATCTTTTTGATTTTGATGATTATAAGAATCAATATGAAACTATTATAACTCTTTATAAAAATCCAAAACTATTACATGAACTTAAAAAAAATGTTTTAATAACGCATCTTACCTCTTGGGATGAAACAGCCGGTAAATTAGATATGATTTACAGGAGTATTTGTAATGCTGAAAATCTTTCGTGACTGCCCTAAAAAAGAATATTATGATTTTATTTGCAGGAATTTTCCATGGCAATGGGGAAATTTTAATCTTTTCAAATGGAAACATATAGATGACCCATATCGGGAAGCTTCAGACTTTTTTTTAATATCAGAAAATAATCAAATTAAAGCTATTTGTGTAGGTCGTGTTTATCCATTTGTTTATAAAGGAATGAATTATAAAATTCTTTCAATGATGGATTTTGTTACAGAAGCAGATTCCCGTGAAAAAGGATATATGACAATGCTTTCTGACTTTATTAAAGAACAGGTTAGTTGTGATTTTTCTATAGGCTTTTCGAGTGAAAAACTCTTTAATACTGTTTATAAATCAAAAAATTGTCTGCAAATTTATTATAGATATGAATTTACATCGGATTGTGTTTTGCAAAATGTAGAACCTCAGGAGTTAAATATACATCCTTTTGCGTTAAATCCTTATACTTTTCGAATCATTGCTAATGATGAGTATGTTCATTATATTAAGCGTTCGTGTAAGTATGAAAAGATAAGTCTTGTTCAAGACGGCAGTCTTTCTATATTAATTGGAATTACGGGGTCTTCTGGGGTGTTGCTTGATATTTCAAATTATTCTGAAGATGACTGCTATCACGCTGTAGAAATGGCTAAACCATATTGCAAAATTTTTCAGATTGATTTTCCGAATAAAATTAGTGCACCATCATCTGTTTTTGTAAAAAGCACCTGTGTTGTTATTGATGGACACTTTAAAAAAGATGGTGACAGAATATGGATACCGGTTTTAGACAGAAAATAATTAATGTTTCCATGGATATAGAAGATATCTATGGTGACTCAGAACTCTTGAATGTACTGATTTTTGATTTGATAGACTTTTTTAATGAAAATAAACTTCCTGTAGACTTATATATTTCTGGTATCAGGTTGCCAGCGTTTGGATGTGACGAAAAACTAAAAAAACTTGTCAGCGATTATAGTTTTGCAGGATATCATAGTAATACTCATTCTTTTTATCCAATCGCTACTCTTACAGCAGAACAAATACCTGAAAATGAAGAGCATTTTTTTGATTTTGAAAACAAAAAATTTAACTATGATTGTGAAGGGGGAATTAATTCTTTTAGAAAATATTTTTCTACAAAAATGTTCAGGTGCCCAGGGTTGTGCTGGACTCCAGATTATTTTGAATATATGAATGGTAAGGGCTTTGAATTGACTTCTATAGATATTCAATATACTAAGCCCTTTGGTTATATGGGGTTATTTATCTTACCAACAAATGAAAAACCACTTGAGGCCTATCAATCGAAAGAGGAATTAGTTCAAGATATTGAAAAGTATGAATCAGTTTCGTTGTATTTTCATCCTGCTAGGTTGTTGTATGATCAATTTTGGGATAAGAGTCAAAACAGAAATGTATATCCAGATTATGAAATACGAGTGTCTCGTCTTAAAGAATTAATTAAATCGCTGTCAAAAGAATATCAGATTGTTTCTTTAAGAAATATGAGAGATTATTATGTAGTTTCAATTTCAAGTATTGAAGAAAAAAATGAATTATGTAGTTTATTAGAAGAAAGCCTTGTATCAAAATGGAAGTGGAGTCAATTACCGAGAGGATATTACAATCCATACCATATTGTAAAATGCAGGGAAAACTCTTTATCAATTGTTTCCTATCGTCTAAAAAGACTTAAAGATTAAATGTTTTCTCTGCAAACAATAATGTATTATCTAAATTGTTGTCATTTTGGAAGATTGGTATATTATTATTCTGTGCATTCCCACTTATGTATTCTGAAATATGAATTGTTCTTTGGAGAATGTTATCGATTAGATAAGGATTATTGTTAGATTCTCTTTTCACATAATTTCGTTCAGGTAAAATCTTTGGTAAAAAATTTTCTGTGGGAATTAAAATAATGAAATTATTCTTGTTTTTCATTAATTCTGGGAGAAAAACAGTACCTTCTGCAATGATATCGGTATTCAGAGATTGTAGTTGTTGTATAATAGTCGACATTATAGAATCAAAGATTTCATGATAAACACTAATCATTAAATCTGCTTGTTTACTTGGATGTAAACTAACAAGATTATTTGATTTTGTAAGGTATTTTATCGTTTCTTTGTTTTTATTGCTTTTAAGAGAGGCTGCCAAACTCTGGTCAGCACTAAAATAATTCATATTATGTTTTTCTGCAATTATTTTAGCAATTGTTGTTTTACCAGCGCAGGAAGCCCCACCTATATAATAAACCATAAAAGCTTATTCCTTATTAAACTGCTCATAAAATGCTTTATAAGAATTTGCTGCATATGGCCAGAAACCAAACTCTTTAACAAACTTATCTTGTCTTTGTTTAATTTCTGACAAGAATTCATTGTGAGAAATCTTATCAAGAGCTTCGTTTCTGTGAAGTGATTCAATTTGATAAACAAATTGCAAAGCTTCTTCTTCACCTTTTCCTTTAGAAATAGAGATTCTTTCTAAAGCAGCTGACACTTGCTCTTCTGATAAGTATATATCTGGAGTTTCATTGAGTCCATAAATTTCATCATGATTGGGGTCAAATTGTCTCATTATGCATACTCCTTGGTTTTATTCAAAGATTTTAATTTAAACGTTGCCAAATTTTTATTGAAGGTAGCATTTTTTAGTTCTTCTTGCCTTTCCTTTAGAATAAGCAAGAGGTTGTCAGTTTCTTCTTGTGTTTTTGCAGCGTCTGATAATTTCTGTTGTAAAGTTGCAATAATTTGTTGTAACTCCTGAATTTTAGTCTCTTGTTTTGCAATGATTGTTTGATACTTTGCAATTTGTTTATTTTGCATTTGAGTATAATTCTGCCATTGTGATTGTTCCTTTTGATGTTTATTGTCTTTGTACAGGCCTGTGCCTATACATCCTGCAACTCCAGTTACAATAGCTGCACCAATTGCAATTCCGATTTTTACTACTGCTTCACTCATACTACGCCTCCATAAGAATTTCTTTTTTTAGTGAGTTATGAAATACCATGACACGGTCATGGTATTTACGGAATTCATTTTCAAAACTTAATAATTCCTGATAATTTTTATCATCAATGTTAATGAGATTTTCTAAATGAAATTCATTTGAATTGAGGATAATTTGGTTGTGTTCTAAAACAGAGTCACGTTCATTTAGTTTGTGTCGAATACTTTTTTCGAGTTTTATTAAATTAAAACCGTAATAACCAATAATTGGTATAGTACTCCAATTTAATGATGCTGTTTTTTCTGGTATTAGAAGACCTGAAAGTAAAGTAACCATATTTGCTCCTAACATAAGTGAAAAAGCACGATAATTAGGTTTTACAATTACTCTACTTATTGATTTTTCTGTACCCCAAAGATATGCTCCCATAATTGCATTTGTTAATGCTGTTCCTGTAATATCTCTCATTTTAATAGTGTTCAATATTTCTAAAAGTTTGCGATTTTTTACAGGATCGATAAATTTTCGTAATAAACTATGTCCTGGTATAGGGAGTCCTTCTTTTGAAAATGTATCTTGTAAAAGATGTGATAACCAATAAAAATAGGCTTTTAACCAAACTGGTAAAATTGTTCCAGATTGTTTTGCCATTTCTAAATATTGATTCCAGTCTATTTCAAATGGATTTAACAAATCGTGACCAAATTTAAACCGGTGACCGAAACCACCTGCGACAGGACTGCCTGGTACTTGATCTATAACTTCTCCTCCATGCCCTCCTTCGCTTGCGGGGAGCTTTCCCCATGCATCATGACATTCTCCAAAGAAATCGCGTAGCATAGAAGACGTAAATGTACCCAATAATCCTGCTAAGAACATTACAGGAAGGTCAGCAATTTTCCATTGAGCAAATACAGTCTCATCTAATGAAGGTAAATCTTTGATTTCTTGAAGTTGAATAGCATTTAACTCTGGTGAAAGAATGTTTGGTACAGCTAATTCAAAATTAGTCATTTGGGAATTTTGATTAGTTTCCAATTCAATGCCTGATGAAGTAGCAATAAGTTCTTGTTCAGCTAACATTGAGTAAATTAGACAGTTTCGTTCATGTTTATTCATAATTACCTTCTCCCAAAAAATAAAGCAAAGATTTCTGCTGCATCTTGATAATCTTCAGGTTGAATCTTTTGTCCTCTGCAATACTTTGAAAACAGTTTTGCTGAAAATGAATTTCGGACATAAATGTGTTTGCCTAGTATCATGGCCAACCATTTTGCTGTTGGAATAACATTTCCAAAGCATATAATTGTTATAAGGGGTTCTTTCATACACTTTGAATCATATTTTAGTCCAATAAGCCTATGAGTTCCTTTAGTATCAGACAGAAATAAATCTGTGTCAGAAATTATGCTATAAAGTTGGTTTATATCTGGCTTGTGATTAACGGAGTTGGATTGTAGAAAAAGTTCTTGATTAAGATACATTGCCATTTCCTCTCTTGGGGTTCAGATACAGCCTAGTCCATATCTAAAAGAAAATGGACTAGGTAGTTGAATCAATATTATTGTCCCTTGTCAGATACAATAGTTGGGATTTGCAATAAAAAATTGCGAATATTCTCCGCAGCTATAGTCCTTTGCTTATCAAATTCAGGATCAGATTTTGATTTTTCAATCATTTCCTTCATTTGATTTAGTGAATCAGTCCATTCATTTTCTGCACGCTCTGATGCTAGTGAAAAAGCATGAGTTGTTTTATTCCAGAAGTCCTTAATCACTTTGTGGTACAATTCACGAACATCTTGATTCTTCTTGTTACCATATTTTTTATCCTTGTATGCTGAAATCAGTTTATTAGCAATTTCTTTTTGCCATCCACCACTAAAAAAGCTAAACATAGCGATTGCTGCTAAGATAGAAATTGCTAATCCAAGGACAATAGGGCCTCCTATTGCGGAAACTGCTGATATAACAGTTGCTGTTCCTCCTGAAATAGATATGCCTAGTAAGGATAAGAGGCTGACACCCTTTGCCACTAGAATATAACCACCAAGAGGACCAAAGGATGTGGCCCAAAAAGACAACCCTCCGAGAGTTGCTAGTCCTGCAAGTCCAGATGCGAATGCTCTACGGACATCAAATGCTGCAAACATTGATGAGTTGATATTACCTTTTATACTTACGTTTTCAAAATCTGTAAGATATTTATCAATATTGAATTTTAATTTATTGGAATATTCACTTAAATTTGTATTAAGATTATCTTCCAATTCAGCATTTATGTAATCTGCTAGAAGTTTTATGTCTTCCTTTTTTCTTTTTAAACCTTTGTTTTTGATTATGTTGACTATATGAGCTTCATTGATAATGCTATTGAATGAATTATCAAAGTCAATTAATGAGTCAGAGGTATAACTAGAAATAGCTTCATATACTTCTTTTTCCGATTCATGAACTTTCTTCAGTCGTTCTGGTTCATTCTCAATGATAGATTTATATTCTTTTTCCTCTTTTTCAAGATTTTCCTGTAATTTTTTGTAGTTATCCAAATCCGCACTAACAGTTTTACAATTTGTATTTACAAATTGATTTAGATAGAATTCTGTGTCACTTAATGCTGATGCTGGTAGAGCTTCGATGAAAGATTTTAATTCATTTTCGAATGCAGTTCTTCGCTCTTTACGATTTGTAGTGTAAGAAAAAAATCTATCAGAGAGATATTCCTCAATGTTATATCCAGTGGCCTGAGATCTATCGCTAAAATATTCTTTTAGACTTGTTGGAAGACTGTTTTCAAACCGAATTTTTCCATTTCTTATTTGAGCTTCAAGGGCTTCTTGGTTAGGGATGAAGTGTGCTTGAGATGCAACTATAAATAAATTTCCAAGTGGTTTTATGTTATTTTTTCCCTTTCCTTCAAAAACAGGAAGTGTTTTTATTGTATTTCGTAAATAGGATATTTCATCCCCCATCAAAAACTGGTTACTAGAAGAAAGGTAGATTAATACATCCATTTTTGATGAAATAATTTTGGTAAATATGTCATCAGAAACTTCTTCGGTTCCATAGCCTGGGAGGTCTACGAAATCAACATTTTTTAAGATTTTACTGTCTAGATAAATTACAATGCCTGCTACATCATCATTGACCATCGAAGAATCGTCTCGTTCTCCATATTTTTTAAGTAATTCATAACCCCCTTTTGCTAAAATATCTTCTGAAGAGATTATGTTTGAATACACAAGAGATGGATCGAAACTTTTGTTTTCGTATGATTTAAAAACAAGAACCGTATCGCCTTCCATAAATGAAGGCCTGTCATCAATGTGTCGAATAAAGATTGCTGTAGCAGTTGTTGGAGTCCATGCTGTTGGTAATTTATCTGTTCCCGTTAGTGCATCAAGAAGAGTTGATTTTCCTGCACTTGAATGTCCTACAACGGCTATTCTTTTCTTTCGAGTGCTATTTTCTATGATGTGTTTACACTCATTCTTGAGCTCAACAGCTCTCGGATAATAATTTTTGAAAGAGTCTGTCATATTGGTGTCAACAAATTTTGTCAAACGTTCTTTTGTTTGATCTACTGGTTTCCAAACATATTCCATGTTTAGTTCATCACCTTTTGCTATTACAACATCTTCAACACCTGTCCAAGAGAGCATGTCATCTAAGGAAGTTCCGAGTTTTTCTGCAAGGTTTTTAAAGAAACTCAATGGAATATCATCAGGATTACACTGTTCATAACGTGATATTTTGTCTTGAGTTTCATTTAACATAGCTGCAAGTTCTGCTTGAGTCATTTTCAATTTGTTTTTTCTGTATTCTTCTAGATTCATAAATACCTCCAAAAAGTTTAAAATCTATTCAGCAATTCTTTGATGTTCTTTTTGATATTTCCATAAAGGAAGATGAGTTGTATGGAAAGTTCCACAAAGCGGACACCTGTAAAATCTGCAGGGTATTGTTTTTGCCCGAGTTCTACGATGGCCGGTTGTACATAAATTTACAATTGTTCCAGCTTCTTTTCGCGAATACATGATTTTTCCTGATTCACACATAAAAACCTCCTTTCTCAGCTTTTATGTTTTAATAATAACAATGGAAAAAAGAATTGTCAAGCAAAAAATTAAAGATATATCAGTAGGAAAAAGCGGAAATATAATAGCATAACGAGAAAAAATACATAATAATATGCGAATTATAAAAGCAAAAGTCTATTTTTCATAATTGGCATATTTTTATAAAATATCCTTCCTCTAGTCATATCTATCTCTCCCAGCCCACATCAACTCTGTTGCTTCTGCGGTGTTTCATTTCAGCCTTGTGCTGCTTTTCCTGCTGTTTGTTGTAGCCTTCGAGGACTTTGTCGCGGGGGAGTTCGTAGAAGGAACGGTTTTTGTCCATGAGGAGGATGTTGTTGACGTTCTTGCTGGCTGAGATTACGGTCAGGTCTTCGAAGATACGGTCTTCTGACTGTTTCTGGAGAATGGTTTCTCTGTCGAGGGGAATGTCTTTGATTGCTTCGTAGTAAGTGTTGATGAGTACCTGATTGATGGTTTCTTCTTCCCGGGCCATCTGCTTAAGGAGCAGGCGGGTCTTTTCTTTTTCTTCCTTGTCCATGCGACTGATGATTTCTTTACTGATGGTCAGAGCGTCCAGCGGCGAGTTTGCTTCTTTCCGTCAATAGACAGAAAGATTATGGATAAAGTTATCTGCAGTGTTATCCCTCTGTTTGAAATATGCTTCGTACTGGCTGTCGATGAGTTTTTCGTAAGCAGGGGCCTTTTCATCAAAAACTCTCTCATAGCGTTCGGGCTTGTTGATTTCTTTGAAGGTTTCTGCGGTAACGGTGAGGGTAGTGAATGGCTCTTCTGCCCAGGAAGAATGTTTGTGCCGCTGCTCAACGCTTTATTATAATTTAACAGAAGATGATATGTGGAAAAAGTTTTATCTTCCTCACAGACATGCTGCAAATCCTATTCATAATGATGATTTAATTTATACGCCGGATGTGGTTATTTTCAAATCC
>ODAI012989007.1_pt1 | contig 10834 bp, 11 predicted proteins | sample 1539321 | NCBI WGS metagenome assembly ODAI01 (sample SAMN02144231, study PRJEB22623) | gut metagenome | biome: sheep rumen | host: Ovis aries | place: New Zealand | reverse complement strand
CGGGGTTGATCTCGGCGCACTGCCTGTAGGCCTTGATGGCATTGTCGGCGTCCTTGAGCTCGAGATAGATGTTGCCCTCGACATAGTAGAGTGAAGCATTGCCGGGCTCGTTTTCCTTAGCCGCAGCGATAAGCTCGAACAGACGGTCGGTGTTGCCGCCGGTGCTGAGGTAGAAGTTGATCAGACCGACGAGGACTGCCTGGCTCTGGGGGAACTTAAGGAATGCTTCCTCGAGATAAGCCTGACGGGCCTGCTGGTCGCCTGCCTTGTCTGCGATGTCGGCAAGCTTGGCGTAGGCATCGCCTTCCTCACCGTAGTAGCCGATAGCCACACTCTCCTCAAGGAACTTCTTTGCTCTGTCGTTCTCGCCGAGCATCCAGGCGGTAAGGCCTGCATTGTAGACGGCGCTGGTGTCGATCTTGGCATAAGGCTCCTGAACGGAGACCTCGGCTGCCTTCTCGAAATAGTAGGAAGCCTTGGCGAGATTGCCGAAGGTGTAGGCGTTGTATGCCTCGTCGACGAGTTTGCTCTCGATAGTCTTGAGGCCCTCGCTTATCTCCTTGGCTTTCTTGCCCTTTACATCGAGCTCATGAGCCTTGGCGAAGGCCTCGGCACCTTTCTCGAGTGCGTCGGGATAGATGGGCTGGGTGATTTCGATGATCTGGAGGATACCTGCTGCGTTGTAGTAGTAGTTACGGGTTGCATAGGTCTCCTTGGTCATCTGCTGACCGCCAAGCTCAACAGTTTCGGTTGCAGAGGGTTTGTCGTCTCCCATAAGGAGGGCGAGATCCTGCTTCTGGGCTCCAATCCAGCCGTTGCCGGAAGGGGCGTTGTAGGCATCGATATAAGCCTTGCCGAGCTTAAGCCAGGTAGCCTGCTTCGTGCTCTTCTTGGCGTCCTGCGATGCTGCGATTGCCTTTTCAGCGGCCTTCTGGGCTGCCGAAATGGATTTCACCTGCTGCTGGGCCGAAGCCACCTGCAGCGATGCAAGAAGTGCGAGCGCTAATAAAATCCTTTTCATAACTATTTGTATTAGTGTTAAATATTATTCCGTTATCGTTGTTTCTTCCTCTTCTTCTTCGTGGGCAACTACCGACACGGCGGCTATGCTGTCTCCCTCGCGGATGTTGATAAGTTTCACACCCTGGGTTGCGCGTCCGGCCACCCTGATGTCGGTGACTGCCATCCTGATAGTGAGGCCCGACTTGGTGATGATCATCAGGTCATTGTCTTCGGTGACTGTCTTGATCGCCACGAGGTTGCCGGTCTTCTCCGTGATATTGAGAGTCTTGACTCCCTTGGCGCCACGGTTGGTAAGGCGGTAGTCCTCGCCGTGGGAACGCTTGCCGAAGCCATTCTCACTGACCACCAGGATAGTGTGGGCTTCAATGTCGGGATCGGACGTGTCGCAGCTGATAGCGCCGACCACCACATCGCCTTCCGCAAGATTAATGCCACGTACACCCATCGAGGTACGGCCGAGGGTCCTGGCGTCTTCTTCGTTGAAGCGCACGCAGCGGCCGTCGCGGCCTGCGATCATAATCTCTTCGTGGCCGCCCGTGAGGATGGCGTCGAGCAGGCCGTCGCCTTCCTTGAAGTTGATGGCGATGAGGCCCTTGTTGCGGCTTCGGGCGTTGGCGAACTCGGTGAGGCAAGTCCTCTTGATAATGCCCTGACGGGTTACGAGCACCACGAAGTGGGCATCGGTATACTCCCTGCTCTCGATCTTGGCGGCATTCAGATAGGTCTTGATCTTGTCGTCCTGCTCGATTGCGAGGAGGTTCTGGACTGCACGGCCCTTGGAGGTACGGGTGCCCTCCGGTATCTCGTAGACCTTGAGCCTGTAGCAGATACCCTTCTCCGTAAAGAATAGCATGGTGCTGTGCATATTGGCCACATAGATATGCTCGATAAAGTCTTCGTCGCGGGTGGCGCTTGCCTTGCGGCCGACTCCGCCTCTGGACTGGACATGGAACTCGGTCAGAGAAGTCCTCTTGATGTAGCCGAAGTGGGAGATAGTGATGACCACGTCTTCGTCGGCGTAAAAGTCTTCGGGGTTGAACTCCTCGGCGCTGAGAGTAATCTCCGTGCGGCGCGGATCGCCGTACTTTTCCTTGAGGGCGATGGACTCGGCCTTGACGATGGCGAGCTGCTCCTCGACGCTTCCGAGAATCGTCTCGCAGCGGGCGATGAACTCCTGAAGCTTGTTGAATTCGTCCTGAAGCTTGTCTTTCTCGAGGCCGGTGAGCTGGCGAAGACGCATGTCCACGATTGCGGAAGCCTGCTCGTCGGAGAATCCGAAGCGGGCCATGAGCTCGGCCTTGGCATCGTCTACGCTCTGAGAGTGGCGGATGATCGCGACGACTTCGTCGATGACGTCGATGGCCTTGAGGAGACCTTCGACGATGTGCGCCCTCTTGCGGGCTTTCTCAAGCTCGAAACGGGTCCTGCGCACGACCACTTCGTGGCGGAAGTCCACGAAGACCTTGATCATATCCTTGAGGGAGAGGGTCCTCGGGCGGCCGTCCACCAGGGCTACGTTATTGAAAGCGAAGCTTGACTGAAGCGGGGTGAATTTATAGAGCGTATTGAGGACGACATTGGCATTCGCATCTTTCTTTATGATGAACTCGATGCGGATACCCTCGCGGTTGGTGAGCTCGCGGATGTCGGAGATGCCCTCGATCTTCTTGTCACGGATCATCTCGCCGATTCGGGCTATCATGTCCGCCTTGTTGACCATGTAGGGAATCTCGGTTACGACTATCACCTGATGACCGCGGTCGTCTTCTTCGATCTCGGCCTTGGCGCGGAGCACTACCTTGCCGCGGCCGGTTGTATAGGCGTCGACTATGCCCTGGCGGCCCATTACGATACCGCCGGTCGGGAAGTCGGGACCCTTGATATGCTCCATGAGGCCCTCGATGTCGATATCGGGATTGTCGATGTAGGCGCAGATGGCGTCGCAGCACTCTCCGAGGTTGTGAGGGGCCATGTTGGTTGCCATACCGACGGCGATACCGGACGAACCGTTGAGCAGGAGCAGAGGGGCCTTGGTCGGGAGGACCGTAGGCTCCCAGATTGTATCGTCAAAATTAAGGGTGAAATCGACAGTGTCCTTGTCGAGGTCGGCGAGCACGTCCTCCGCAAGTTTGGCGAGCTTTGCTTCGGTATAACGCATAGCCGCGACGGGGTCGCCGTCCATACTACCGAAGTTACCCTGACCGCTTACCAGCGGATAGCGCTGGTTCCAGTCCTGGGCGAGGCGGGCCATTGCGTCGTAGACGCTGCTGTCGCCGTGGGGGTGGAACTTACCGAGGACCTCACCTACGATACGGGCAGACTTCTTGGTCTGGCCGCCGTAGGACAGTCCGAGGCCGTCCATTCCGAAGAGCACGCGGCGCTGCACCGGCTTGAGGCCGTCCCTTGCATCGGGAAGCGCACGCGAAACGATAACCGACATCGAGTAGTCGATGTAGGCGGTGCGCATCTCGTGGTCTATCTCCACAGGCTCGATGATGCCGTGCTGTACTTTTTCTACTTCTCCGTTCTCCATATTTATCTTTAAAAAAACTTCAATTCTGAGGGTTTTGTATAAACATACAAATTTAGCAAAAATTCTTGTGGGGAACAAATTAATTATTGCTATTTTTGTTACGTATGCAGACCCAGGTTTCACAGGAACTTCTGAAGATCATCACCTATGCGCGCGACGAAGCGATGCGCACCGGCGACTACTGCATCACAACCGACCATCTTCTGCTCGGAATCCTGCGCCACGCAGACAACGACGCATGCAGGACCCTGGAGGCTCTGGGCGTAGACCTGCCCGAACTCAAGCGGACGGTCGAGGGCGGACTTTTCCGCCCCAGCGGCATCGCATACGCGGAGGCAGACCGGCTGACCTTTTCGCGCAGCGCGCAGAACACGCTCAACCTCTGCATAGTGGAAGCGACCATGGCCGGAGCGGACAAGATATTCTCGACGCACCTCCTGCTCGCGGTCGCCGGCTCCTCGGGCAGCATCAGCCTTGGCTACCTCAAGGCGATGGGGATAGGCCACGCCGCGCTTTCGGACTACATGAAAAAGAACGACCTTCTCCGTGCGCGGAAACTCGAACCCGAAAATGAAGCCGCCTCGCAGCGGCCTGTCAGCATCCTGCGCATCATCGGATCTCCCGACAAGATAGTCAGCTAATTTTTACTATCTTTGCACCCATGGCATCACGCGACAAGATTCCCGACTTCCTTACTGGGCGGCATCAGCTGGCCTCGACAGTCGTGTTCGCGGTGCTGTTCTCACTGGTCTTCATCCTGATGATCTCTCCCTACCTGCGCTTCGTGTGGTTCTCGCTCGGATTCTCCAATCCCGCGACCTACCTCACCATAGGCTACATGGTGCTCGTGGTCGTTATCCTGGGGACCTCGAAAAGGCTGATGTTCGTCTGGTCCAAGAAACACCAGCTGACCTATGCCGGTTACATATTGTGGTGCGCCGGGGAGGGCGTTCTCGCTTCGATAGCTTACGCCGGTCTGACCAGTTACGGAATCGCCTCCGGCAACATCTCGTTCGAAGAGGATATAACGTTTTTCAGGCTCTTCATTTCGGCCCTTTGGTTCTGCTTCCTGAGTCTCGGCGTCCCCTACCTTATTGCGGCGCTCTACTACGCTCTCGAAGACCGCGACAACACCATCAGGGTCATGAGTTTCAACTCCATTGCCACCGACGAAGCTCCTGTACCCTCCAAAGACGAGCGTATAACCCTTTACGACAATTCCGGTTCGCTCAAGCTCGTTGTGAGCCTTGCCAACCTCTACTACATAGAATCCGACGACAACTACATAAAAGTCTGGTACCAGGATGCTTCCGGAGCGCTTAAGCAATATATGCTGCGTTGCCGTCTCAAGACCATTGAGGAAAGTTTCACGGGCAGCGGCCTGATGCGCTGCCACCGCAAATACATTGTGAATTTCAACAAGGTGGAGGCCCTTACCCGGGTCAAAGACTCGTATGTAATCGATCTCGGGCTCGAAAACACCGATCCCATCCCCGTGTCCAAAACCTACGAAGAGGGCATTCTCACCCGCTTCAATTCCAGAACTTAAACGCTTATGTGGCAAAGAGTACAGACACTTTACTTCTTTCTGGCGGCCGCACTTTCGGCCGTTCTTCTGTTTGGAGATTTCGCCCGTGTACCGGGCTCGGAAGACGCTCTTAAATACACAGAATATCTCCCCTACGCCATCCTCGCCGGCATCGCCGCGCTTGCAACCCTGATTGCCGCCTTCGGCTGGAAGAACCGCAGCCTGCAGATCAGGCTTGGAGGCGGCTCGGCGGTAGTCCTTCTGGCCCTTCAGGTCTGGCTGGTGGCAGGCTATTTCAAGCTCCCGCAGGAGTATGTGGTCAGGTGGACCGCGGTGCTTCCTTTCGTCGCGCTCGTGCTCGACATCCTCGCCATGAGGGGCGTCTACGCCGACGAGCTGCTAGTCAGGAGTTCCTCGCGCCTGCGCTCATCCAAACGCAAAAACAAATAACACAATACAGCCATGAAGATTGCAGAATCTGAACTGATAATCAACGGAGACGGATCCGCATTCCACATCCACATCCGTCCCGACCAGCTTGCCGACCGCGTCATCCTCGTGGGCGACCCCGGGCGCGTCGCAATGTTCAAGCCCCTTATGGACTCGATCGAGTGCGAGGGTCAGTCGCGCGAATTCGCTTGGATCACCGGAACTAAAAAAGGCACAAGGATCACCGTGCTCTCACACGGCATCGGTCCCGACAACATCGATATCGTGATGACGGAGCTCGACGCCCTCGCCAATATCGATTTCGAGACCCGCGAAGTCAAGCCCGAGCACAAAACCCTGTATATCACCCGCCTGGGGACATGCGGCGCCATCCAGCCCGAGATTCCGCTCGGCTCCTTCATCCTCTCCCACTACTCAGTAGGCTTCGACGGCGTGATGAACTGGTATGCCAACCGTCAGAACATCACCGACAGCGCGATGGAAGAGTCGTTCATGAAGCACATGAAGTGGCCGTCGGTGCTGCCCACCCCCTACTTCGTCCATGCATCCCAGAAGATGATTGACCACTACGCAGACTCCACCGTTCGCGGCATGACGATCGCGGCGCCAGGCTTCTACGGCCCGCCGGGTCGCGTAGTGAGGCAGCAGCTCGCCATGCCCACCATGCTCGAAGACATCGAGAGCTGGCGCTACGGCGACTGGAAGATCACCAATTTCGAGATGGAAGGCTCGGTGCTCGCCGGCATGGCCCGTCAGCTCGGCCACGAAGCCGTCACTGTCTGCTGCGCCATCGCCCACCGCTACCTCAAGGACGCCAATACAGACTACAAGCCGCGCGTCGCGCAGCTCGTTCAGCTGGTACTTGACAAAATGGTGGATCTTAAATAGAAAAAGCGGGTTTCAGACCCGCTTTTTTTAATCTCCGGCTTCCTTCAGTCTTTCTGCGTTTTCCGCAATCTGCAACTGATCGATACACTCCTGGATATCTCCGTCCATGAAGACGGGGAGGTTGTACATGCTCCAGTTGATACGGTGGTCGGTCACACGGCCCTGGGGGTAGTTGTAGGTGCGGATCTTGGCGCTGCGGTCGCCGGTCGAAACCATGGTCTTGCGCTTGCTGGCGATCTCGTCAAGATACTTCTGATGCTCGAGATTGTAGAGTCGCGAACGGAGCTCCTCAAAGGCGCGCTCCTTGTTTTTGATCTGTGAGCGCTCCTCCTGACACTGGACCACAAGTCCAGTAGGGATATGGGTAAGGCGCACTGCGGAGTAAGTAGTGTTGACGCCCTGTCCGCCTGGACCCGAAGCGCAGAAAAGGTCGAGCCTGATGTCTTCCCACTTGAGGTCCACATCGAACTCGCCGGCCTCGGGGAACACTGCCACCGATGCGGCCGAAGTCTGGATGCGGCCCTGAGTCTCGGTCTGAGGCACGCGCTGGACGCGGTGTACGCCCGACTCATATTTCATGACGCCATACACGCCTTCGGTATTGGAGCTGAGCTTGAAAACTATCTGCTTGTATCCGCCTGAGGTGCCGGGAGCCTGGTCAGTAATCTCGAGCTTCCACCCGCGCGACTCAGCAAAGTGTTGATACATACGGAAAAGGTCTCCGGCAAAGATAGCGGCTTCGTCGCCACCTGCGCCGCCGCGGATCTCGACGATCGCGTTCTTGGAGTCGTCGGGGTCGGCAGGGATCAGCAGGAGCTTGATGTTCGCCTCCATTTCAGGGATTTTCGGTTCGAGCTCCGCAATCTCTTCGCGGGCCATCTCACGCAGGTCTTCATCCTTCTCATTGAGGAGGATGTCCTTCGCAGATGCGAGGTTGTCAAGGGTCTTCTTGTATTCGAGACCGGCCTTGATGATAGGCTCCAGCTCCTTGTAGTCTTTGTTGAGCTGGACGAACTTCTTCATATCCGCCATCGCCTCGGGGCTTGCGAGCTGCTCCTGAAGGGCAGTGAATTTCTCCTGAAGCGAAAGTACCTTTTCGAGTAGTGTATTCTGAGCCATTTTTGTAAATTTGCGCTGCAAAGTTAACAATTATTCCAATGCATACAAGGGAAGAGAAACTGTCGGCCTTCGGAGAATTGCTCGACATTATGGACAGACTGAGGGAAGAATGCCCGTGGAACGCCGCCCAGACGATGGAGACCATCCGTCCGATGACGGAAGAAGAAGTCTATGAACTCAGCGATGCCATCATCAAGGGGAACTCCGACGAAACCTGCAAGGAAATCGGCGACCTTCTCTACCACATGGTGTTCTACGCCAGGATAGCCGAGGAGGCCGGCAAGTTCGACATCGCCGACAGCCTCCGGAAGATATGCGACAAGATGGTTTTCCGCCACCCCCATGTCTTCGGCGACAAAGCCGGCCAGCCTACTTCCGCCAAAGAGATTGCCGACACCTGGGAACTCGTCAAGGCGAAGGAAAAAGGCGGCAACAAGACCGTGCTCGGCGGCATCCCCGACTCGATGCCGGCTCTTCTCAAGGCTCTGTCGATGCAGGAAAAGGCCCGCGGCTGCGGCTTCGACTGGGAGCAGAAAGAGCAGGTGCTCGACAAGGTCCACGAAGAACTGGACGAGGTGTGTGAGGCAGCCCGCGAAGGTGAGCGCGACCACATCGAAGAAGAATTCGGAGACCTCATGTTCTCCGTCATCAATGCATGTCGGCTCTACGGCATCGACCCCGAGGTAGCTCTTGGGCGCACCTGCAGCAAATTCCGCAGGCGCTTTACCTATCTCGAATCGAAAACCCTCAAGGCGGGGCGCAAGCTCACGGACATGACCCTCGCCGAGATGGATGCCATCTGGGACGAGGCCAAGGCTCAGGGCCTGTAGCCCCTATTTGAAGAAAGTGAAATGCACCCTTCCGTACTCCTTCTCCTTGAAGAAGTGCGGATGCTCCCTGAATGAGTGCTCCCCGCCGTGCTCGAGAATGAAATAGCAGTCGGGGTGGAGGATGTCAGCAGCAAACACCTTATCCGGAATGGTCTCCAGCCCCTCAAGGGCATAGGGTGGATCGGCGAATACTATGTCGAACTTTTCGTGACACACAGTAAGGAAGTCGAAGACATTGTCGCGAACCATCGTAACGTTGCCCAGGCCCAGCCTTTGGGCTTCGCGTTTGATAAACGAAGCGTTTTCCCTGGCCATCTCCACGCACCACACCCTGCCTACGCCTCTCGAACCGAATTCGAACGAGACTGCGCCCGTACCCCCGAAAAGGTCGAGCACCTTGAGGTCTTCAAACTCGTATTCGTTGTCGAGGATATTGAAAAGGGCCTCCCTGGCGAAGTCGGTAGTCGGCCTGGCCTTGTAGCCTGCCGGAGGGAGGATGGTCTTGCCTTTAAGGGCGCCGCCGATTATTCTCATAGCGATTCGACCGCCTTGAAGTAGCGGTAGAGCGACATCTTGTCTTCGGGGCTCACCTTGGAGCGGAGACAGATGGTCGAGATCTCGGGATTGAGCTGGAGCGACTTCAGGGCAAGGAAGATGTAGTACTCCGCGGTAGTGAAGTCGGCCGCCTTGTATGTGTTTGCCAAAAGAAGAGTCCTGCCCTGGGCTATCGCGAGGCACAGCTCGCCTTCTTCCCAGGAGCAAAGGATTTTGTTGTAGTCAGGGCATTCGTGGAGTTCGCGAAGGATGCCGAGCATGCGCGGATCGGCTTCTCCTTCCTGGGCCCAGACAAAATATGCGTTGTACTCGGGGATGAGCTCCGAGCGGACCGTGGCACCCTGGGGCAAATCGACAACCTGCGCGAGATAGTCTCCCGCGCAGGCTGCGTCGAAAAAGTCAGAAGGTACTAAGGTACACTTCATTATTACTCCCAGTTACCGGCGTTGTTGTTAGGCGCGGTGATGCTGCCCACCTGCAGGCCTTCGTACTTGTTGCTGTTGCGACGCTCGGCGTCGAGGTTGATCCTGAGCTGGTTGTCCATGCCGTAAAGGAGCTTCTTGTAGGGCATGCGGGCCTCGAACAGAGGGACATTGACGCCGGAAACCTTCTTGACGATGGCTTCCATCTCGACTTTCTGACCTCCGGAGAACGGGATGGTCTTGAGGGAATCGGCGACGAAACCTGCACGGTTGTTGAAGAGGGTGTCCCTTACAGGAATCTTGTTGTCGATCGAGAAGACGAGATTCTTGTCGCCGTCCTGATAGAGCGAATAGAGATAGCGGTTGAGGTTGGCTCCGCGCAGCCAGTAGCGCTGCTGCTTGATGGCTTTGGTGTGGGCCATGGCGAGAGAGTCATCCTTCGAGCCGATCTGCATGCGGACGGTGATTTCGCCGTTTTTGTAGAAGTCGACCAGAGAATCGATGTCGGAGACATACTTGCCGTTGACGCTCTTGAAGGCGTCCTGGAGGGTACGGATATCCTTGAGACGTTCGATACCGACTTTCTCGCGAAGGTCCTTTTCTTTATTGAAGCGGACGGGCTGAGAGATGCTGTCGACAAGAAGATAACCGAGGAAAATGATACCCAGAGGGAGAAGCACATACACGACGATGGCGTTGACAATCTTGTTCTGGGTAAACTTAAGCAAGTCGAATTTTGCCATTTCTATATCTTTTTATTTTTGTTTCAACTAGTCGGACAAAGTTAGAAAAATCATTTATTAAATGCAATAATCTTACTAAATTTGCCCCGATGGACCAAGCAGAGAAAATACGGCTTTTGGACAGTCTGATCGACTCTTCGGGCTCGATTGTGATCTCCACGCACACTCACCCCGACGGTGATGCGCTGGGCAGCAGTTGCGCAGTGTATCACTATCTTAGGGAGTGCCGCGGGAAGTCGGATGTTGCGCTTGTGTGCGAACAGCCCCCTGCTACCATCGCCTTCATCGCAGACGGCGTACCCGTAAGCGGAGCGGAGGCTATTGAAAGGGCCGACCTTATCATCTGCACTGACTACAACGGCCTGAAGCGCGCCGGATACGCCGAGCAGGCCCTTCGCGGCAGTACCGCCCGAAAGGTGCTGATCGACCACCATCTCTCCCCCTGCGAGAGCGAGTTCGACCTCGTGTTCAGCCGGCCGGAAGTCTCCTCGGCGAGCGAGATGGTCTACGAAGTGCTGCGGCAGCTGCCGGAGGTTGGCGGCCACACAGAGAGGCTGCCGATTGGAGCGCTTCGCTGCATGATGGCCGGAATGACGACCGACACCAACAACTTCGCCAACTCGGTATACCCTTCTACCCTCGCGATGGCGGCAGACCTTATCGCCTGCGGGGTAGACCGTGATGCTATCGTCGCCTAGCTCTATAACCGCTACCGTCCCAACCGCGTGAAAGCCATCAGCCAT
>ODAI011781987.1_pt1 | contig 10836 bp, 9 predicted proteins | sample 1539321 | NCBI WGS metagenome assembly ODAI01 (sample SAMN02144231, study PRJEB22623) | gut metagenome | biome: sheep rumen | host: Ovis aries | place: New Zealand | reverse complement strand
TCAAGATGTTAGACATCATGGAACTAGCTGAAATTACCCCTTGACTAAATCAAGTTTTATAACGCTATTATGTACAAACAAGTGAAAAAGTGAAAAGTGAAAAGTGAAATTCAGAACAACGATAGTTGCTCGGGCTTTGGCGCTGATGAGCCGAAACGGGCGATGAACTCGTCTTCGGAGATGATGGGGATGCCCAGCTGCTGGGCTTTCTGATTCTTTCCGGAGGTGGAGGTGACATCGTTGTTGATGAGGTAGGATGTGCTCTTGCTGACGCTACCTGTGACCTTGCCGCCCTGCGACTCGATGTATGCCTTCAGTTCGTTGCGGTTCTTATAGTGATGGACGTCGCCCGTGATGACGAAGGTGAGTCCTTGGCAGGTGTTGCCTTTGGGCTTTAGGTCGGGCTGGGTGACTTGTATCTCGCTAAGCAGATTGCTGAGGGCATGTCGGTTGTCGGGGTCGCTGAACCACTCTACGATAATGGCGGAGCGCTCGGGACCGATGCCGTCGATGTTGGAATACAGGTCTGAGGGCTGAGGGTCGGGGTCTGTGGGACTGATCAGCTGGTCGAACTTATATTCGCCGAGCAGGCGCTTGGCTACGTCGGGACCGCACTTGGGGATGCCCAGGGCAACGAGTAGCTTCTGGGCGTCGACCTCGCGTGCCTTGTCGATGGAGCGCATGATGTTGGCTGCCGACCGCTCGCCAAAGCCTTCGAGGGATGCTATCTCGCGGATGTGGTTGCGCAGTCGGTAGATGTCGGCATACTCGCTGATCCACCCGAGGTTGATGAATCGGGCGAGGGTCTGCTCGCTGATGCCGTCGATGTCGACTCCACTCTTTGAGACGAAGCGTGCATAGCGCTTGAGCTGCTTGGCTGGACATGTGGGGTTGGTGCAGTGGAGGGTGCGGGTGCCGCTCTCGCTTTCTACGATCTCAGTGGCGTGTTGGCAGACGGGACACTGGGCGGGAATGTCGAGTGTGCCTACGGTCTCGTCAACCTTTATCACCTTGGGTATTATCTTGTTTGCCTTGATGACCGACAGACGGGTGCCTGCCGAGCCGATGCCCAGTCGTTCGCACTCGCTGATGTTACACAGAGAGGCGCGCTTGACGGTGGTGCCCTCGAGTTCTACGGGACGGAAGACGGCTACGGGCGAGATGGTGCTGGCGGCGCATGACCATTCCACCTCGATGAGCTCGGTCTGGGCGGCTTCGTCCTGCCACTTGAAGGCGAGTCCGGCACGGGTGGCATGATGGCCGGTGACGCTACCAGTCTGGGCGTATGCGGTATCGTCGTAGACTATTACGAGTCCGTCGACGGGGAAAGAAAGTCCACCTCCGACCCCTTCTGAAGGGATGGGAGACTCAACAGGCTGTCCTGTGACTTTTGCCGTAAACTGGTCGATGGCGGTCTGGATGTTTTCTTGTGTGGGGTCTTCTATCAGGATGCGTTCTACGGTGGTGAAACCGAGGGAGTCGAGCCACGACATGCGTGAGCCCCATGAGTGGAGTTTCTCGTCCTGCTCCTTGCTCCCTGCTCCTTGCTCCCTGACATTTACCAGCGTGAACGGTATCCACTGGATGTGGCGGCGCCTTACCTCGTCGATGTCTTTCAGGGTGAGGGAGCCTGAGGCGAGGTTGCGCGGGTTGGCATAGTCCTCGCCGCTCTCGAGAAGGAACTGGTTGAAGTCGTCGTAAGAGATGACTGCTTCGCCACGAATGACTATGTGGCCTTTCTCCTTGATGGTGGCAGGTATGCCGCTGATGGCTGTGGCAAGATGGGTGATGTTGGTGCCGACATGTCCGTCGCCTCGTGTGACCACCTTTGTGAGTCGTCCGTTGTCGTATGTGACGACGAGGGTCAGTCCGTCGAGCTTCCATGAGATCCATACGGGTCGTCCCTCGGTCCACTTCACGATGTCGGCAACCTGCTTGGTCTTGGCGAGCGAGAGGGCGGCAAACTCATGTTGTTCCTTTCTGCCCTCGACGTTGTCCTCTGATACATGTTGTGTGGGCGAGTCGGGCAGGGTAGTGCCCGTCTCCTCCTCCAGTCGGCGCAGTTCGTCGAAACGTGCATCCCATTCGTAGTCGGTCATCAGTTCCTGCCGACCGTTATAGTAAGCGTCGGAAGCCTGGTTGAGCTCCTCAACCAACTGCTCCATGCGTAGTAGTTTATCGTTCATTATCGTTTGAGAGGTGTGAGAGGTCTATGTAATAGGATTATTCAGAGAAAATGTTCAGGGTCTCCAGAAGTTTCCTGTCGGCTTCGGTCCATCGCAGGTTGTCCATCTTCTCGCGTGTAAGCCACTTGGCATCGAGGTGGGAGAAGAGCTTGAAGTCTTCGTCGCCGCCCTTACACAGATAGGCTGTCAGGGTGATGACATAGTCTGGGTATTCGTGGTCGATGCTTCCGAGGCGCCTGCCTACGAAGATGTCCCAATCCATCTCTTCCTTGATTTCGCGAATCAGGGCTTCGTAGTCGTTCTCACCCTCCTTCACTTTGCCTCCAGGAAACTCCCAAAGCTCGCTCTCGTAGCGTTTGTGTGAGCGCAGACGTTGTGTACATAGATATTTATCGCCATCCTTGACAACGGCGCACACCACCTTAAGATGTCTCTTCTCCATAGTTGTTGTAGCTTAAAATCTTCCACAAAGATACAGAGGTTTCCTACAAATACGTTGTCTTTAACTCCTTTTAACTCCATATACTCTCATAACTCCAAAGAATAAGGTTAATTTTGCATGTCGGAAAATCATGAAGAAGGGATTAGTATTGGAGGGAGGTGCCCTCAGAGGACTGTTCACGGCGGGCATACTGGATGTGCTTATGGAGAACGGCGTGAGGTTTGACGGCTTGGTAGGCGTGTCAGCAGGTGCTGCCTTCGGATGCAACTACAAGTCGGGTCAGGCAGGCAGGGTGATACGCTATAACAAGCGCTTTGCCCATGAGTGGCGCTATTGCAGCTGGCGGTCGTGGATAGCCACAGGCGATCTCTTCGGTGGCGAGTTCTGTTATCACAAGATGCCAGACGAGCTGGATGTGTTTGACAAAGAGACGTTCGACAGCAATCCGATGGAATACTATGCCGTATGTACCGACGTGGAGACGGGCGAGGCGGTATACAAAAGACTGATGAAGTGTTCGCCAGAGACGTATGAATATATACGTGCATCGGCATCGATGCCAATGGTGTCGAATATAGTAGAGGTGGGAGGCAGAAAGCTGCTCGACGGCGGTGTGACCGACTCCATTCCGCTGCGTTTCTTCCAGCAACAGGGCTATGAGCGCAATCTGGTGATACTGACTCAGCCGGCAGATTATCAGAAACAACACAACCGTCTGATGCCGATACTGAGACTGTGGCTACATCGCTATCCGAAGATGATTGAGGCTCTGGACAAGCGCCACGAGATGTACAACCAGCAATTGGAATATGTGCGCGAGGAGGAACGAAAGGGCAACACCTACGTGATACGTCCGCCAGAGAAGCTCGCCATCGGACATATATCGCACGATGAGAACGAGATGCAGGGCGTATACCAGATGGGACGCAGAGTGGGAGAGGGACGACTGAAGGACATCGTGGAGTTCTTAGAGAAGTGAAAGTGGATTTTTTCGGAATGCCGGAATAAAGAATAATAAGAAAAAGGATGAGAACTTTTGGACAAATATTGATAGGCATAATCCTCGGAGCACTGGTGGGCGGAGGCTGTATGTGGGCATATATTGCCTACAGCGACTACAGACAGGAACAGAAGGAGCTGGCACAACAAAAGGTGGACCGGCGACAGGCTCACAAGGACTCTTTAATGCGCATCCGAGCTATGCAGGACGAGCATCTGCAGGCAGAAGAGAAGGTTGAGGCTGAGCGTCAGTTGATGTGTGAATACCTCACCACTTTCTATCGGGAGGAGATCTTCGGCGACCATAGCTCGTCGCTGAAGCCCTTCCTCGACGACAGCTGTCACGCCGAGCGTTCGGACTTCCTGCCTTACACGAGTGAGAAGCTCTCGAAAGACAACCGCAGGATAATGGAAAAACGGCTGCGCATAGCCCACGACCACGACGACTGGTACAGAGTGCATTTGGTCGTTGACGGCGCTACGACGTACCGATATGTCCAGGCAAAACGTAAAGGGAAAGACATCGTGATAATAGGAGTTCGCTAAAACGAACTCCTAATTTTTTTTTATTTCTTCCACGTAAACTCAGTCGCATAATCGTATAATTAAACAGATTGGAAAAATAAAAACTAACAAAAATCTATATCAATGAAAACAAATTTACAACAATTATGTATTACTCTCTGTTTATTGTTATTTGAGGGGGTAAGTAGCGTTTGGGCAGAAGCGGGTGATTTTATAGATGATGCAAGCGTAATCACTCAAAATAATGTGGATTTCACGCCTACAGAAGAATCGGGAAAAAAGATTCTCGCATATAGCGGTACAGCGGGTGACCCTATGTTTGTTTTTTCTTTTGATGGTAAGAAGATAAAACCTGGTCAAATTTTTGGACTGATAGAATATTCGGCAAATGCAGCCAATACTAACAAATGTCGTTTCCGTAAGATGACATTTAACGGAAATGAATATGAAGAAGAATCAGCAGGTGCTATTCTTTCGTTCACCGTTGATAGTAAAACCATCGTAATTTGTTCCTTCCTTCAAAACGCAAATAGTACAGAAAGTAAGCAGTTTAAGCAATTCTATATAGACAATGTGGATGAAGAATCATTTTCCCTAACATCTGCATCCGTTTATGTGGGAGTTAATAATGATGGCAGTACGACGACAAAGATAAGTCGTTGTGGTGTGTATACTCTTGGTGAAATCTTAACTTTATATCCATCATTGAAAGATAAGAACTTTCAGATAACTGACCAATATAGGTTGTTGAATGACGCTTGTACTGCAGTTGCAAGTACTATAACCGCATCTAATACAAATAACGAAACAGATAATGGTGTGATTGAGACAAAAAAAGTATCATCAGACATTACGACTCTGAATGGCTGTAAACTGTGGTTGAAGTCAGTAGACTTTTCGAAACTTCCCAATAATTATCGATACATCCACATGCGTTATCTTGTTCCGGCGGACGGATTTACTCAAGAGGATATGTTTGAGGGACTGTCACAGGATGCCTATGTTATGTTGGGTTTCAGCAATGGGGCTATAAATCGACTTCCTACTTTGCATGCGAAGTGTGTTGACTGGGATGCAAAGATGGCAAGCAGAACGTATGTTGACGGGGTTGATCCAAACACAGTATCTGCTATACAACTAAAGGATAAAACAGACAATTGGGCGACATATAGCCGATCATTGAAGAAAGGGTACAATTCTTGCTGTATGCCATTTAAGAAATTTAGTAGCACAGATTATCTCCCTGAAGGTATATCCTTTTATAAAGCAACCTCGCTCGATGGTGATAAGGTTACATTTACAAAACTCGAAAATACTGAATTGACAGCAAATAATGCGTTTACGAACGGAACGACTTGGACACCAGTAGTGATAAAGGCAGAGAAAGAAGGTGTATATACATTTGTTGGTCGTGATGCAATAACTACGGAGAATGCCTTGACAGGATATAAGGCACAGAATGTTGGCAGTAGCTCTGACGTAAAGTTCGTAGGCTCTTTCGTCAATGAGGTGCCGTCGGGTGACTATGCTTCTACGACAAACTATGGAATAACGGTTGACGGGAAGAGTTTTGCAAAGATGAAATCTGATACGAAGACGACATTTTTCCGAGCTTTCCTCGCCGATAATAGAACAACAAGCGGAGCCAAGGCATATGTGCCTGCATTCGTCGATGACGAAACGACAGGCATAGACAATATCAACAATAGCAATGTCGAAAGAATAAAAGCAGAAGGCATATATACTATTGACGGAAGACGAGTGAGCAACGGATCGTTGACAAACGCCATGCTGCCAAAAGGAATATATATCGTTAATGGTAAAAAGGTGGTAATAAAATAGATAACAATAGGAAAAGATGATGAAAACAAAATATGCTAAACCATTGACTATGGTCAGAAGTCTGGAGAATGAAGGAATGATATGTAGTTCGATTATTGACAATAATGGTACCATCAATACCAATCTGGATGGTGAGGGCAATTTCGGTGATGATAACACAGTAAATGCTAAATCTCTATTCATTTGGGATGGCTTTGAGGAGGAGTGGCCATTGGAAAGCTCCGAACTACAGTGTCTGGTTGAGAATCTTCCATACCAAGGTGCTTTATAGTAAGACGTGATTTACAAGAAAATTGACAATAAAATCCATAATATTTTCCAGTATTATGGATTTTTTTCGTTGTAATATAGTAACTTTGCACGGCATAAGAACATTTATAATTGGAAACCATGAAACAGACTAAAATAGTATGCTCGATCAGCGACCGCAGGTGTAGTCAGGAATTCTTACGAAAGCTGTTCTTCGCCGGAATGAACGTAGTACGTATGAACACAGCCCATGCTACTCCAGACGGTATACGGGAGATAATAAGAAACACAAGGGCGGTGTCGCCACATATAGGTATACTTATCGACACAAAAGGTCCTGAGGTCAGGACGACAGGACTCGTGGAGAAATACCGAGAGACGGGCATTAGCTATAAGACGGGTGATGTGGTAAAGATCTTCGGCAGACCAGAGATGGATACCAGTCATGATATAGTGAACCTGTCGTACGCAGACATCACTAAGGATGTACAGGTGGGCGACCATCTGCTCTTCGATGACGGAGCTCTGGACATGGAGGTGATGGAGAATACGGGTCCAATGCTCGTCGCTACGGTGAGAAATGATGGCGTGCTTGGCGCGCACAAGAGTGTGAACGTGCCTGGACGACATATTGACCTGCCTGCCATTACTGAGAAGGACCGCAAGAACATTCTGCTTGCCATAGACGAGGACATAGACTTCATTGCCCACTCCTTTGTGCGTTCTGCCGATGATGTGAAGGCTGTGCAGAATATTCTTGATGAGAAAGGGTCGGACATAAAGATAATATCGAAGATAGAGAACCAGGAGGGCGTGGATAATATCGACGAGATTATTGACGCCTCATACGGTATCATGATAGCACGTGGCGACCTCGGTATAGAGGTGCCGTTGGAGCGAATACCTGGAATACAGCGTGACATCATAAATAAATGTATACGTGCAAAGAAACCGGTGATCGTGGCTACGCAGATGCTGCATACCATGATAAACAATCCGCGACCCACACGTGCTGAGGTGACTGACATCGCCAATGCCATATATATGCGTACCGACGCTCTGATGCTCTCGGGCGAGACAGCCAGCGGCAAGTATCCCGTAGAGGCTGTGGAGACGATGTCGCAAATTGCTGAGCAGGCAGAGATCGACGCTCATACGCAGGGACATGTAGCGCATCCGCTATATGACGGAATAGAACAGCGTGAATATCTTGCCAAATGTGCTATTGAGTCGACTGAGTATCTTGGTGTGAAGGGTATCATCACCGACAGTAAGACTGGTCAGACGGCTCGTCATCTGAGTGCCTTCCGCGGTCCTACACCCATCCTTGCCATCTGTCTGATGGATAAGACTCAGCGATGGCTCAACCTGAGCTATGGTGTGATACCTGTAGTACAGAAACAACAGGTGTCGGCAGACTATCAGTTCTATGCCGCCATACGTATGTTGAAGCAAAAGGGATACGTAGGTATGGAGGACAAGATTGCCTATCTGAGCGGAACATTCGACGGTAAGGGTAACACTACCTTCCTTGAAATAAACAAGGTATGTGACATCTTCGACAACAAATATAAATTCCATGTGTCGGAGAAGTGAATTTGAGGAGATGAGGAGGTGAGGAGTAAGGAGATGAGGAGTAAGGAGGTGAGGAGTAAGGAGATTGAGGAGATGAGGAGTAAGGAGGTGAGGAGATGAAAAAAGGACTTGGTTTGCTGCCAAGTCCTTTTTTAGTTCTATCTGTTTAGCGTCATCATAAATTTCTGATAATTAAGTCTCTTCGTCTTGTCTGTGACGTTGATGATGTCGATGATGGTCCAGATATAGCATGCACCACAGGTGATGAGTTTCAGAATGCCAAGACCGATGTCGCCAAGGAAGAAACGATCGAGACCGGCAATGCCAAGAAGACCGATGAGTGACAGGATGAATGCTGTCTGTGGCTCTTTCAAGTCCATGTAGTGGAGATACATCTCTTTGTCTTCTGGCAGATTCTCCAGTGCTCGTTGTACTTCTACGAGTCCTTCCTGTGGGAAGTATGTGGCATGACTCATCATGAACATGTCAACTTTACTTTTTTCCATAGTGTTGTGAGTTTTTGGGGTTATTACTTAATTGCAATTTTCTCTACACGACGCTGGTGACGTGCGCCCTCGAAGGTGGCGTTGAAGAAGGCATCGAGCATCTTGCCTGCAGTCTTGTTGTCGACAAAGCGTCCTGGCAGTACGATGACATTGGCATCGTTGTGCTGACGAATGAGCTCAGCGATATCCTTGTTCCAAGCCAGTCCTGCACGCACGCCCTGATGTTTGTTCAGGGTGATAGCCATACCCTCGCCGCTGCCGCAGATAGCTATACCTGGGTATACCTCTCCGCTCTCGATAGCCTCTGCCAATGGGTGGGCATAGTCTGGATAGTCTACACTGATGGTACTGTTGGTACCGAAGTCCTTAACTGGGTATCCCTTCTCTTCGAGATACTGCATCACGTATTGCTTTAGTGGGTAGCCTGCGTGGTCGCAGGCTATACCTACAGTCTTTATTTCCATAATCTTTATTTTTTTTGTTTTATAGTATTTACCGTATCTATAGTGTACCTTATCGTATCTATGGTACCTATATATAAGATTTTCTTATAGCATTGCCTTCACTTGCTTGTAAACGTTCTCTCCCGTATATCCGAGTTTCTCGTCAAGAACCTTGTATGGCGCAGAGAACCCGAAGCTGGGCATGCCCCATACCTTACCGTTAGGACCTACAAGTCCTTCGAGCGTGACAGGTAGTCCTGCCGTCATTCCGAAGACCTTAGCGTCTGTAGGAATGATACTCTCTTGGTATTCCTTGGATTGTTGGCGGAAGAGACCCTCGGAGGGAACGCTGACAATACGTACCTTAACACCGTCCTTGCGTAGAAGCTCGGCACCTGCAACGAGTGTCGACACCTCAGAGCCACTTGCCAATAGGATGATGTCATAGTCTTGGTCGCTGCCTGCTACAATATAAGCACCCTTGCGTGCCTGCTCGTAGTCGTTGCCTTCAGGCAGTTTGGCTATGTTCTGACGAGAGAAGATGAGGGCTGTCGGAGTCTCCATATTTTCCATAGCCATAGCCCAGCAGACGGTAGTCTCGTCGGCGTCGGCAGGACGGAACACACGGATGGAATCCTTGCCATGATGGTTTTTCAGTTTCTCCATGAGACGAATCTGTGCTTCTTGCTCCACAGGCTCGTGGGTAGGACCATCCTCACCGACACGGAAGGCATCATGAGTCCAGATGAACTTGATAGGTACCTCCATCAGAGCTGCCATACGTGCGGCAGGTTTCATGTAGTCAGAGAATACGAAGAAGGTACCGCAGGCAGGAATGACACCGCCGTGCAGATACATACCGATACACATACATGCCATAGTGAGCTCAGCCACACCAGCCTGGAAGAATGCGCCCTCGAAGTCATCGCGTACGATGCTCTTGGTCTTCTTCAGGAAGCCGTCGGTCTTATCGGAGTTGCTGAGGTCGGCGCTGGCGCATATCATGTTGGGCACCTGCTCAGCCAATACGCCAAGACATGCTGCTGATGCCGCACGTGTGGCACTACCTTCCTTTTGTACCACCTTGCTCCAGTCTACCTTTGGAGCTTTGCCGCTGAACCACTCCTTCATCTGTGCAGCCTTCTCAGGGTTAGCTGTTGCCCATGCTTGTTCCTGAGCCTTGCGCTCGGCAACAATCTTCTTGAGTTCTTCTTTGCGTGCTGCATATAGGGCAGCCACTTCTGGGAATATCTGGAATGGATTCTCGGTATCACCACCGAGGTTCTTGATGGTGTTCACGTAAGCATCACCACCGAGAGGTGCACCGTGGGTGTTGATACATGCCTCGTAGCTGGTGCCGTCAGCACGCAGCGCTCCTTTGCCCATGATAGTCTTACCGATGATAATGGTTGGTCGGCTTGTCTCCTTATTTGCTTCGATGAGTGCCTGTCGTATCTCGTCAGCATCATTACCATTGCATGTCAACACGTTCCATCCCCATGCCTTATACTTAGCAGCGGTATCTTCAGACATAACCACCTTACATTCTGTGGAGAGCTGTATGTCGTTGGAGTCGTAGAACATGATGAGGTTGTTAAGACCAAGATTACCCGCGATGCGTCCAGTGCCCTGTGAAATCTCTTCCTCGATACCTCCGTCGCTGATATATGCGTATATCTTATGCTGCATCACCTCCTTACCCAGTTGGGCTGCGAGGAACTTCTCTGCCACAGCAGCACCTGCTGCAAAGGTGTGGCCCTGTCCGAGTGGTCCGCTGGTGTTCTCTATACCACGTGTGAGGTCGCGCTCTGGATGACCCGGGGTGGGGGAGCCCCACTGACGGAACTGCTTCAGTTCGTCGAGGGTAAAGAATCCTTGCAGTGCCAAAGCGGAATAGAGCATTGGCGACATGTGACCTGGGTCAAGGAAGAAACGATCTCTGCCAGCCCAGTCGGGATCAGCAGGGTCGTATACCAGAAACTCGGAGAAAAGTACATTGATAAAGTCGGCGCCGCCCATTGCTCCTCCTGGGTGACCGGAATTGGCCTTCTCTACCATAGATGCTGCTA
>ODAI011830500.1_pt1 | contig 10837 bp, 15 predicted proteins | sample 1539321 | NCBI WGS metagenome assembly ODAI01 (sample SAMN02144231, study PRJEB22623) | gut metagenome | biome: sheep rumen | host: Ovis aries | place: New Zealand | reverse complement strand
CTTATAAAAATATAGAAGAACTTTATGAAAACTATAAGCGTCGTGATACTTCGCAGCTTGCAATGATAAACGAAAACTATTATCAACTAGGCCTAAAACGTATAGAACGTGAAATTCTGGATGGTGTAAAAGAGTATAAAGATGTTGTCTCATTCCTGGATATAAAATGTGAAAGAGCCTGACTTGTCCTTGCAAAATTGGAGCTGATGATTATGTAGCAAAGCCTTTTGACGGACTGGAGCTCTGTGCCTCTGAGCTCTTTTATTACCTGGAAGAAAAGCGGGGTTTTGAATTTCCATTTAAAGTCTATGCTTTGTTAACTTTTGTAGACATGATTCTATTAATTCTAATGAATATTCCCTTTCTGCGCTTTTTGATAAAGCATATTGACCGGCCGGTTCAGAAAATCATTTGGGGCTTAAATCATGTTTCGGAAGGAAATTTCAGCGAAAAAAATGATTTTTATGCAAAAAACGAGCTGGATCAGATAGGATCAAAGTTCTTGCCTAGATGAAAAAGGACGGCGGCCAATTGCGCTTTGTTCAGGGCACTTCAGAAGTACCGGAAGGCTATACTAAAGCTTTTATAGCGGGGTTTTAGGGGAAAGCGCAGCGTCCCCTAGGTGAAGGGGTAGCGGAAAACGCCGCAGGCGTTTGAAGCGAGGGGAAGGCTTTCCCCTCCCAGAAATTTAAGGTTTAAGAAAGGTTCATATAATTCAATCAAGTCTTTTTTATGCACTTAAATGCTCTTTTTCCGGCTCAAAAAAATCGGATGATTTGCAGATTCTTCTGTATTTGAGCGTATTGATGATAAAGCGTACGGCTTCATCAGACATTACGGCAAGGAAAACTCCAGTAATTCCCAGCTTTAATCCAAATACAAAAAGGCAGGCCATGGCAACTACGAAGAAGGTGCCGAAAATCTGGGTGAAGAACATCCATTTTGTGTCACCGCTTCCACGAATTACGTTTCCAACGATAATGTTTCCGGCCTTTGAAAAAAGATTTATCCCGATAAACAAAAGATAAATACCTGAAGACGCAATAATTCCTTCATCCTTTGTAAAAATCGCAATAATCTGCTGGGGGAACAAAAGCGCCGTAACAACCATGGCAAGAGCTATCAGAATGCAGAGAGAATATGCAGTCCGGGTAATGCCCCTGTAAAGCTTTAGATCATGTTTTCCAACAGCTTCGCTGGACAGGGTCATTGTGCCGCTTCCCAGAGAACCGATTACAACAACCGCAATAATTTCTACGCCGAATACTATGGTGTAGATTCCGGCTGCCAGCTCGTTGATTGAATTCAGAATCCTGATGATTGCAAGGTTTCCAAGATTCCAGAACAAATCTTCAAGGGCTGTGTTTATTCCAAGCTTTGCCGAATGCAGATAGCTTTTAAAACGCGATCTTAAAATTGCTGCAAAATTTGGTCTTGTGCCAAGCTTGCGGCTTTTGTAAAAGGCAATCAGCGTATAAATGCCGCCCGCATACTCCGCAATTGTCGTTCCGATTGCTGCACCCTTAATTCCCATTGCCGGGAAGCCAAGCTTTCCAAAAATCAAAACCCAGTCCAGAAAAATGTTCAGAACCGATCGGATAAAGCTGGAAATTGCCAGGTGCTTTGTGTGATTCGACGTCTGGAAAATTACCATAAATGACGCGTAAAATCCCACAAGAATGAAAACCGGCGCATAATAGCGGGAATAATCCTCACACATTGGAAGGAGATTTTCAGAAACTCCCATCAGTCTGTAAACAGGCTTTGAAGCAAAAAACCAGAGGAAGAAAAGTCCAAGGGGAAGAATATTGTTGTACTTTATCAGTGAGCCCGCAAATTCTTCTACCTTTTCTTTCTTATCTGCTCCTACATTCTGACTGATTAAAATTGAAGCTCCGGTTGAAATTGAAAAGCAGACAGCCATTGTAGTCCATACCGGAAAGGAAACATTTCCCAGAACGCTCATGTAAAGAGTGTCGGCGTGGCCTAAAAAAATCCTGTCTATAAGCATCTGAAGCTGATTTATCAGATGACTTAAAATCATTGGAACTGCGATTATTAATAATCGTTTTAAATAATCCTTGTAATTCTTAAAATTAAACATAAATTCTCCGTTTTTTATGCAGCATGGGACTAAAATTTGTAAGTCAAACCAATTTTTGGAAGTAGTCCGAATTCATAGCTGCCTTTATATTCATTATAAAGAGTTTTTTCTTCGTGAAAGCGGTCTTCCTGGCGGGTAACCCTGTCATTGGACCAGCCTAATCCAGCTATAAAAGCACAGCCTGTATAAAAGCTTAATTTGTTTTTTAATGTGACAGAATAAATAAGATTTATTCCGCTTGTAAAATTCACAATACTGCTTTCAATTTTTACATAGGAGCCGTCCACATACTTATAATTTTCAAAAGGCTTCGTATCTGTCAGTATGTCAACTCCCAGAAGCCCTGAAAGTACAAGACTCTGACCTTTTTTATCCTTCAGAAAATCATAGCCGATGCCGCCCAGGACAGTAATGTTCAGCTGAACTCTTGAAGAGTCCTTCAAAGAATAACTGTCAAAGAGATATGGTCCCAGAGCTGCCTCAACTGAGTAAACAAGTCCGTTTTCTTTTCTGTAATTGTAAAGCACATCAAGCTCATAACCCATTCCGTGCGCGTCATTTCCATCCGCATGAATCATTTTGAATGGAAGGCCTGCGCCTATTCCAATCTCATTTTCTGCAAAGGAAATTCCGCAGATGCAGAGAAATATAATTGATGTTAATATTTTTTTCATTTTTCTAACCTCTCTTTATTCCCCAAAGCTCGTAGGGATTTGTCTTTAATTCATGTTCGTAAATTGACACCACATCCCATATGTCAAAAAACATGACCTTGCACGGGCCAATCATAGTTTCTTTTATCAGCCCTTTTTCATAAGCCTTCTTCTGGATAGTGTACCAGGCTTTTACCGGCGGATGTCCCGCTTCCATAAACCACTCTTCCGGAGGATAAAGCTTGTTGATTTCTTCTCCCGGGGCAAACATCTGGTTAATATCTGAAGGTGTATTTACTTCCATATAATGCATGGCAGTAAGCTTGTAGATGTCAACGCCAAAAAGCAGGGCCTTTCCACCGTTATGAATTGCATAATCAAGACCGCCGGTCAAAGCTTTTGCGCCGTTTTTTCCCCAGCCGGAAGTGCTGATTACATCAGAACCGGTAAAAGTTCCCGGAAGCATGCGGAAGGTGTCGGCGACAAGGCCCATGGCAGTGCGTTTTTCCTCCCGCGGCAAAACCTTGATTTTTACCGTGATTCCAAGCTTCTTATCTTCATCAGTAAGAGGCAGCTCTTTACTAAGCCGCAGTGCCGGCATAAAAATACTGCCCTCCTCTGTTACAAGCTCCTTCAAAGTATCGATTACAGTCATGGCACCACCCTCAAGCTTTCCAAAAGAGGAAAGGGATGAATGAACCTCCAGAGTCATGCCGTTTTTTATTCCAAGCTCAATCAGAGCAGATTTTAATGCTTCTTTAGTTACCATAATTCCTCCTTCTGCAGCCACCCGGTCGACTTTTTCAGCGCTTCAATCGTTTTTGTTTCAAGGACACATCTTGCGCCGCATTCCGCAGCGGTGCGGAGCCGGGCTTTCAAATCAATTTCTCCGTCGCCAAGGGCAAGGTGATTTTTCGGCGGATTTTCCCTTCCGTCATGAATGTGAAAATGCTTCAGCTTATCTTTGTGGGATAAAATGAAGGGTACGTCATTTTCACCGCAGACCTTTGAATGTCCGATATCCCAGGTAAGGACAAAGGCCGGACTTTCCAGCAGCATTTCTATGGCCTTTTTTTCGTAATCCCTGAAGCCGTCTGTATTTTCAAGGGCGATTTTGATGTCAGCACCGTCAATCCATTTTTCACAGAGATTTTTGAAATCTGTAAAATATTTAATATAGATTTCAAAATCGCGGTCATAAAGCTGAACCTTACGGTCAGGCAGGGTTACAAAAATTCCATGATGCATGTGCATGTTGATTGTCAATGCCTGAGATTTATCTCCATATTTATCACGCAGAAATAAAAGCTTTTTTGCAACCTCAATTGTGCGCCTGGTTGTTTCAAGGTAAGCCTGACGCACCAGGGGATTAAAATCCGCAATATTCAAAGCCTCATCCAGGTGGATTGTGTAATAAAGCTCAGCCCAGTCAGCCGCCCGGATAAAATGCTCTGTATTTTCCAGAGAATCAATCTGATACTCGGGAAAATTCATATTCAGTTCAATAAAATTAAGCCCCAGCTCAAGGCAAAGGGCAATGTTTTCTTCAAGACTTTTATTTTCAATTAAAGTCGGCATTCCAAACTGCATTTTTTTTCTCTCCAATGTAAGGGCGCCAGTCAGAGCGCCCGTTGTTCTTTTCCATCACTTTCCCATCGGCTAGCCGCCAATCATCACTCCAATATTTCCATGAACCAGCACTCTGATGATTCCGCAAATTACAAGGTGGAAAGGATAATATATATAGAAGAAATATTTCATTCCCTTAAATGAGCCCCTCTGACCGTTGTAATTTTTCAAAAGAGGGATTGTAAGCGCCACTCCCATCTGAATAATTCCGTAAATCGGATTGATAAAAATCACATAAACAGTGGAATAAACTCCAATCCACAAAAGCATCATAGCCATCTGCTTCTTGAAATTGTCCCGGTTCTGTCCCATGTAAAGAACTACAAGGAAGGCCGGACTTGACCAGTCAGACGGAAAGGCCAGAGCCGCCAGCAGAAATACCAGCAGGGTCTTCTGCCACTGTTTAAGCTCTTCTGCATTCACAACGACTAGGCCCAGAACTCCAAGAAAGAGGGGCCAGATTACGCTTGTCTGATTAAAGCAGCTGGTTTTAAAAGGAATGAAAGGAATTCCAAAGGCAAAATTGTAGGCAAAATGCCCGATTACCGCAAAAATAAAAAGCCGCAGAAGATACTTCTTTACGTTACGGGTGTAATGATAGCCTTCCGAAACCATAAACCAGAAAATCGGTGCTGCAAGTCTTCCAAGAATGTGCAGGGCAATAATCCACCAGTCTGTGGGATAATTTGGATAAAGCACGCTTATCACATGATCCAGCGTCATCGAAAGAATTGCGATTAATTTCAGCTTATTTCCGGTTAAACCTTTTTCCATTTTTCCCTCTTCTTTAATCATAGCTCAAGCATATCTTAAAGATAATTTATATTAAATATTTTTCAGACAAGATGCAGATTTCTGCCGATGAAATGCACATCTCTTTACCTAATAGTTTTCCGGCAATCGTTATGTCAGAAAAGACATGGCAATAGCCATACTTATTTAAGACAGTACGAAAAAAGGCCGTCGTGGTTGCACCGCAGCAGCTGATAGGCCTGCCCTACACTGTAAATAATGTTTCCGCAAGCTGGGTTTGAGTCAATTTACATTTTTCCCTTAATCTTTTAAGTACGCTTCCTGTTACATACTGATTCATATGTCACCTCAAATAAAAATACTCCAGCAACAAATCTACTGTAACCACCTCATATACTTTTTTCTGATGATTCCAGTCAATGAAGAGCATTGTACAAAACGGCGTATTATCCCAGAATAAATTATACCGAAGAAGTTTTAAACAAGATTCTTGCAAAATCTCGTCTTGAATACATTATTCTTATTATTTTCACAATATCGTTTTCAATTCTGTAAAAAATTGAATAGTTATTTGCAAGTACAAATTTATAATCTGTTGGAAATGAAACATACTTGTTTACAGGAATTCCAATATCCGGATTTTCTGCTAAATCTTCATAAGTTTCAACAATTGTTTCTATTGTGTTATGCGCTGCTATGGGATTTTGTAATTCATTTTCAATATAGAACTTTATTTCGAGTAAATCTTCTGCTGCTTGAGGAGAAACATCTACCTGAAACATTATAAACCTACCATTGCACGAACATCTTTTGTACTCAGCCAGCCTTTTTCTTTAGCTGAATCTTCGCCTTTTTTTAGTTCATCAAATAATGTTTTTGTAGCTGTTAATTTCTCGTAATCTTTAATAGTAATTACAGCATAACTTCCTCTTCCGTTTTTTGTGAGGAAAACAGGAGATTCATCAGCTACATCCTGTAATACTTCGTTATAATTTCGTAAATCTGATACAGGTTTTATTGCAAACATATACACCTCAATAAAGTTCGTAATATTTTACGAACTTTATTATCCATTGCAGTGGTACAGTTGTCAAGACTGTTGTACCGGCAGCGGGCTTGACCCGCTGCCGGCTACGAACCTATGGTGAATTTTTATGCATATACATAAGTTTTTATTTCTTCTAACTGTGGTGCAAGTTCCATCTTTGCGTTTCTTACTTTGCCCTTTCAATAAAAAGCCGGTATTTATCTTCCCGCATTTTGCCTTTCAGTACGGCGACGGCAGCGTCAAATTCATTTGGAACATCATTATATACAGCATTTTTCATCGGAATGAAACCAAGATTCAGATAAAGTCCCAGTGCCTTGTAGCTCCAGGTCTGAGTATCGAGCCATACTTCTATTCCTGGCATCAGCTCATAAAAGCACTTCATCATGTAAAAAGCCGCGACTTTTCCCAAGCCTAGTGACTGGTAATCAGGAAGACAGCTTAATGCATGAACAACTCCAATTGTTTTTCCTTTTAAGTTCGAATACCATGCCGTTGCTGTTACAACTGCCTTTCCCGTTTCTTCTTCAATTACATAGAGCTGCCGCCTTTTCAATTCATCTTCATGTTCAAGATAGTGATTAAAACAGTCGAGCGCATCTTGTACGCTGTTGAACTCATGAACGGAGTTTTGAATCAGCGCCCATGATTTTTCATCGCCTTTCTGATAAAACCTTACAGAAAAGCCATCAGGAACTGCTACCGCTTCCGGTTCCTTATAGTTAGGGTTTTTCATAATAATTGAATGAAATTCGATACTTTTATCCAGCATTTTTATACTCCAGTGTAATCCGCCTTATTTCTCCAGCAGATTACTCCAATAATTCCAAGATACAAAATTGAAAGAATTATATAGAAGAAAATATCAACCTTCAGAAAACAGTAAAGAAAGTTGAAGCTAAAATGAACTGCGATTCCATAAATCAGATTGTCGTGCTTTTTCATAAAGAAATTCATGATAAAGCAGAGGCCTGTCATTACAATCACGTTTGAAATCACATAAGGTATCATCTGCCAGCCGAAAAAATCTGAATCCACAAACCATAAGACTGTGTGCCAGAAAGCCCAGATAAGCCCCTGGATTACTGAAGCCTTGAAAAATCCGTAGCGGACGTTAAGACGGGGGCGAACAAATCCCCGCCAGCCGGCCTCTTCCCCAGTAGGGCCGCTTGTGATTGAAAACAAAATGGAAGCCCATAAGGGATATGAGCCAAGGCTCCAGTAAGAAGAAAATGCCTTTCCTTCAATCAGCGAAAGAATAAAAACTGAAAGAATGGTGGCAGAAAGTGTAAGCAGGCAGGCTGCGGCAAGGGAAAAGGAGGTAAAATTCCCGCCGAAAGTCTTCCTGTAAAATTCCCGGATGCTTTTGCCCAGCACAAAATATTTGAATCCTGCAAGCAGGACAATTGTAGGAGACCAGGCGCAGACATTCGAAAGAATCCTCATAACGACAGGCGGACAATGAAAAAGCATGCTGGCACTTCCGCACAGGCCCAAAACCATAAACCAGAAAACAAGATATGTCGTAATGACATAATTCCGCAAAGCTTTCATAATTTTATCCTCCATCTTACGAGTGACTAAAGCATACTTCAAAGAGGATTTATATTAAATGACTTTCCGACAAGATGCAGATTTCCGCCGATGAAATGCATACAGCTTTAATTGATATTATTTCCGACAATCGTTATGTTAGAATAGTAAAAACTATTAATACATCTTTCGAGAGATTCTGATTGTCCTGTTAGCGCGGTTTGAATCTTACTTTCCGGGCTGCAAGATGACATTACGCTCATAATTACAGCCCACATCTTAATCTCCTCTTTTCAAGCTGGCTGCCGTATTTTAGCTTCGGCATATTCAGTCTTAAGGAAGATGTATGAAAATCACAGAAGATAATTTTACGATAACCACGATTTATTTTGACGGTCAGTTCTGGTGCGCCCTTATCGAGCAGTGCCGTAAGGGGAAGAACTTTGCCGGCCGCTACGTATTTGGAGCTGAACCAACAAATCCTCAAATTCTAAACTGGATGATTTCAGGGTTTGACAAAGTTTCACTTTTGCCGGTGGAAGGGCGGACAAAAATCCGCTTCAAAAAACTGGCAAAGTCTGAGTCAAAATCAGGCGTTGCTGGAATTCCAAAATCACTCATCGCATTTTCAAAAGCTCAAAAGGAATATGCAAAAGAGCGGAAAATTCTTGGCAGAAAGCAGAAGAAGCTTGATGAGAGGGAAAAATATCTTTTAAAACAAAGCAAAAAGAAGGCAAAAAAATGAATTTACTTTTATATATTCACGGAAAAGGCGGATCTGCCGCCGAAAGCGAACACTATAAAAATCTCTTTCCAGAATATGCAGTTCTAGGCCTGGACTACAAAACTTTTACTCCCTGGGAAACAGGAAAAGAAATCCATGAGGCCGTAAAAGACTTAAAATCAAAATATGAAAACATTATTTTGATTGCAAACAGTATCGGAGCCTTTTTCAGCATGAATGCACAAATAGAAAATCTGATTAAAAAGGCATATTTCATTTCACCGATTGTGAACATGGAAAAGCTTATCTGCAACATGATGAGCTGGGCAAATGTGTCAGAAGAAGAGCTTAAAAGTCGAAAAGTTATTCCTACGGATTTTGGCGAGGACTTGTCCTGGGATTATCTGCAATATGTGAAAAATCATCCTGTAAAGTGGAATGTAGCCACAAAAATCCTTTATGGCGAAAAGGACAATCTTACTTCTTTTGAAACCATGAAGGCTTTTGCAGACAGCCACAAGGCATGCCTTACGGTTATGAAAGGCGGCGAACACTGGTTCCATACTGAAGAGCAGATGGCTTTTTTAGATAAGTGGATTTTGAACGAATAAAAAAAAGGGGTGTCTGATGTATTTTCAGGCACCCCCACTTTTCAGTTATATATGTTCGCCGATAATTTTTTCCATCCATATCATGGCATACCAGCGGTCAAACTTTTTGCCGCAATTACGGAAGGTTCCAACTGTCTTAAAACCCAGATGCTCGTGGAATTTCTGGCTGTTGAAATTAAGGTATTCATCTTCCTTTTCATTCGGAACGCCGATACAGGCATAAAGGTTGATGATTCCCTGCTTTTTAAGCTCAGCTTCAAGACTTTCATACAAGGCACGGCCAAGCCCTGTTTTTCGTGCAGATTTATCAACATAAATAGAAAGTTCCACATTCCACTGATAGGCCTGACGGGGCTTAAAGGTGTTCGCATAGGCATACGCCAGAATCTTCCCATCTTTTTCAACACAAAGATACGGATATTTCTTCGTAATTAATTCAATCCGGTTTTCAAATTCTTCAAGTGACGGAACATCATATTCAAATGTAATTGCCGTATTTTTTACATAATAGGAATAAATATCCAGGAGTTGAGTCGCATCAGCTTTTGTCACTGGACGGATAAATTCTTTCCACATGATTATTTTTCCTTATTGCAGAATTCATCAAGAATATTGTTATTTTTTTTTGATGTTTTTGTTTTTGGGTCAATAAACACCGCTGTTGCAGAAAAATCAGCTATACCAAGACAATTCTTTAATTTTGATATTGCTTTTTCAGCACCAGCTCCAGCCTGACAGGCATAAACAGAAATCTTTTTTTCCTGAAGCTTTTCTTTATTTTCAAAGACAAAAGTTCTGACAGGAGGAGCAAATGTGCCTGCCCAAACAGGAAATCCTATAATGATTTCATCGTAAAGAGAAAAATCTACAGAATACGGTTCAAGCTCAGGTTTTTCACCCATTATGGCACTTTTTCCGCCCCAGAAATACTTTGCAAATCCTTTATCCAAATATGCTTTTTTTGGAACAAGACGCAACACATCTGAATCGGCTCCAAGCCGTTCAGCCAGTTTTTCTGCTATATACTGCGTATTTCCTTCCAGTGAATAATAAACAATCAACTTCTTCATTTTTTTCTCCCTTGTGCCCCAGTGCGGGCGTTCACATAACAATTGCTTAATCCGTAAACCGGCTTGACCGGTTTGTCGGCTTTGAAGCTTTTTTATGTGATTATTTACTAAAAGCAACTTCCAGATGTTTCTTTTCTTTTACACAATCAAGCAAATAATAATTGATTATATTCTGATAAGGCATACCTGTTTCTTCTGCCATATTTTTGAAATAATCAATTACCTGCTCATCTAGTCTTATTGTAATTTGTTGTTTTAGTTTTCCGATATAGGGATTCTTTACTGCATTCGAAAAATCATAATGATCTCTCATTTTACTGTCCTCCATATTGCTTAATTTCCAGACCATCTGCTTTTCGTGCGGAAATAATACGAATTACTTCTTCATTTTCACGATAGCAATGACACACTACCAATACCTTAGATTTATTACTAATTCCCATAATAATAAATCTATCTTCTTCTGTTGAATGTTCAGGATCTGAAATCAACAATGCATTTGGATCATAAAAAACAGTTTTCGCTTCTTCAAACGATACTTTATGCTTTTTAAGATTCAATGCAGCTTTTTCTTCGTCCCATTCAAATCTAATATTCATAATTATATTATAATTATAGAATTGAAAATTTGTCAAATTAAAAAGGCGGGCTCAACCTGATTTTTTATATATACATTATATTTATATAAACAAAGTATTGATTTAGATTAAAT
>ODAI010361857.1_pt1 | contig 10837 bp, 11 predicted proteins | sample 1539321 | NCBI WGS metagenome assembly ODAI01 (sample SAMN02144231, study PRJEB22623) | gut metagenome | biome: sheep rumen | host: Ovis aries | place: New Zealand | reverse complement strand
AGCACGTCATCTATGCACTGTCAATAGAAACGCCATAGTACTTCTGACTTTGCATCAGAAATACCATGGCTTAAAACTTCTATATCAGCGCCGCCCTTACGGCGGGTGCGGTTATTATTTCTGCTTGAGGATATCGGGGGTGGAGCCTATACCGAAAGCCTGTTCGTTTTCGCGGTACTGGATAAGTGCGCGGTACATATATACATCTTCGGGGGTGGTCACCTTGATATTTCCGCGGTTGCCCTCTACCATGTGGGCTTCCTTGCCGATACTCTTTATAAGTGTGCAGGAGTCTACAAGATTATCATAGCGGTTCTCGGTAGCTCTTACCTTATCGTGGTCTGCGATTATCTCACCGAGGTAGAAACTCTGGGGTGCCTGTGCGGCGTAGGTATCCTTACGGTAGGGTACAGTCTCGACTGTCTTGCCTGTGGTACTCATAAGGATAGTTTCATAACAAGGGGTGCAGGTGATAGCATTACCGTTCTGCTTAACGCCCTCGATGTTGTTGCAGATAGTATCATAGCTTACCCATGGGCGAACACCGTCGTGGATGAGTACGATAGAATCATCGGGGTTTTCGCTCTGTGCCTTTTTCAGACCGTTGTAGATAGAATCCTGACCTGTTTCACCGCCTTCGACTATTCCGCAAACCTTGCTTATGGCGAACTTCTTCACCAGCTTGTTCATGTAGGGGATGTAGTCTTTCAGCATTACGATATATATCTTGTCGATATCATTGTGGTTCTCAAAGAGTTCCAGTGTGTGTACGATTATGGGCTTGCCGTTTATCTCAAGGAACTGCTTTGGTATGCCAGCGCCCATTCTTACGCCGCTTCCGCCTGCGAAAATTACTGCTATATTCATTATATTATTCCTCCCGTTACTTGCTTTCGGTCATATACTTTTTGAGAAGACCCACTACGCGCTCGGCTGCCTTGCCGTCTTCCTTGCTTCCTCTGTCGGCAAGGAACTGCTTAACGTCATCGGCATACTTCTTATCATCAAATGCCAGTATATTAGCTTCCATCTGCTGATTGTTCTCAGCGATCGGGAAAGGTGTGGAGTCAAGGGGATAGTAGAATCCTCTTTCCTTGTCGTAGGATCTCAGGTCGTTGGCATATATGAAGCCCGGTCTGCCTGTGAGAACGAAATCACATATCCAGCTGGAGTAATCGGTGATGCCTATATCGCATACAGCCATAAGCTCCTGTATATCGGGGTAGAGGTTGCCCTGAAGGATATCGGGGTTGTTTCTTACTGCCTTGACATTTGCCAGCTTGTTAGCTACCTTGAAGTGATATCTGTTTACTATCTTCCACTTGCCGCCGAAGCGTTTTCTTGCGGCTTCGAGCACTCTGTTATAGTCGATATCGTAGCAATCAAGGTTTCTTGCATCACGGAAAGTAGGCGCGTAGAGGATAAGATTGCAGTCCTCATCTATATCGAAGAAATCGCATATCTTAGCCTTGATAGCTTTCTTTTCCTCATCGGTGCAGAAGAGTATATCATTTCTGGGATGACCGTATTCCAGCACCCTTACCCTTTTGCTTTTCCAGTAGGTAGTACGGTATACCATGGTTTCAAAGGAAGAATTGGATATCATGAAATTGGTTATCCTGCCTGCTGTTTCGGCACACTTTCTCCAGTGTTTATCGCTTACTGCATCGGGGTCTATCTTTTTAAGACCCATAGAACCGTGCCAGGTATTTATATATATCTGGTTGCCCTTTTTGGGAACATAGTTCCAGGGGAAGTTTACTGCGTTATCCACCCATACCCTTGCGGTAGCCATTTCATAGAAATGTTCAAGGGAGTTTCTTCTGACAACTCTTATCTCGGGCGGGAATGGGAGAGGGAATTCGTCCATTATCTTTTTGGTGGTGACGAACACGATATCGTATTTAAGACCCTGTCTGATTATCTCATCGCAGATATACTTGGGGTTGCACTCATATACATTATTATAATGCATGAACACTATCTTATTCTTTTCGACCTTATCCCTGGTGCTGTAAGATATATATTTCTTCATCAGATAGGATATCAGCAGGTCGGTCTTCTGTCTTGCGCGCATGAAAGTGAACTTGAAGAAAGATTTTTCAGCAGCGCGGCGCTGTATCTGACCCAGCTTGCCTTTTACTTTATACTCACTCATTTATATTTCCTCCGTTTGAACGGGGTCAATCCCCGTATTTTCCAAAATTTACACTGACCACGTCATGACCTGCCTTGCGCAGGCTGGCGGGGATAAGTTTCATATAATCACCGTAGGAGTACTCCAGATACCTGTCATAGTCTGAGGGTACGGGGTATTCGCGGTCTCCGAATCGGAGATATTTCGGTCTGCCCAGCCACTTTGCGGGGAATGCCCCGTGTCGAAGATGTTCGCCTGTACCGTCGTAAAGACTATGGGTGGGGAACTTATCAAAGAATGTGACTGTGCGCTCCTGTATTTTTTCAAGGGTACGTATATCGGTATGCCTGATGAAAAGGGTGGTCAGCCTGCACAGGAGTTTCATTTTACCGTAGAAGTGCATGGGTGTGCCCTCCCACTTATGGAATACCATTGACCTCACGAAAAGGGTGAGGAACACATGGAGTTTCTGCAGGGCTTTGATATCCGCAGTTTTATCATGCACGAATATATCTATGAATATACCATGGTGCATATTTCCGAAACGGGACGAGAACCGTGTTTTGAACTCGGTGCCGTTAAGTCTTATCTTGGTGAATATGCTGTGGTATTCGCTGTCGGTATCGGCAGACTGGAAAAAGAACTCATCGCTGTTTATCTCGCTTTCAACCACCGAGATGAATCGTCTGTAGTCATCTCTCAGCATCATTACGTCCATATCGTCATCCCAGGGTATCATGCCGCTGTGGCGTACAGCCCCAAGCAGAGTACCGCCGCCCAGATAGTATTTTATACCATGCTTTCTGCATATCCTGTCGAACTCATTCAGGCACAGGAACAGTGTTTCGTGCAGCAGCGAGAGTTTTCCGCCGTAGGTATTATCAAAGCAGAACAGCTTATCTCCGTGTTTATGAGAGTATTCCAGCATGAACAGGCTGTCTTCGTATGAAAGCATATGTTCAAAGCCGCCGGATATAAGGGACTTGGCTTTTATATTGCATCCGCCGAAGCCGCAGTAGTACACGCCGTTTTTCAGACCCTTTTTTGAAGCCATGAACAGTGCGGCGGTGAAAACATCGTGTATAACTGACGAACTGTTCTCACGGGGAGTACGGCTGTGGATGAATCCTGCACCGAATATCCTGCCCGTATAGAGGACTGCGCATTTATCCCTGTATTTTTCGGCTTCTTCGGGGATATCCGTTATGAGGATATGGGGGAAAACGTCTTCATGCGGGATAGTGCCCTCACAAAAAGAAAAGCGACAGCACAGCACTTCTTCATTACCCGAAAGAGGGACATCAGTGCAGTACACGTCCTTTTTTTCAAATATATTTTCAAAGGTATGCTTTATCTGTTTATCTTCACAGAAAAGCATTATGCCGCGGCGTTTGAGTATATCAAAACGGATGCAGTCTGATTTTGTGCAGCGCAGCACCCAGTCTTCGGTATAATCATTAAGCACGTTTTCGGACAGCATAGCTGCACCTCCTGTATCTTGGCAGTATTGCCTATACATTATAGCACTATTCGTTATACTTGTAAAGCGTGAGATACAAAGTTTTAGCGATATAAACAACTATGGCTTTATAAAAATAACAAATTTATGCTGAATCCTCATTAGTGTAATGCTTTACATAATCTGATTATCCTGTTTACACACCAATTAATTTGGTGTAATATCAGAACTGGAAATACTCGGATGTTATATAGTCCTTTATAATGGTGTGTTAAATGGATAACCATGTTACATAATGAAAAAGGATAAAGAACCGTCGGGCGGAAAGCCTTTTGCGTTCTTTATCCTTTTTGTATCCTTTGATATATCAGCCCTCGGGTATTATAAGGGCAGCAACGATGTATGGGATAACTCCTATACCGCCCATGCAGGCGAGGATAACAGCTGCTATCCTGACGATATTTACATCTACATCGAAGTATGCTGCAATACCTGTGCATACACCTGCTATCATGGAGCCGTTCCTTATTCTGTAAAGTCTTTTCATGGTCATCCTCCTTACGGTGTTTTTGTGTTTAACGAAATTATACTATTTTTCTGAAGGTTTGTCAATACGCTCAGATAATATCTTTTCCGCTGTCGGTGGTATCGCTGTTACAGGTATTATCGGGGGTGATGCTTGTGAAGGTCACCTCAGATGGCATATCCTGAGCGGTCGGAAGTTCGGGGAGAAAGAGTGCTGCCAGTATATATGCGATAATGGGAAGTCCGCCTATGCAGCAGCCTGTTACGCATATTATCCTTATGAGGTTGGGGTCGATGTTGAGATATGCGCCGATTCCTGAGCACACACCTGCTATCATGGAACCGTTTCTTACTCTGTAAAATTTCTTTTCGTTCATTTTGTATCCTCCTTATTATTTGTCGGTTTATATCTGAGCGGTCGATGTTATGAAACTAATATCTGTAAAATAATCATTTTCGGACATTGGGGGTGAGCCGCCACATACTGAAAGGCGGATCCATCAGTGAGGTACTGCTTTTGGGCTTGGCTGCCCTGAAGGCTAATGACCATATCAGCAGGACCGCTGCCAGTACCAGAAGTATCTGCAGAATGGTCTTTGCGTATTTTTTCAGTTTTTTCATTTGTCGTTCCTCTCGGTCGTGGGTGGACCCACGGTTTCATAGGGTGTATTATTTTTTCAGTTCGCTCAGGAAAGATCTTATCTCTTTGGCTATCTTTTCGGATTCGTAGTGGTGGACGTAGTGTCCGCAGTCGAGCTGTACCATTCTGCCGTGGGAAGAAGCATCTGTCATCTCGCGGTGAGAATCTACCCAGCGTTCGTTATCCCTGTTAGTGCCTGATATGAATTGCAGAGTGGGAGTCTTGGGCAGGGGCAGGCTTTTTATCTTTTCGCAGTTGGCTTTCTGGCTGTCAGCCTCTCTCAGGACGGTACTGTTGCCGTCGTTGGCGGAATATACGGCTATATACTGTTTCTTTTCCTCGGCGTTACGGCACTCGGGCAGATCTGATAAAGCAAGCATGGGTCTGTTGATGCCCGAAAGGGCTACGGTCTTGCCGAGTACCTTTTCAAAGGTGAGCATATTGTCGCTTTCAAGCTCCATAAGCACCGATGTGCTCATATCAAGTCCGATAATGGCTTCGACTTCATCGGGATACATCTGAGCCCAGTAGGTAGCTTCAAGACCCGAAAGAGAGTGGGGGCAAAGTACGTATGGGGCTTCTATGCCAGCCTTCTGCAGGGCTTCTCTGTCCTGACGGACAAGGGTATCTATATCTCTTTCGCCGTCTGTTTTATCGCTGAAGCCGTAGCCGAACTTTTCGAGGACTGCTATCTTACAGTCATCGCTGAGTTTTTCGTACAGGGGTCTGAAATCGTACATGGGTGAGGGTGTTCCCCAGCCTGACATGAGTACTATGGTGTGTTCGCCGCTGCCCTCGGTGTATATGCTCATATTTTTGCCGTCTACTTCCACCATATTACAGCGGTCATCCTTCAGCAGGTCTTTTTCGCCCTGCTGCATTATTTTATTGACCACGCCGCATATCACCAGAAGTGATATGAGGACTATGAATATCCACAGGATGATCCTGCCGATGATGCGCAGTATCCTGCCGGCTGTCTTTGCTGCTTTGCTCATGTTTGTTTTCTCCTTTATTATGCCTGCATTATCTTTATTTATTGCAGGACGCTTTTATTTTTATTTACGGTCATTCCTTTATCACATCACCACAAAGCGCTATATACCAGGAAACGTCGTGTTTATGTTATCCTTTCCCCGACTGCGGCGGGTAAAGGATAACCGCGGTTAATTTGGTGTATCAGCAGGATGCCTATATTTTTATTTGTACAATGCCCATACGGTTATCATGGCATCGTATACGCCGTGACATATCATCAGTGACAGGAGTGTGCAGCCCTTTATCTTATTTTTGTAGGTGCAGAATATGAAGCCTATCACTGCGGTGACGAAGATCTGTGCTATATTTCCTCTGAATACATGGAAAAGTCCGAAGAGGAGGGACGAACCTACGACGGCATATATCTCTTTGCCGAAAAGGCTTTTCAGTTTACTGTATATAAAGCCGCGGAAAACCAGTTCCTCTGCGGCGCCTACCGAAAGTATGCAGTAAGCGAATTCGTATACGAACTTCCATAATTCGTCATAGGACTTGCCGCTGTTTACGTATTCTCCGAAGCCTGCGAGAACAGGTATGCCTGTCAGCACAAGTGAGGTCGCAAGACCCAGCCCGATGCCGATAAGTATCTGTCTGATGATACCTTCCTTTTCAAATCCAAGATCGGCAGGGCGCATTTTATCCTGACGGATAATTATTATCGGTATTACCGCTATCGCCCAGTAAAGGACGAACATCAGAGGGGCGCGAAGCGGGACGGGCATATTTGCTATTTTTGTGTTGAACATATACAGCATGAACACACCTACAATGCTGCCCATGGCGCCCATAGTAAGGCTTACGATGTCATTCTCACGCTGTTTTGCCAGACGTGCCGCGCTTGTTGTTCTGCCTTTTTTCCATACGCGCTCTTTTTTTATATCTTTGGTCATAACTTGTTCTCCGTGTATTTATGTTGATCCGTTTTACTTTTATTCTGTGAGATATCTGTCAGTTATTGAAGGTGACTTTGACATCGCCTATACCTGTATCGGTTTTTATGGAGTATTTCTTATTGAATTCATCTTTATCGTTGGTGAGGTTTATATTGCAGTCGCCTACACCGCAGTCAACATTGATATCGCCGTTGACCTCACCGTTGAATGTGAAATCGCCTGTGCCGAGGTCTACCTTCAGACCGCCTGTTTTTGCGTTGGAGATATCCAGTTCGCCTGTGCCGATATCGGCATCAAGCAAGCCTTTGCATTCAATATCACTGATGTTCAGTTCACCTGTTCCCGTATCAAGGGAAGCGGTATCGCACTTTACTTCTGAAACGGTTATCTCGCCTGCGCCTGCATCCAGCTTTATATTATTGTACTCGGTATCGGGGAGGTAGAGGACTGCGTCTATGACGGCGCCCAACTGCATGAAATCAAAGCTGATATAAAAATCACGTTCGAGTCCGACGCGGAGAATTCCGCCGCTTTCTTTGAGGACGTAGTCCTTGGGTACATTACCTTCAAGGTGTACCTTATCGTCGTTGCTCCTGCGTATCTCCAGTTTGCCTGCGGAGGCTTTGATATCCACGGATCTTGTCTTGCCGAGGTCGATCTCCTCGGAAACGGATATGGTATTGACGTTGGTGTATTTTGATCTGTCAGATGTTTTATAGAACACTGCACCGCCGATCAGCATGACTGCACCGACTACTATCATTCCTAAGGAGAAAACTGGGAAACCTCTGCGGGTGGTGGTATATGTCTTTTCTTCAAGATCTATATTATTCATAATGTTGTCCTCCTTATCATCCGAATAACTTTCCGAAAAGGCGGCGTATGCCGTTTATGAAAGCGCCTGCCAGCTTTCTGATGCCTGTGAAGCCGGGTCTTGCCACAAGACCGAAGATGCCCATGGCGATAAGTCCGCCGCCTATCATCATTATACCGATGGGCGGAGCTATGAAGAGATGGGCTATACCTGTTGCCAGAAGTGATACGCCGCCTGCGATAAGGGCTATGACCACGGAAAACAGTGCAGCCACCAGACCAATGAGTGCTCCGAACAAGCCTACCACCGGACCTATCCACAAGGGGAAGGTAAGTATTACGAGCAGTATCTTGGCGAAATTATTGTTGCGCTGTGTTTTCTGTTCTGATGTCATTTTGGGATCGTTGAAGCCTTTTTCAAAAGCGTTTTTAGCATCGTGGATAGCACCGCTGATCGCCTGATTTGCTTTTGTGGCTGCATCAAAGAATATACCGGAGGCTGCAGCAGAAGCGTACGGACCGTTATTTGCGGTGTTGGTATTTTCGGCGCCTGTATAGCCGTAGCCGTAATTGTAATTGCCGGTATTGTTTTGGGTGGTATTCTCCTTGCCGACTTCTTCAAATGCAACATCCTGAACGTCTTCAAAGGGAGGTCTTTTTGCAGTGCCTACTTCAAAGGCAGCGTCACCGTCGGGGTGGATGCCGTTTTCAACAAGTATCTCCTTGGCAAGTGTTTCGGGGTCACCCAGAGTCTGAGCTGTCTGTTCGTCACTGCCGTAGCCTGCATCAAGGAAAATCTCCTCATAATAGCTGAGCGCATCCTCGATATCCTCGCGGGGCAGCCCGCCTTTTTCAAGGTTATATCTGAGGCTTGTAAGAAATTCAAGTCTGTTCATTGTCGTCCGCCCCCTTGTTCATCAATATACTGTCTACCTTCTCTTTATGTGCCTGCCATTCACGGCGGTATTCCTCCAGTGCCTCGTTCCCTTTCGGGGTGACTCTGTAATATCTTCGGTTCCTTCCCATGAACTCCTTATCGTATGTTTCCAGAAACTCATTTTTCTGGAGCCTTCGGAGTACGGGGTAGAGGGTCGATTCGGAGATATCAACGGCTTTTCTGAGAAACTGGGTTATCTCATATCCGTAGGTATCGTCGTTACGGACCACTGAAAGCACCATAGCATCAAGCAATCCTGCATTGACCGGAAATCCCATATTTCTGCTCCTTTCTGTAATTACTCTGTGCATAAGTCATTCTCCTTGCCCTAAGGCGTTTCTTTTGTTTTGTGTCATCTCGTCTCTTTTGCTCTGCAGTGCAGTATACTGTGTAATATATTTTCTTTCACAGTATTTTGAGTTGTGCAATATCTTTGTTCTGATGATATTATACGACGTATAATATCATTTGTCAATATAATATTGCAAGATTTAAAATGTTTTGTGTGATTGCACAATGGAAAAGACATTTCACTGCACGAAGTAGGATATTCTGCACAACGAGGCAGTTCGTTTAAGCGATAAACGGGTGACTTTGGTATAGTGTGCGCGGTGGCTTCTATTATATAGAGGGGGATATGATATGGTGAAGATACGGTCGGGAGGTGTCAATTAATGGAGTAGTGAAAATATGAAGTCCTGGTGCATTGGATGTAATTTCCCCGTCGAGCGGTTAATTAATCGACGGAGAAAATTGTGAAGTGGTGTTCACAATTTGAATTGTAGATTGTGTCAATAGAATGGTTATCTTAATGAATGAATTAGCAATAATGCTTAAAAACTACTGGAAAAATCTTACAACAGGTAAAAATGCCTTAATAATTAGGAAGAAATCTGTATAAAATAAGGCTTGTGAGGTAATACTTTTGAAGAGGACTATACAATTTTTGTACACATATTTCAGAGGTCGGAATAGGGTAAAAAGGGCATTTCGGGCGATTGTGCGAAATGTCATCGAAAACGTTTTCTGAACTATGGTTTAAGCAAAGAAGGATAAAAAGTAGTGGAAAAATATGGAAGAAGTTTATACTTCATTAATAAACGATAAAAAACAAGTACAAACAACCTCTGTTATGACATGAGAGGGTGATAAAACGTACATTTTTTGTATATAATTTTTGGAGTGAAGGTTTATGGTGAGATTCGGAACGCAAATTTTCGGTAATGGTTTTCGTCGGGGGATGACTGAAAATTGCGGTGATGATAAGAGCGTGAGCTAAAAATGGTCGGCAGTCGATTATTTAAACTATTTAACTCAAATTGTATAATACAACAATGGAATCGTTTTATTAATAGGTGAATTAGCAAGAATGCTTAAAATTTGGTGGAAATAATTTCCATATAGACAAAAACCATTAATAAATGGGCAGAAAAATGTATAAATAAGAGCTGCTCGGTAACAATAAATAAAGCAGCTGTACATTGTTTGTTTATAATAGATATAGGGCGAATATTGCTGCGGATCAGGGCGGCATTTGTCCGAAAAATTTCGCTGCGGATCTGAAGGAGGTCATACCATGAGGGGCAATAACGGAAAAACTGCTATAACCAAGGCACAGTACAAGCAGATGTATACCGCCGCATCACGCGGCAGCAAGTGGTACAAAAACGTGCCGAAAGCCTTTGTTATAGGGGGACTGATATGCACTGCCGGTCAGGCGCTGGATTCAATGTACCGCGCTTTGGGACTGGATGAAAAGGCTGGTGCTTCGGCTGTATCCATTACCCTGATATTTATTTCAGCCCTGCTGACAGGTCTGGGGCTTTACGAAAAGATCGCCAAACACGCAGGTGCAGGTACCCTCGTGCCTATTACTGGCTTCGCTAACTCCGTATGTGCACCTGCTGTTGAGTTTCGCACAGAGGGCTTTATCACCGGTATCGGTGCGAAAATTTTTATCATAAGCGGACCTGTCATCCTTTACGGTACCCTGGCAAGCATAGCTTACGGCATCCTCTACTGCATATTTAAATGACAACACGCACAGGTGTGTAATGTGTGTAGGGGGATCCCCGATAAACAATATATACTTCTTTATAAACACCCTAAGACAGATACCTATATAGAAGTTTTGCCCCTGAGCCTTTCAAAGTGCTCAGGGGCATTGTACTTATTGTTACTAAGCTAAATCAGAATTTGTCTATTAACGCAGAACGCAGTTATATCGAACCGCTGACCCGTCGGGGTATTCAATGACGATTCTCTCATCTGAAAAGCCGCATTTTCGGTAGAAGCCGATCGAATCATCATCTGTTTGAGCTTTGATGCTTTCCAGATTCTCAGATTCAATTACTCGTTGGATCAGTTGTTTTCCAATTCCCTTACGGCGGGCATT
>ODAI013775679.1_pt1 | contig 10838 bp, 11 predicted proteins | sample 1539321 | NCBI WGS metagenome assembly ODAI01 (sample SAMN02144231, study PRJEB22623) | gut metagenome | biome: sheep rumen | host: Ovis aries | place: New Zealand | reverse complement strand
GTCTCGTTGTAGCCTGCTACGCCTGCGACAGCGATGTGACCAATCTGCTCGCAACAAATACTAATCTGTCATAACCCCAAACGACCGATTTGGGTTTAATGTCCACGGTGTTCGGATGCACGGGCGGCTGCTTGTGGCCGCGAGGAGGCCGTGGAGGGCTTCTTTCTCCGCCTCGCTTTCGAAACCCTCCGGTGGGGGGCTTCTTCGGGCGGTCTGCATCTTTTTTGAAAAAAGTCTCTTTCTCTGAGAAAAAATTTGTATTTTTGCAGAATGATATGATGGTTTGTTTTGATGTTTTGCCTCTGCAAAATTATAATAGTTAGTTTATTATGCAGGCCTTCGTGTCGCTTTTTTATTAACAAAAATAATTTGTCAGTCTTTAGTAGTATTATTCATGAACGAATTTGAGAAATATGCCACCAGGCATTGTGGCATCAGCAGCACGACATATGCCAAGTATACTTCGGCCATTAACAATTCATTGACTCCCTATATTGTGGAGGAGCGCCAGCTGAATGTGGCCCAGATGGATGTCTTCAGCCGTTTGATGATGGACCGCATCATCTTCCTGGGAACCGCCATCGACGACTACACGGCCGATGTCATTCAGGCGCAGTTGCTTTTCCTTGAGAGCATCGACAGCACCAAGGATATATCCATCTATTTGAATTCGCCGGGAGGGTCGGTCTATGCCGGTCTGGGCATTTACGACACGATGCAGTATATACGCCCTAAGGTTTCGACCATCTGCACGGGTTTGGCCGCCTCGATGGCCAGTGTGCTCCTGTGTGCGGGCGAGAAGGGGATGCGCTGTGCGCTGCCTCACAGCCGCGTGATGATTCACCAGCCCATGGGGGGTGCCGAAGGGCAGGCCAGCGATATGGAGATTACTGTTCGCGAGATTCAGAAACTCAAGAAAGAGCTCTATGAGATTATCGCTAAGCATAGTGGTCAGCCCTATGAAAAGGTATATGAGGACAGCGACCGCGACCATTGGCTGACCGCCGAGGAGGCCAAGGCATACGGCATGATTGACGAGATCCTGGTCAACAAAAACTAGCCAAGCCATGCTGGTGAAGATTATCAACCGCTCGCACCATCCACTCCCCAAGTACGAAACGGCGCAGTCGGCGGGTTTGGACCTGAAAGCCTATCTGCCCGACGGCCCCGTGACGTTGCGCCCGCTGGAGCGTGGATTGGTGAAGACGGGCCTTTTCATAGAGCTGCCTGCGGGTTACGAGGCCCAGGTGCGCCCCCGTAGCGGGCTGGCTTTGAAAAAGGGTGTGACTGTGCTCAATTCCCCCGGCACCATCGATGCCGACTATAGGGGCGAGATTTGCGTGATTCTGATTAACCTCTCACAGGATGTTTTTGTGATTAACGACGGCGAGCGCATCGCACAGATGGTGGTGGCCCGACACGAACAGGCCGAACTGGTGGAGGTGGAAGAACTGAGCGACACCGAGCGCGGTGCTGGCGGCTTTGGCCACACTGGAAGTAATTGATGAGACGATACAGTCTGATACTGCTGTTCTTGCTGCTGGCTGTAGGCTGCAAGGCTCAGCCGTCACCATCGCCACAGCCCGAGCGTCTGCGGGTGGGTGCAGAGGTGATGTTGTCGATGGAGTATGCTATTTTCCCTCCTACGAAGGTGGCCGTAGTGGCCAACCAGACTTCGTTGGTGGGCGAAACCCACTTGGTGGACACCTTGTTGCGCAGTGGGGTAGAGGTGGTGAGGATTTTCTGTCCCGAGCATGGTTTCCGTGGCACGGCTGCCGCCGGAGCCAAGGTCGGCAACAGTGTCGACGAGGCTACGGGGCTGCCCATTGTCTCACTCTATGGCCAGCATAACAAGCCCACGGAGGAGGATTTGCGGGATGTGGACGTGGTTATATTCGACCTGCAAGATGTGGGTTGCCGATTCTATACCTATCTCTCTACGTTGCACTATGTGATGGAAGCCTGTGCAGAAAATGAGAAACCCCTGCTGGTGCTGGACCGTCCCAATCCCAACGGGCATTATGTCGACGGGCCAGTGCTCGACACGGCGCATTACCGCAGTTTTGTGGGTATGCATCCTGTACCTATTGTTTACGGTATGACCATAGGCGAATATGCCCGCATGGTCAATGGCGAGGAATGGTTGAAAGGTGGGGTGCAATGTCGTATGAATGTGGTGCCGATGGAGGGCTACAGGCGCGACAGCGTGTATGAACTGCCGGTGCCCCCATCGCCTAATTTGCGCAATGCCCATGCCGTTGCGCTCTATCCGAGTCTGTGTCTCTTTGAGGGGACCAATGTCAGTGTCGGCCGTGGCACGGAGAGCCCCTTCGAGTTGATTGGCACGCCCAAGAGCAAAACTTGGGACACCAGTGCTTTTTATTCCAAGTATCATGTCCCGGCAATTGTCTTTACTCCTAAGGGGGGCAAGAGGTGTTATGGCATGGACCTGCGCAGGATGGAGCCTCCGGCACGGTTCGATCTTACGTGGCTTATGCTTATGCATAGTCTCACTCCCAAGGGTTATTTCTTTCTGAAGAACAATTTCTTCGAGAAGCTGGCCGGCACGGCCGACCTCCGTCGGCAATTGGAAGAGGGCGTGCGGGAGGAGGAGATCCGTGCCTCGTGGCAGGCGGGTCTGGAACAATTCATGCAGGTGCGCAGCCGTTATCTCATGTACGATTAGGTTTGTGCCGTTGGCATAAATAATTTTTCTATATGTCAAAAAAAATGTGTAATTTAGCGCATTGATTGTGTGCGTTGTGGCTGATTTTTTTTCGGCGCAATGTACTAATAATGGCATAATTACGTTATAGGAATAAAATATCTATATATACATGAAAACGATAAAAAAAGGACTTGCACTACTGATTGTAGCCATTCTTTTTGCCGGTACGGCCGCAGCACAGACCAGCGTTGCTGCCACCGCTGACCAGCAGTTTCAAAACAAGCAGTATATCCTGGCCTTGGAGAGTTACCAGAAAGCCTACGACCGCGTGGGGAGCAACAAGGCTGAGAAGAACCGCATCTATTTCCAGATGGGCGAATGCTACCGTCTGATGTACAATTATCCCAAGGCTCAGCACACTTACCGCCGCCTGATTCAGGCCGGCTACTACACCGTGGAGCCAAAGATTTACTACTATATGGCCGAGATGTGCCGTTTCAACGGCGAGTTTGACGATGCCGACGGCTACTACGACAAATTCCTCCAGCTGGTACCGGGCGACAAACTGGCCCTCTCGCGCAAGAAATCGCTTATTGACGTCACCCGTTGGGCTGCCGACCGCAGCCGCCACGTCATCACCAAGCTGGTCGACTGGAATACAGACTATAACGATTGGTCGCTCCGCTTCATGGGCGACGATACCAACACGCTGGTCTTCACCTCTTCGCGCTATGGCATGGAAGAGGAGGGACAGGACGTGTGGACCGGTCAGAATTTCTCGTCGTTCTACACCGTCTACAAGGACCGCAACGAGCGTTGGACCGATGTGCCCACTCCTTTTGACCAGTCTGGCAAAATCAACACTTCGAACAACGAAGGTGAGGCCTGTTTCTCGCCCGACGGCATGACTATTTATTTTACCCGTTGCGACATTGTGGAACACGAGAGCCACGGCTGCGCTATCTATACTTCTACCAAGGCTGCTGCCGTTGACAAGAAGAAAAAGACCGCCAAGAAGTCCAAGGCCAGCACTTCCAAGAAGTCTTCGAAGAAGGGCAAGGACAAAGAGGACGACAAGGACAGCAAGGACAGCAAGGACAGTAAGAAAGGCAAGAAGGGCAAAAATGCCAAGGACGAAACTCCTGAAGAGGAGGAACTGGCTCCCGGCGAATGGGCCACACCTGTCAAGATTGACCTTGGCGACACCAATTATAACTACCTCTACCCCGCCATTTCTTCCGACGGCCTCACCCTTTATTTCTGCTCCGACATGCCGGGCGGAGAGGGTGACTACGACATCTGGAAGAGCACCCGCGCTTCCCTGGCCGACGATTTTGGCAAGCCGGTGAATTTGGGCACTCCGGTCAATACTCCCGGCCGTGAGGCATTCCCCGTCTTGCGTGGCGACTCCACCATGTATTTCTCCTCCAACGGTCTTCCCGGTATCGGTGGCTACGACCTCTTCAAGACCACCATCGGCAAGCGAATCTGCTCCAAACCCCAGAACCTTGGTGTCCCCATCAACTCTTCCTACGACGAGGTGTCGATCATCTATTATCCCGAAAATGAGGACAACCCCATGCTGGAGCGCGGCTACTTCTCTTCCAACCGCCCCTTTGAAGACCCCCTCAACAAGAATACTGACAAGAAGGGCAAGAAGATCCCTCTGCCCACCATGAACCTTTTCTCCTTCCAGCTGCCCCCGCTGCTCTATACCATCGAAGGCACTGTGCGCGACGAGAAATCCATGCAGCTTATCAAAGGCGCCAAGGTCAAGATTGTGGGCTCCGACGGCTCCGAAGCTGAGACCTATACCGACAAGAAAGGCCACTATAAGTTCAACAGCAGCCAAGTCCATGGCCAGGTGGTCTACAAGATGTACCTCTCCAAGGTTGACTATTTCAGCCTTGAGGGCTCTGAGAGCACCAAGGGCTACACTGTCGACAAAGACATTGTCCACGACTACCGCATGGAGCCGGTGCCCCAGCAGCCTGTGGTCCTGCCCGAAATCCGTTATGACCTCAGCAAGTGGGATATTAAAGAGGAGTTCATGGACTCCCTTATGGACCTCTATCTCGTGATGGTCAACAACCCCAGCATTGTGGTGGAAATCCGTGCCCATACCGACTGCCGTCCCTATCTGGGCCTCACCAACGACACCCTCTCGCAGCGCCGTGCCCAGAGCGTGGTGGACTATCTTGCCAGCCGAGGCATCGAGCGTGACCGCATGGTGGCCAAAGGCTATGGCGAACGTGTGCCCCGCACCCTCGACCGTGATGTCTACATCGAAGTGGGAGGTAAACCCTACATCTTCTCAGCCGGCACCACGCTCGACTGCGACTATATTGCCGACCTTCCCACTCCCGAACACCAGGAAGCCGCCCACCAGCTCAACCGCCGCATTGAGTTCCTCGTGCTCCGTACCGACTATGTCCGCAAAAACGTTGTCAACTCCTTGGCCGACTCCACCATTGCCAAGCAGAACGAGGATGGCACCTATATCGACCTGGTCAACGCCCCGGTCGACTCCAACTTCCGCGACGTGGCCGTCATTGTCCATGACGAAGCCACCATCCCCGTCACCATGATCAACACCCAGAAAGGTGAGGTGCAGGCCATCATCAACGGTCAGCAGGTGCCCATGCTCATCGATGAGCGCTTCAAAGAACCCATTGCTATCTCCTGGGAGGAGGCCATGAACATGCTCTATCAGCGTCGCATCAATAAGGAAGACTTCCCCGACCGCGACAATGCTTTCGACCCCGAAGGCAACATCCTCGACAAAGCCAAACTGGTCTTTAAGGAAATCCAAATAGGACAGCACCACCAGTATAATGTGGAGGTCATTGTGGTCAAAGGCATCGACTATAAGTTCATCATCAACCGTTCTGCCTTGGCCGACTTCGGCGAGTACGAATTTGACAAGCAGCTCGGCAAACTCTATTTCTTTGACGACTAAACTGATCACCATCACCGGACCCACTGCTTGTGGCAAGACAAGCCTCGCCGCCGAACTGGCCTACCAGCTCGGCGGTGAGATTATTAGTGCCGACTCGCGGCAGGTCTTCCGTGGCATGGATATCGGCACAGGCAAAGACTTGGCAGACTATCATATCCACGGTGTAGACATTCCCTATCACCTCATCGACATCCATGATGCGGGATATGAATATAATGTCTACCAGTTTCAGAATGACTTTATCCGCGCCTTCGGCGACATCGTCTCGCGCGGGCGGCAGCCTATCCTCTGCGGAGGCACGGGTATGTATATCGAGGCCGTTGTCAAAGGCTACCAACTGGCCGATGCCCCCATCGACCCCGACTTCCGCAGGCGAATGGAGGCTTTCACAGACGAAGAGCTGACCGCCCGACTGGCCTCCCTCATCAAACTCCACAACCACACCGACACCGAAACCCGTGACCGTCTTCTGCGTGCCCTCGAAATCCAAGAATACCACCTGCAGCACCCAGACGAGTATCCCCACATGCCCGAGATGGAACACCTCATCATCGGGGTTAGTTTCCCTCGTGAGATAGTCATAGAGCGTATCGGCATACGTCTCCGCCAGCGGCTGCAAGAAGGCATGATTGAGGAGGTGAAAGCACTGCTTGAACAGGGGGTTCCCGAGGAACGCCTTCTCCGCTATGGATTAGAATACAAGCACGTCACCCGATACCTGCGCGGCGAGTGCAGCTACGACCAGATGTATGAGAACCTCTACACCGACATCCGCCGCTTCTCTAAACGCCAAATGACTTGGTTCCGCCGCATGGAACGTCAAGGCATCCCCATCCGCTGGATTGATGGTACCCAACCCCTACAGGCAAAAGTTGAAGAAGTAATGGGTCTCTTTTCTTCTATGAGATAAGTTTTTTTATCCTTATATCGATATATGTTACAATATAATCGACCCCGTTTCGTTATAGAGGAAAATACATTTCTTATGGGTCGGTTTCACAACTTTTTCCTGCGAAAACATGATACTTTCTGGTACAAGGTGCTTCCTGTGTTCAATTTGGTATTGGTGTTGCTATGCATCTGGGGCAACAGCGTGACCAATGCGGGTTTCTGTCGACCGGTATTGTGGGCTGCCATAGTGCAGGGCATTAGTTTTCTTAATATCATTACCTTCACCTGGCTGGAACGTACCCGACTGCGGGGCCTCAATGCGCTACTTTGCGGCATCAGCACGGGGGTATACGTCTATTGGTGCCTCTTTCTTGGAGTGTGGGTGATGTTGATGCCCGTTCCCGTCTGGTTCCTGTTGCTGCTGCTGTGGCGCAATATGGTGCATCCTGTCCATAGAACTGTCCGTTGGTGGCATTTGTCTGGGGTATTGCTCTGTGTCCTTTTTGCGGTAGGTTGTGGATTGTCTTACGCCTCCTCCTATAAGGCCTACGACCAGCATCGTGTCCCCGACCGCAATCCCATGACCGAGCGCATTGCGGGAATGCATTTCCTCTACCATACCAGTTTCTGCATCTATGATGGCTGGCGGCCGCCGCTGCACGACCCTGCCTTGGTGCTGGGCATGAGACTCAACGGTGGTAAAGACCCTCTCGGTGGCATAGATTTGGAAGAGCGGCTGACGCTGTATCATAGCATGTACCCCGACCGTCCAGTAAAAGCCCCTTGCGCCTGTAGCCGTGAGTCGGAGCGCAACGGCTATTTCACCGACCTCCTCTGGCAGACAATCGAAGTTGACCACATCGAAGTACTTTCCTCCCATGAAACCTGGACCACCCTTACCCCCGAGGACAACAACGACCTTCTGAATGATTATGGCCTCCCCTTTGCCTACACCGATTCCACTTTCTGCCGTGTCGTCAATCTCGAAACGGGCGACACGCTCTCATCCGGCTCAGCGGGAAGTCGGTTCTTCGAGATTGCACTTCTCGACTATGGCATTAGGGGTGTCCATTGCCTTACCAGTATTGACGACAGTAGCGGGCTTCGTTGGTTCACATTTCTCTTTCCTTCAGACGAATTCGGCTGGGTGAACTGGGCTTCTGATTCTTTTCTGCCCAAATCTTCGCTCTATTGGATATTGTCAACTGATAAGGACTTAGATGGTTTCGTCGAACTCTATTACCCCGAAACGCAAGAACACGACACCCTGCGCCTGAAGCTTATCCACGAGGAATAATCTCAATTAAGGTGCACTCTTAGTATTGGCCGCCGCCTCAATCCTGTGTCCCAATTGCGGTGGCAGGCATCACTATTTTTTTTCGTCGATGTGTTATGTTTGGCCTGTTCGCTGCGTCTAATAGAGCGTAATAAAAAGGATACGCTATATGGAAGTTGACGAAAAGGAATTTATGGACATCGTCTGTCGCCACAGGGACATGATTTGGCGCATTTGCAGCACTTTCCGGCTCAGCCCTGCCTGGACCACCGAAGACGCCTTCCACGAGGTGCTCTGCGATTTGTGGAAAGGATTTGGCCACGTTGGGCGCAACTGCTCTGAGCGCACATGGATTTTCCGTGTGGCCACCAACACGATGATTTCTCTCCAGCGTAGAAAAAGCAACCAGCCCACCGCTCCGCCTCCCCCTTCCGCCGAGCCTTCCTATAGTGAGGAGGAATACAGGGATGTGGTAGATTTGCTGGACTCACTGCCCGAACCCGACGGCACCATCGTGAGGGCCTATGTTCAAGGTTTCAGCCATGCCGAGATAGGGCAAATGACCGGCCTCTCTGCCGCCGCCGTGGCCATGCGCCTGTCCCGATGCCTCAAGAAATTAAGAAAGCAGTATCATCAGTGAAAAAGATTATGAAAGAATTTGACAATCGACTCAGAGAATATGGGGAATACCTGAAAAAACAGCACTACCCCCATAGCGAAACCGACCTCCGGAAGGAACTCCGTAGCATCATCTGGCACACCCCGAGGGTGGAGCCCCAACCCCTGCCACGGCAGCGGATGCCCCACCCCGCTCTGTGGCGCACAGTTCTTGTGGCCGCGGTGCTGCTGCCACTGCTCGTCCCCGTTGGCTTTCTTGCTACCCAGGGCGGTGAAGACATCGCACAGGTCAGCCAGGACGGTCAGCAGTTCTACTTCCTGTGCAACAACCACTGCTCTCCCATGCAAACCCTTAATTACTTTAATACCATTATAAGATGAAAAGAACGTTTTTACCTTTCGTGTTTCTGCTTTTTGTTGCCTGCGAGCGCGAGCAGACTTTGCCCCAAGCCACGTCGGCAGCCAAAGAAATTTACATGCAATATGCCGACAACGACAAACTTACCGTGGCCCTGATAGGCGACTACAACGGTTACAACGCCGTGATGCTTCAGGCCCTAGATGCCGAGGAGTGGCTGCGACTGTGCGACACCTTTGGCGTAAGGCCTACGGTGGATGCGCAGGCCTTGGATTCTGTAAAGGTGTCGCACTTATCCGTCGGCAAGGTGACGACCGCCAGTTTGCCCATAGCCGTGCCGGGGCAGCTGTCACAAATCTTGTCCGTCGCCGACACCTCTCAGATGCGGATGCACCTCGACACGGCCTATTCCGTCGTCTCCTCTGTCCGCTACGACCATGGGGTGCTGGTGGACTCATCGGTGACCGTGCACGGTGGCACAGCCCCCGGCCAGGGAAACCTGCTGTCTGCCACGCTGGCGCATGGCCAGAGCGGCTATGTGGTTTACTATGACAGCACCCCCATGGCCATCTGGCTGTTCTTCTACAGCAACGACACTGAATTGGACCAGATACTAAATCACGTAACCCTCAATAGCACACAAAGATGAAAAAGATAATCGTCCTATTGGTGGCGGCCTTCCTCTCAGCCGCCTGCACCAAAGAGCCCCTCCCGCAGCCGTCGCCTGATTCCATCTTCTCCTTGTCCGAGACCTTCTGAGTTGGCACCTACAACGACAACTACCACGGCTACCCTGCTACGCTTACCTGGACTCTGGAATTCCTGTCCGACAGCACTGGCACACTTCATCTCAACTTGGTCATAGCCACCTCTCCGCAGCCGTCAATGGACATAGCATTCCGCTACAAATTCGATGGGACCGAAGGGGTGGCCTATGACGACAATCTGTCCGAGCCGGGGCATTTCCAGTATGACTCAGTCTCGCACACAATCACATGGGATTTGCAAGTGGGCGACCAATTTGACGCCTTGGGCGGGCCGACGGTGTTCTACCTCTGCCACCAACCCAAAACCGACTCAGACCCGACCCAAAACCTGCTCGCTCTCTCGCCGTTTATATGGCGAGGGAGAGAGGGAGCAGGTGTGTTGGAGTAGTTTTAGAAAAACGACTAGGTGAAAATAGAACTATGTTGTACAGTTAGTTACGTACTACCATTCCAGGAATTTCTTGCGACCCAGGAGGCGGTCCATCAGTGAGCGGTTGGGGATAGGACGCTGAATGTCGAAGGTTCCCGAGGGGGTGACGAAGCCTTGTGTCTGCCCCATTCTGGCGTAGGCAAGGCCTTCGGAGAAGGTGCCCAAATGGTCGAAACGGGTGTCGATAATCAGGTTGCCGGCCTTGTCGATGGCACCGAATTTACCGTCTTTTTCTACTATGGCGCGGCCCTCGATGAGGCTGAAGACAGTGGTGTATTGGCTGCCGAGGTTGGCAACGGTGTCGCCGTGCAAGTCCACAAAACGCCATTGGCCCTCCTTGCAGACAGGCGCGACCCCTTCAGAGAAGTTCTCGGCCTCGTCGTACTGGAGCGGCAGCACGTATTCTCCCTGGGTATTGATGAAACCCCATTTCTCGCCAACGTTCACCAGCGCAATGCCATCGACAAAAGGCGAAGCATAGTCAAACTGGGGCTCAATGACCATTTTGCCTTCGTGGTTCAGGTAGCCGCTTTTCAAATCAATATCGACGACTGCCAGACCATCTGAGAAATTATTCACATCGGCATTTTCGTCGGACATGGCAAACAGCGTGTTGCCTTGCTTGTCGATGATGAGGGTGGAACTGTCTAGCGTGACGGAGGCAACCCCGTCGCTGAAGGGCATAGCCCAATCGAATCTGGGTGCAATGACAAAGGTGCCGTTCTTGTCGATGTAGCCGTATTTTTTGTCCTTCTTGACAGCGGCCAGGCCTTCGGAGAAGCCGAAGACATCGTGGAATTGGGGCTGGATGGCGAAACGGCCTTCGCGGTTGATAAAGCCCCACTTGTCATTTTGTTTGACGGCGGCAAGG
>ODAI010679911.1_pt1 | contig 10838 bp, 5 predicted proteins | sample 1539321 | NCBI WGS metagenome assembly ODAI01 (sample SAMN02144231, study PRJEB22623) | gut metagenome | biome: sheep rumen | host: Ovis aries | place: New Zealand | reverse complement strand
TCTCATGATCTTCATCCGTCGTGCGGATGAACTTGTCGTAGGACGTGTTCATGAGGTCCCAGATTCTGCGGACTTCCCCGGCGGTCTTGTCGACGTATTCCTTCGGGGTGACGCCGGCTTCGTTGGCCTTGTTCTCGATTTTCTGGCCGTGCTCATCCGTTCCGGTCTGGAAGAAGACATCATAGCCTTCCTGACGCTTGAAGCGGGCGATGGCGTCTGCCAGAATGATTTCATATGTATTGCCGATGTGCGGCTTGCCTGAGGTGTAGGCGATGGCCGTAGTGATGTAGTATTTTCCTCTGTCTTTCATTCTTGCGCTCCTCCTCTCAAGATGACGTGCCGGCTGCGGCGTGTCATGCATACCATTCATCATACTATTTTTTCGGGCATTGTGCAATATGGGAGATTGGGGGTCTGTCCCGGTTTCCATTGGGGTCTGTCCCGGTTTCCATCGGGGTCTGTCCCGGTTTCCATTTCGCCCAAAGGTTTCCATTGGGGTCAGCCCCGATTTCCATTGGGGTCAGCCCCGGTTTCCATCAGGGTCTGACCCCGTTTCCATTCCGTCCCACCCCGAAAACCCGGGGCGGATGTAATCCGCCGGCATTGAATTTCATGGGCACACTCCAAGTCACCCTTACAGATGAAATCGCCACATTCTCAATATCAGCCGCCCCTCAAAAAAATCCGGGGCAGATAACATCCTCAAAACATCCATCCCATCTGCCCGTCCCCAGGAATCGGCACAGATGAGATGATGCTTTCCCTTTATTCATCTGCCCCACCCCAAAAACTGGGGCGGATATAATCCGCCGGCATTGAATTTCATAGGCACACTCCAAGTCTCCCTTACAGATGAATTCGCCACATTCTCAATATCAGCCGCCCCTCAAAAAAATCCGGGGCAGATAACATCCTCAAAACATCCATTCCATCTGCCTACTCTCAGGAATCGGCACAGATGAAATCGCAGATAATCAAAAAAAGCCGCCGCATCCCTCAGAATGCGGCAGCCTCTCTCACTGCACCTTCATTATGTAAGTCGTCTCCCCGTCCGAGTACGCCACCTGCCCAATACCCTGCAGCAGCGTATCATTAAGGTCCGGATACTTCTGTCTCTCCAGCTGGCCTATATAAATATAAGTAATATTATACTTCTGAATCAGCTCCCTCACCGTCGCCTCGTCCTGCGACGTGTAAATCGTCTGGGCATCCGCCGCCCTCACATTCAGCGACTCCGTATCACTCCTCCACAGCCACTCGTGGACGTACCAGCCGAGCACGGTCGGCAGCCCCGTCGCCACGGAAACCCTCTGATAATCGGTATAACTGTCACCCGGTGCCTCCAGCACCACAGGCCGCCCGGTCACCGTGTTGTTAAGCCAGCAGATCGCGTCAAAGTCCGTACTGAACGACTCGTCGACGAACACAGACGCGTCCGTGCTGATCCGGTTATTGCTCTTCATCACATTCCCGAACCATGCATCGATACTCTTGAAAATGTACCCCGCCGTAAACACCACCAGCACCAGCGCGACGATCGAAAAGGCCCGTCCCGCCCTCTTTCCGCGCAGGTAGCACCTCTCAATCACATAGCCCATCATCATCCCGAAAAGAATGAAAGCCTGATACGTGAGCTTGAACATCGTATTGGCGCGATAATGCTCGCCCTCGTAGATGTCCTTCACGTAGATGACCTCCGGCATGAGAATAAGCCCCAGCGCGCAAAGCCCGATCAGAATCACCACAAGGTCCGGCAGATGAAGGCCGAACAGAACGCGGTCGTCATCATTTGTATCCGGCAGGATAACGCTGTCCTCCGGCTCCTTCTCGTTCTTCTTTGCAAATGCGCTCTTCGAGCCGAACAGCCCGCTCATTCCTGCCAGCGCACCGGATATGCCGCCGGCAGCTTTATGCCCGGCCTTGCCTCTGCCCGCACCTTCATGTTCCGGCTTTCCGGCAGCCGCATGCCCGGCCTTACCTTTTCCCGAAGCTCCGCGTCCCGCTTTCCTCTCATCCGCAGCCACACGCTCTTCTCTGAAATCAGCAATCTCGCCGTCCCGTCTCCGAGAATCCTCTTTCCAGTCCAAATCTTCCAAGGCTTCTCTGAAATCAGCAGTCTCACTGTCCCGCCTCTGAAGATCCTCTTTCGCATCCAAATCCTCAAAGGCCTCACTGAAATCAGCGGTCTCGCCGTCCCGCCTCTGAAGATCCTCTTTCGCATCCAAATCCTCAAAGGCCTCACTGAAATCGGCTGTCTCGCCGTCCCGCCCCTGAGCATCCTCTTCCTCGTCCAGATCCTCAAAAGCCTCACTGAAATCGAACATCTGAGTATCCGACTCCGGATCCGTCCCGATTTCCTCCCCCTTCGGACCCTCCGGGCCTCTCAGGAGGTTCTCCTCGGCACGCGCCGCTTCAGCCGCCGCTCTATCCGCCGCTCCGCGCACCGCACCAACAACCTTTCCGGCAGCCGCCGCTCCGCGCACCGCATCAACAACCTTTCCGGCAGCCGCTTCAACCGCCGCCCGATCCCTCATCCAGCGCCGCTGCTCCAGCACGACCATAATAAGAAACCCGACAAGCACCGCGAGCGGAAGCCCCCACAGCACCATGAACTGATAAAACACGGTGTGGGAATGCACAAACCCGATTTCCGACGAAATCTGATCAAAGCGCATCGTGAACGGCAGGCAGGCGATATAGCCGATGACAAATGCCTCCGCCGCCTGTCCCAGCATCACCGCCGCAAAACGGATCATATCCTTCCGATACTTCCACAGGTTCATGAAGAACACGATGGAGCCGCAGACAACAAAATAAATCGGAAAGTCCCAGAAATTCGTGAATCGGAAAATTCCCGTAAAGAAACCGATCAGAATAATTTCAGGCTGCGCAAGAATCTCGATGAGCAGCGCTTTCGTGGTCAGATGTTCGTGAGTACGGGGCTTCTTAGCCTGCGCAAGCACTCTCTGGGCGTACGCATATGCGATAGCAGTAACCGCAACCACGAATATAATATCTATATAATGCGCATGCAGGTCGCCGAGCACCGTCGAGTAAGCCGGGTACTCATGAATCGTCTTATCGGGCAGGTCCGGATTATAGCCGATATATCTCGTCGAATCCGGGAACCAGTAGTTGTACTCCTCCCCGCGCGCGCTGTAGATGAGCGGCATGATGATCCCATAAATCACGTAGTGGAAGTTGCCGCAGAACGCAACCGCCCAACCCGCGATCGTCGCAGATACCCACGGAGCCTCTTTGCCCTTCCGGCCAAACCGGTCGTACATCAGCTGCCAGACGAGCGAGAACGGCGCGCAGAAGGAAAATGTAGTAATAAGCGCCCGCATCACATTGTACCCGACGCCGACATTGATTCCTGTCAGCTTGATGAGCCAGGCCGTCACATACTGTCCCCCGTAATAATAATTAATCGGCTCACCCGAGAACCACATGTCTTCAAATGGAAGCCAGAGCGATCTCGTCATGGATGTCAGAAATGCGTAATCCATGAATTTCTCCGTGCCGTAGGCTTCCGGTTTGAAGCCGATGATCCATACCCAGATCAGATAAATGATGAGGAACAGGGCTTCCTCAACGGCGATCAGGACAAAATTGGCGTTTCTGAATACATTTTCCAATTTCAGTCTGGAAAATATCACAAGATTCAGAACAATGAGTACAACCGTGAGAATTAGGATATTTGTCTGAACAAATTTCAGTATGTGCATACTGTTCAGCCAGAAAAACACCATCGACGAGACAAGGATCGCAATCGACTTCGAAAAGATCCAGCCCCGATCCTCAAACCTCTGAAAAATAAATCCCGTAAGCGGCATGAAGCCCAGGCCCAATACCGCCGTAAATAACCACCAGACAATAATATCCACTGATGTATCTACCTCCTGTATTTAAATATCGCTTCTAAAGCGTTCATTCTCCGGTATTCAAATCCCGCTTATAAAGCGTCCACTCTCTCAACTCAGATATCGCCTGCGAAGCGTTCATTCTCAAGTATTCAAATCCCGCTCATCAAGCGTCCATTCTTCATTTCAACCGGTCATTCCATCCATACGAAAGTCTCCATGCAGCCGGCTATCCATACAGTATACCTTTTTTCCGGGGCAGTATCAAGGAGTTACAATTCGCAGGTATGCCGGACAGTACACTCTTTTTTCAGACATACCTGCGACCAGCGGCATCAGGAAAACAAAATATGAGATTCAATCTCAGTTAGCATTGGCTATTCTAAATTAATATGGTATTGTGTATTTGTAGTCAGAAATCAGTATGGCAGTATTGCATGATTGCGACTGCTATTATATTGAAGCGGAAAATTTTAGCAATTAATCAATAATAAGGAGAAAAACTATGGCAAAATGGGTTTGTTCAGTATGCGGTTATGTTCATGAAGGCGACACTCCTCCGGAAAAATGCCCGGTCTGCAAGGTTCCGGCCGAGAAGTTCGTAAAGCAGAGCGATGAGATGACATGGGCAGCAGAGCACGTTGTCGGTGTTGCTTCCGATGTTCCGGAAGACATCAAAGCTGACCTTCGTTCCAATTTCGAAGGCGAGTGCTCAGAAGTCGGTATGTATCTTGCAATGGCCCGCGTAGCTTTCCGTGAAGGCTATCCGGAGATCGGCCTCTACTATGAGAAAGCTGCCTACGAAGAGGCAGAGCATGCCGCCAAGTTCGCAGAGCTTCTCGGCGAAGTCCTCACAGACAGCACCAAGAAGAACCTCGAGATGCGCGTAGATGCAGAGAACGGCGCAACAGCAGGCAAGACAGATCTGGCCAAGAGAGCAAAAGCCCTCAACCTCGATGCGATCCATGACACGGTTCATGAGATGGCACGCGACGAGGCTCGCCACGGCAAGGCATTCAAGGGCCTTCTTGACAGATACTTCGGATAATTCCTTCATTCCGTATCAATAAGATTTAAAAAAGCGTGCGGCAAATGCCTTTACCTCTCATGATAATCGCATTTTCCGCACGTTTAACTCTAACATAAGGAAATCAGATTTCCCGGATACTATAAGCAGACAGTCTCATCATACAAATATAAAGAGAGGAGATCACCATGGCAGCAAACAAATACACAGGAACAAAGACAGAAGAAAACCTCCGGCAGGCATTTGCAGGCGAATCCCAGGCCCGCAACAAATACACCTACTTCGCGTCCCAGGCCAAGAAAGCCGGCTATGAGCAGATTGCCGCAATCTTCCTTGAGACAGCAGATCAGGAGAAAGAGCATGCCAAGATGTGGTTCAAAGAGCTCGGCGAGCTCGGAACCCTCGAGGAGAATCTTGCCGCCGCAGCAGCGGGCGAGAACGAGGAGTGGACCGACATGTATGTCCGCATGGCTAAGGAAGCTGAGGAAGAGGGCTTCACCGAACTGGCTAAGAAGTTCCTTCTTGTCGCCGACGTTGAGAAGAGACATGAGGAGCGCTACAACAGGCTGCTTGAGCATCTGAAGAGCGGCGAGACATTTAAGGACAGCGACGGAAAGACTCTGTGGAAATGCAGAAACTGCGGCGCGGTCATTGAAGGAAGCGAAGCGCCGGAAGTATGCCCGGTATGCGCACATCCGCAGGCATATTTCGAAAGAAGAGTCGAGAACTACTGATTAAAAATCCAGTGCGAAACTTCCCGCCGATGCAGTGTCTGAACTGTCCGGATATTGTATCCGGGAATTTTAAGTCGATAATTTCCCGTAAAAAGAGGAGTGCCCCGGTGGAGAACCACCGGGGCAATTATTATGAAAAATTGTTGTGAGGTTTACTCACTTGGTCTTCGATTTGATAGTGTTATAGTAACACTTAAATATGAACAAAAAATGAACAAAATGACTTTTATTGTTGATTTTCACAAACTATACTAAATGATTCACTATTTTTTGTGCAGTCTGTATAAATCTCTATTGTAACCGTCACACGGGCTTACAATTTCTCTTGCAGCCCTCACAAGACCTTACATTTTTCTGTCACAGTTTCACAGTTTTCCTCATGAGTTCCTGAATATACTCAGGATCTGCTCAATCAGGCTCTTCAGGAAAGCCCAGAACCCGTTCACATCCTCATCCGTGATACCGTACTCCGAAAGGTCCAGGCCGCTGTTCCTCAGATCATTGTAGATTCCCTTCGCCTGCTCCGTCAGCGTAGCCGCGTCAATGTCGAGCGCAGCCAGCTTCTCCATCAGATCGATGATCTGCTCGATCTGCTCATCCGTCAGCGAGATCCCCATATCCTCGGAAACATTATTGATCGTAATATAAATGTCTTCTCTGTTCGTAATATTCTGTACGATGATGATCTGCTTAATTGCGGCGATCAGCTCTGCCGCCTTCTGCGGATCGCCGATCGTCTCCGCGATCTCACCGGTCGTAACCAGCTCGTCCGTCGCGCCGTCGATATACTGCGGATCGATGACCTTTCCGTACATTTTCGAGTATGCCTTCATGGCTCCGACCAAGGCTGCGGTTCCTGAAAGCTCAAACGGTCCGGCAACGGTAACGGAGGCATTCTTCATACCTGCGGTGGCCAGCGCATTTTCATACATGGACGGCGTGCAGTAAGTTATATTGTGCGTCTCGACCGTGATACCGTGGCCGGATTTCTCCTCAACCACCTTGCAGGACGAGAGTGCATTGGTTCCGATTACGCTCGACGCGACATAAGCGTCGAGATACTCATGCTCTTCGGCGTTCGTGACCGTGACGACGGTCTTATCCGCGAGGTCCGCTTCCGTCAGGCCGAGAAGCTTCAGGACGGTCGCCCGCTGATCCGCATTCAGGTCGGCACCGAGAGCGACGTAGGGTTTTGCTGCCGCAAATGCCGTTGCCGGCTGAATTATCACGCTCACCGCTGTGACAAATGCTGCCGTCACGGCAGCCATCTTTTTCAAATTCATATTTTCTCCTTTCCGGTCCGAAACTCAAACGGTTCCGTCCCTACTCATATTGAGAGTTTTATGATACCATACTTCTCTGAAATTTCTGTGAACGGGGCAGTCTTTAAACCTTTGGCTCATACTTTCCCTCTTCAGTGCAATCATGCCAAAGTCATCCAATACTGCCGATCAGCGTGGTTTCGTCATTAATCCATGAATGCGTTCGACAGCCTCGCAAAGTTCTCTGTCGAAAGTTTTTCACCGCGAACGGGGCGCTATTTAAGTCACATGTCCATGAGCGCATCCGACAGCCTCGCAAAGTCCTCCAGCGACAGTTTCTCGCCGCGAACTGTGCGGTCAAAGCCGCATTTGTCTAAAGCAAGCCCCACCTGGTCCTTGGAAAATGAAAACCCGGCGTAATTCACAATCCCGTTCTGAAGCGTCTTTCTTCTCTCGTTGAAGGAGGCCCGGATCACATCGAACAGCATCTTCTCATCCCTCACCTCCACCGGCGGCGTATCGTGCCGCTTCATGTGGACGATAGCGCTCTGCACCTTCGGCCTCGGCAGGAACGACTCAGGCTCCACAATGAAAGAGCTCTCCGGCTCCGTGTAATACCGAACCGCCAGCGAAAGCGCTCCGTAAGTCTTGCTGCCCGGCTCCGTGACCATGCGCTCCGCGACCTCCTTCTGAACCATGACGGTCAGCTCGGAGAACGGTGCGCCGCACTCGAAAAGCCCCATGAGGATCGGCGTCGTAATGTAGTAGGGCAGATTTGCGCACACTTTGATGGGCTTCCCGCCGTTCTCCCGCTCCGCGATCGCCGGGATATCGGTCTTTAAAATGTCGGCATTCAAAACCGTCACGTTATCCCATCCGGCGAGGGTATCCTCAAGGATCGGAAGCAGCGTCCGGTCGATCTCCACCGCGCACACCTTTCCGGCGTAGGTCGCCAGATACTGCGTCAGCGTGCCGATGCCCGGTCCGATTTCGAGCACGAAATCATCCCCGGTTATATTTGCCGCGGAAATAATGCCCTCCAGAACCGACTCATCAATAAGAAAATTCTGCCCGTATTTCTTCCGAAAGGAAAACCCGTATTTTTTCAGTACGGCCGTGCACTGCGAACGGTTTCCCAGATAAGGAGCTGGCATACTATATCCTCCTTTTCACAAACACGGGAAAACAATTTCGCGAGCCATCCCCCAAAATCATTTTCCCGTGTAATATCCTTGTTGTAATCTATACTGCAATTCCCGGTAATCCGCAGCGCCTTGATCTGTCCTGCGTTTTCCGGTATCCCGCAGCGTTTTGATCCGTCCTGCGATCTCCGGTGTCCCGCAGCGCTTTGATCCGTCCTGCGATCTCCGGTATCCCGCGCGGTCGCTTAGAACCTGAAATCTTTCTCTCTGAGCCAGGTCCGTCCATCCTCGGTCGGCGCGTTCTTGCGGAACAGCGCCGCGATCTTCGGGCCTTTCGAGCGCTCAATTGCGCGGTCGACCATCTTCTTGACCTGGCCGATAACGACCGGCTCGGTGTCTGTCTGGTTCTCACCGATCATGGTGTAGAGCGCCAGCGTACCCATTTCATCGAGCTTGTAGCCTTTTTCATTTGCATAGGTTCTTGCAAATGTCACCAGCTCATCATTTGTAAGCACCGGTATGATGATCCTGGATGTAAACTTCCTTGCAAATTGCTCATGCTTACCGAGCATATCCATCATATCGCCCTTCTCATCCTCGAGAATGACGACAAGATCATCCGTACGGAACTCCATGGCCTTGTTAAGTCCTTCTACGAACTCATCGCTCATGCTTCCGGCGCCTTCGATGAGCAGGAATCCGCCCGACATCCTGTCTACGACTTCCGCCGGATCCTTCTCGTTCAGATCCTCACCGATTACCTTGGCGACCTTCGCTGCCGCAATGTTAAGATCCATGCAGGCTGCGCAGATCAGGGCATCCGCGAGACGTGTCTTGCCGGAAAGCTGACGTCCCATGATGAGAACGTTGCCGGACCTGGAGGTCTTGTCGCCCGCATTGTTGTGGATGTCCGCCAGCGCAAGGGACGCCTGTTCACTGATGCCCGGAATGTCGGCAAAGTAAGAGAACAGTTCCCGCTCTTCCTCCGTGAATTTTCTCGGCAGGACAGCGACGCGCTCCATGATTTCCGGGGCGGGTTTCACCGGTTCGGGCTCTTCCTCGCTCTCTTGGGCGGTTTCTTCCCCGGACTCCTGTCCTTCTTCGTCCGCAGACGGCTCCTCACCCTCTTCCGTCACATCACCGTCGGTTTCGGCACTGCCGTCCTCATCCGTCTCGGAATCCATGTCTTCATCTGCGGCTTCCGTGTCGGCATTTTCTTCGCCTGCGGCTTTTGAGTCGGCATTTTCATCATCGGCTTCTGTGTCGGCACTGTCTTCATCTGCGGTTTCCGCGTCGGCATTTTCATCGTCTGCGGATTCTGCATCGGCACGGTCATCGCCTTCTGCATCCGCCTCTTCGGCATTTTCATCCGGATCATACTCAAGGCCGTGCGCGGTCATGACAGTGCGTTTTGCTGCATCCTCCGGGCTTTCCAGATCATCGGGAATTACGATCTGGCTTGCCTCTTCATAATTTCCACCCTCTTCGAGCGCCTTCTTGAGCTGTTCCTGGAAGCTCTCGGTGCGGGTAAGTCCGAGGGACTCGTCCGTCTCTTTTCCGAGCATCCGCTCAGGATCATTCTCATCATATCGCGGCTGCGGGGCAGGAGCTTTCTCCGGAATATCCTCCTCATCGGGGATGATATCCGTTGTCATCTTATATTCATCGCCGGATACTGCAAATTCATTCAGGAAAGACGCCATCATTTCCTGAAGGGCGCGCTCCGCTTCCTCATCGGCGCTTCGGGCCAGCTCTTCCGGGGAAATGGGGGCCGGTTCTTCGGCAGCATCCTCTGTCTCGTCGGCGTCTTCTGCTGCGAGTTCCTGTGCTGCTGCAATTTCCGAAACTGCTGCGTCTCCGCTTACCTCGTTGACTGGTTCTGCGGCCCTTTGGCCTACCGACTCTGCGGCTGCTTTTACGGCCGCGATCCAGGCAGCTTCCTCTGCGGCTACATCCATAGCGGCCTCTTCAGCCTCCCGAGTGGCAGATTTCTGAGTGGATTTGCCGGCTGCATTTGCCTCTGCGGCTGCTTTCCAGGCAGCGGCTTCGGCGGCCTCGTCATTGGCCTGATCCGCGTATTCCTTTACAAGCTCAACGGCTTCATCAGATACCGCGGCGGTATTCCGGGAAATATCCTCTGCAATTTCTTCGGTCGCGGGGGCTTCCTCTGCTTTCGCTCCCTCGGCTGCTGCGGCTGTTGCTACGCCTTCAGTTGCTGCCGCAGTCTCGACTGATGCTGTTTCTGCGCCTTCAGTTGCTGCCGCAGTCTCGGCTGCCGCTGTTTCTGCGCCTTCAGTTGCTGCCGCAGTCTCGGCTGCTGCTGTTTCTGCGCCTTCAGTTACTGCCGCACCTTCTGCAGCTGCGGCTCTCCATGCCGCTTCTTCGGCGGCCTCTGCACTGGCCTGTTCTCTGAACTGATCTGCGAGTGCGGCGGCTTTCGCTCTGGCTGCGGCGCTCTCCTCGGCAGCTTTCTCCTCCGCGGCTTTCATTGCGACCGACATTCTGGCCGTTTCCGCTGCGGCTGCTTCGATTGCTGCCGCTTTCCAGGCGCTCTCTTCCGCAAGGTCGGCGCTTGCCTGCTCGGCGATGAGGTCTGCCTGATCTGCGGATACTTTTGCAGCCACGCTTATCTCTTCCGCGGCTTCAACAGCCGCTGCTTCGACTGCTGTATCCGGCTCTTCTGCAATCACATTTACTTCTTCCGCGGCTTCGGCTTCTTCTGCTGCCGTATCCGGCTCTTCTGCAATCACATTTACTTCTTCCGCGGCTTCGGCTTCTTCTGCTGCCGTATCCGGCTCTTCTGCAATCAC
>ODAI010629398.1_pt1 | contig 10838 bp, 11 predicted proteins | sample 1539321 | NCBI WGS metagenome assembly ODAI01 (sample SAMN02144231, study PRJEB22623) | gut metagenome | biome: sheep rumen | host: Ovis aries | place: New Zealand | reverse complement strand
TCGAAGCGTGCGGCCAGCTGCATACAGAAGCCGTCAACAAAAGAAGAATCGGACATAAAAACACCTCCCCTTTTTTATGTACACTAAGGGGAGGGATGTGATATACTATCCTCAACCCTTAGTGGTTGGGAGCCAGGAGAGTTTGATTGGCGTTGAGCCTCCTGGCTCCGTCTTTTTGTATTTGGTTTATTCTTCTATTATACCAAACAACCGTTCTAAGAACAACTATTCGGTGTTAAAAGCAGATGCGTGTTGACCTCTGCTTTTTCATATTCACTATATATACTAGCGTTTTCTTTTCTGCCGGCCTGCTGCCGGAGCTGGCCAGAGATCTCTTAATCAATTACTTCCCAATCATCCGAAGCGACGTTCGAGAAGGTATAGGCCACATTGTCTGTCTGGCGGATATCGATCACGGAACCGTCACGGCAGTGCATCATGATCGTATTATTCTCCCACGCCCAGTATCCGCTCCAGGATGGCAGCTTTATCTTCTTCCCATTAAGCATCTGGAACCACGCATGCCGGAACGGCATCACGCGCTTTGTCCTATCCATCATAATATATGTCTCCTTTGTATTCTAAACAGGTGTTTAGTTCTCTTCTGTCTTTCCGTACATAGTCTCGAAAAATTTGTTCTCAAGGATATCCCCGTTTTCATTTATTAGCGTCAGAGCTACCCCCGTGAACTGCGTTGATGTGACCGCCTTGCTTGCACGGTCATAGTAGAGCGCAAGTCCCGTTGCAAGGCTTTGGCGTGCTGTTATGGAGCTGTTGATGATGCCGTCAGGTCTTTTCTGTAATTCTGTTAAAAATGTGTACATGGCTTATTCCTTTCTACGCGATTAGCGTACCATCCGCGTATTGAGTTTCGTAAATGCTTCCTTCTATTGAGAGTATCTGATTGTTTGCATTATATCCTAGCACGGTTGACCAAGCAGAATTTTCCTGATAAGCAGATAGGAGAGATTGCGGTACATATATAGTTCCACCTGCTCCATTAGAACTAAAGGGTGTTCCAGTAAATGCATTAAGATTTTGAATCTGCATAACATTCTTATATCTTAATACAATTTTATTAAGCGCAGAAGCTCCGTTTAATGAGCTCTGCTGTAAAGAATAGCCATCCAATGTTGGATTGCCTACGTCCAGCACTGTAAGGCTCGTACAACCACTAAACGAAGAAATCTGAATATTATTACAAGCCTTAAGTACAGCAAATACCAAGTCCGTACACCCTTGAAATCCCCACCCACCGTTCATCGCAAGTTTCGGAAAATCATCTGTATATATGCCAGTTAATTTGGAATACCTAAAAGCATAATTTGAGAGTTTAGTAATATTCGGCAGTGTAATCCTTTGTATACTTTTGCTCTGAAAGGCGGACGCTGGTAACTCTGTAATTTCATCCGATGAATATTCAATCAGCGTATCATTTAAGAACATCGGTAAATAATCTGTTCCACCCCCACTGCCATATCCTGCAACAAGTGATTCCACCGCATCGGACAATGTCGTATTGGATTCGCCCGTAATCTCATTGCAATAGTTAATAAGGGCCTGTAATGCTTCCGCTCCCGGATTACTCATTACGAACCACCCCCAATCAATGCAAGCATAGCCGTATAATCGGAGTAACATGCGTCAAGATTCGTTTTATCCGTATTACTCATCAATCCATTCGCTGACTGTGTAGCAACGTCCGTGCTTGCTTTGCCCGCTAAAGCGGTATTCATGTCAGCAATAGTCTGGTCAAGACCATCAAAACGTGCCTTTATGACCTTGTTCTGGACGGGATTCTCTGACACACTCGACAGCTCATCATCGACCGTTACGGAACCGCCACCTTCTTTCGCATTGACCTCGTTTATTGCTTCGACAAGGCTATTCTTGTTAGTTGTGGTCAATTCGTCTAAATCGCCAACACTCTGCACAAGCTCATTAATAATACTGCCCTGCGGTGGATTTACAACTTCCGAATCAATAGACCGTGCGACATTGTATCTGTATACGGGTGACTTCTTCACGAAATCCGCTCCGATGTAGACCACCTGCATTTCACCGTGGCCTTTGACGGAAAGTTCTATATCCGTGACGTCCATAGTCAGCGTCATGTTTTCTCTATCGTCTATGACTTGCGTGGCGTTATAGGCTTCGGTGTCGCAAGGACGCAGAACACGAATTTTAAACTCACCTTCACCGTATGAAAGCCACGATTCATCATAATGGAAAATGATTTTCGTCACTTTATCTTCCGCTTCATATCCAAGCTGTAACACTCTTCCGGGGCTTGCGTTAATTTCCATCATAGTAGTCTCCTTGTTTTAAAGTCCTCTTAAAAACGATTCAACACATGTCGACATTTTTGCGTGTCCCGCGGCAGATAAATGCACTTGGTCAATAAAATATAGAGCTCTATGAGTAAGATTGTTATAATTCATACCACATATATTTTTAAGGTCTATGCATTGAACATTGAATTTTTTTGCCCGTTCAAGCATCCAAGCCGCTTTTGCCGTAATAGTAGCGACATCAAAATAGTACGGAACAATAATTCCGACTATCGCATTCGGATAATTTGTCTGCAAACCATTCATTAATTCGTTAAAAGCACCCTTATACGTGGTCTTATCGGTCGAGTCATCATCTACATCGGATTCAAATCCATCGTTGTAGCCAATGTGAATCAATATATAATCGCTATCCGACCTGATTTCTTGATACGTGTCTATTATCGGATTCGTACCATGTTCCGATCTAAGCTGTCTGCCGTTTACTGCATAATTTTCATATATCATGCCGTTCCGCTCAGCAATCAACGCACTATAAGTTTGTGATGTATTTAAAGTATGTCCTTTTGCTTCACTATCACCGGTAATTGATAATATTTTACCATAAAGAGGACTATAAGCCTTAGGAGTAAGCGCCGAAATATTCTCTTTGTTTTGCAACGCAACATCGTGTATACTCGTTACTTCTTTGTATTTTAAAAGTGTCCCCTCGTTTTCATATGGGGCATATGAAAAATACGAGCATCCCTCTGGAATCACCAGAGAATATGCGGTCAGATTCCCAGTAACATAATCCACAACACCGTATTCGTCATCAAGCAAAATAATGACTTTGGACAGTCCGCCTGCTGTTCTTGCGGTTACTATAAACCTATCACCCGGCAAAACGGGAATGTCGCAATATCTGGCGTTATTGAGTGGCATTATAGACCCATCACCGTATCTTCTATATTTTCCCTCTATAAATTCCAGATCATTTGTTATATCAACAAAATCGTATTCATATAGCAACTCGTTCATTCCAGCCATACGATTTGATGCTCCAGTTACTTCAGTTGACAATTCCTGAAAATCATCCGAAATATCGTCGATTCTCTCTCCGTATTGCTCTACATCGTCCTTGATTGTTCCATATACGGTTGCTTTTAAGACCGGGTCTGACCCACTAGAACTCAGAGTAACATAAACGCATCCGCTAGGAAAATCAACTGGTTCATCGGTAAAAGTTCCACCCTGCACCGGACAACTTATAAAATCTTTATTAGCATCATAGCAACACACACCTCCTATGTTGTCAAATACATACAAGGATACTTTTATTCCCAAATACTTCGTGATATCTATATAATCGCTTGCTTTGCATCCGCTGTAAGTATCTTTTATTCCCGTTCTTGTATAATATTTGTTACTTTCCAGCGTAAGCGGCACGATGATATCTTTCGTTGTTTCGCCTATAATCGTATCTGCTAAGTCACCCAAAGACTCATTTACTTCCTTAATTTTGTTCGCGTACGGCGTAAGGACCTCGTTCAGATCATTATATAAAGACATATCATTCCCTCCTTAATTCAGCAGAGCTATCAAGGCTGCCTTCTGCTCCGACGTGAGACCGACATCTATATTTCCGAGCATGGTATCTATCTCACCTTTCCGATAAACATCGTCCCTTAAGTTGAAGTCGACTGCCGACCGGCCAGGCCTATACGGCTTATTGGACCCCGCGTTGATCTTTGCGGTCTTACGGTTTGCCGTGGTCACTGAAATACGGATATACCCATCTGCGGAGGCCGTCCATGAGGTCGCAGAGGAAATATTAGCAGAGTACGCCTTGCTCGAGTTATAGGCCACACGCCGATCAGTACCTGTGAAGTAGTAAGTCACGCCGGCCTCTACAGGAATATAATCGCTCACCCAGTAACCGGTGGCTGTGTCTACCGCGCCCGTGCTGGTGTTCAGCCTTCCGGCAGTGATCAGCGTGAAGTCAAAAAGGTTGCTGGTCCCTTCTGTGATCATTCCCAGATCTTCAGTGATAGCAAGGGAAATCCTGCCATTATCTACCATGTCTTCCAGGATCTCCTCGATCCCATCCGTGAGCAATGTCGGATTTGTAACGTCCCTATAGCACTGCTCTATCGCGTCATGGATAGATCCGCGGACCTCTTCGCCTTTCCTTTTGCTCAAAATGTTCGCCAAATACGTCGATATTGCGCTCATACATTACTCCTTAATTATCTCCGTCGTTTTCTTCCGGCACATAGATGACCGTCGGTTCTGGCAGCCACGCTTCATCTACGGGACCATGCCAGCCATTCCCATCGAAGTATCCAACCGTATATCCCGACCGTGTATCTACGATGTCGAGCTGTCTGAAGAATTCCAATCGCAACACACTTTTGCTCCCGATCACAGCATCATATACAGTGCCGTCGTCACTGTCTGTATCGGCGGATAAGTCGATATACCCAACTTCGGTATTGCCTCTTTTCCCCTTTATCATGGCCTCGCCTATTGTCATCTTTTCAGTGCCTGATGTCTGCGTAATCGTTCCGCCTTTGATCGTCGCCCCTGTCAGATCGGCATTTGATGCCCTTATATTCCCGTTCGTATCAAGGTTGAAATTCGTCGAGTTGATGCTAAGCTTCTTCGCGCTGCATTCCCCCGTCTCAAGGTTGAAGGAAAAATTCCCGCCGACATCCGAAAGGATCCCCGCCTTAATCAATGATGCCATGAGCGTCCCGGTCATGATATAATCCGCGCAGAACTTTCCGTCCAGCGTCCAGGCCGACGTATACGGCCCGTTAAACCCATTCTTCGAGAAAGCTATTCCCGCCATGCTGATCTGCATGATGTTACGGGCCTGGGCCTTTGTCGGCGCATCCATATACAGGTCACGCAGCCACAGCCCATTCTCGTCATACTCTGTCAGCTTATAGCCTCCTGAGCTGCCCGTGAACTGGGCGACTATGTTGCTCATCTCCTGCATGATGATCGCCTTGATCGTCAGGTCATCCTTCTTCGCTTCAGCCGCAGCCTTTGCCGCTGCCGATGCCGACGAGGCTGTAAACGTCCCTTTCCGCCTCAGGTTCGCCGACAGCTTAAGGCGTTCGTTCTGCGGGGCCTGCGGGTACAGTGTGAGCGATTTGACCGGAAATACCCTGTCCATCCCGTAGGGCGGGGCCTTGACCGGCACCCTGTCCCCCAGCCCGAAGGCGCTCATGCTCGTATCCATCAACGAAAGATCCGCTGCCGACAGGGTAAGTTCCATGTCTTCGTACTGCGTGTCCGTCAAATACTGGTTCCCGGCAGCCTTCAGATCCGCAGGACTGTCGATCCCGTCAAAATCCACTATTTCCCAGATGTAACCGAATGACCTCACGGCCGTCGTGTTCACGAGGTAGTTCTTCCCACCGTTGACCGTTGTGATGTCTACATGCTTCTGCAGAACTGCATCCGCGTCTTCGATTACCGCACCCCTGGGTATCACTGCCGTGACGACATTATTCGCGCTGTAGCTTTCAGCGTATTCCATGAGGTTCTCGCCAAACGTCACGCCCTGTGTATTGAATGTCCCATACTCCTGCAGGGTGATGTAGTCGAGGTACCTTGTAGATCCCGACTTCCTGACCCTCAGGACGCCTCCCAGATTATCGATCAGCATGGATCTGATCGCTTCCAGCGTATCATTATGATCCGTCTGGAAATTGATCGGATTGAATCCGTTCGAGATCGTCACCGTCCCGACCGTGAACTGCTGCCTTTCTTCCACCTGTTCGTTGTGGGCCTCAATGACCTTCCTGAGGAAGACGAGCGGCGTGATCTCCCCATATACGACCTGCGGCTGCCTTGAGTTATGCAGGAAAGCAAGTTCCCCGACCGCATACACATGCCGGATATTATTGTTGTCCTTCGGGCACTCCCTTACCTCACCGCAGAAGATCTCCTTGTTGTCCCTTTTGACCCTGATCATGGACTGCCTGAGCCTCAGGCTGTTGTAGTACGGGTTCTCTGGTGGGAGAAGGAACTCACAGCTCCCGGCCTCTCCGACCGTCAGCTCGATCGTAGGATCCTTAATGATGCACTCCGGATCTCCCGGGTAGTATAAGATATTGTCATCAAGATAAAATGTATACATGCGTCTTCCTTACAGGCTTCCGCCTCTGTAGTCCACCTTCACGGTACCGCTGCCGGTAAAGGTCAGATTCACATCCCTGCTACCGCATACGAGCAGGTCCGGGAACCTGTTGCGTCCCTGGGACAGCGTATATGTTTTGTTATTCGAGTTCGATCTGACCGTCAGTGTATCCGACGTGATCGATGTTACATTGATGACCGGAACGGTCAGCATCGCGCCGGCCGGTATGGTCAGCACATAGCTGCTGTCTATGGTCAGCGTCCCGATGTACCGGATGACATCCGTCTCGAAATCGAAAGGATCCCAGAGCCAGTCTTCCTGGCTGCTGCACAGGTCGTACTTGTACGGCTCCGCGTCCGGCATCTCGAGCGTGAAGGATCCGAGTTTCACATCACGGTCGAAGCCGGTCACATAGATACGGCCCTTCCAGTAATGTGATTTATCATCGTCAAAACTGACCTTGACGAGACGGCCGTGAATGCAGTTCCGGATCTCCGACACGATGCTATTCCATCTCAGGCGTTCCTTCACCGCTGCCATCTGCATCGTGATCGGCCTCGACTTAAATACCGGCCTGCCGGTAAGGGCTTCGGAGTAATCGATATTCCCGTCCCTTCCCGGCACTTCCAGGTAGTTCGTCTCCATCGCCGGGTCGCCTATATAGTCGCTGTTCGTGATCGACAGCTTCCATTTATCAAATGTATGATAGCTGACATTCGTCGATATGACCGTGATCGTGGCCCCGAACGCCTTCCTTGTCCTTACTGCCATTTATCCCTCTCCGCGAACTTTTCAAATTCTGCATTCATCGGCTTCCCGAGACCGCCCACAGCAGCCCCCGTTTCGAGCACTACCGGCCTCTGCTGGCCTCTTACGAGCACAGGCATGTATTTCTCTATCCGGGCAAATCCGTCCGCCAGAGCGCCCATTTTCGAGTCCACGACCGCGCCGATCATGCTGTAAAGGTGATCTTCACCGCTCACGACCTCTCTCCCGGCTTCCCCGCCGCCCAGCAGGCTGTTCGTCTTCGCGTCGTACCCGAAGATCGATGCAGAGCTGAGGATCTGAGCCTTATCCATTGCCTTCCTGTACCAGTCGACCGATACATGCGGGACGGATGGAGGCACGAGCGAGAAATCTCCGTCTATGCTGAAATGCGGGAGTGCAATGTCCGGCAGGTGCCATTCGAAATTGAAAAGCCCCTTTATGAATTCGATCGCACCGGATACCGTATCCTTCGCGCCTTCCCAGATCTCGCTGAACTTTCCGCCGATCGCGTCCAGCACGCCGAACAGTGTATCCCTCGCCGCGCTGATGCCGCTCTCTACCGTTGACTTGATGCCTTCCCAGATCGTCGACAGGGTATCCTTGATGCCGTTCCAGATCTCCTCGAACTTAGCCTTTATTGCTTCAAGGATCGTTCCCAGGATCGTCTGTGCTGCATTTATCCCCGCCTCAATGATTCCCTTGTTCATTTCCCAGATGGCGGCCAGGGTATTCTTTATGCCGTTCCATGCCCCTTCCCAGTCCCCTGAGATTACTGCCGTAACGGTCTGGATGATGTTCCTTACGACTTCCAGATACGCCGTCACCGTGTCCCCAATGAACTGCCATACAGCGCTCGCCACTGCTTTGATCTGTTCACCGTGCTCTGTCCAGAATGCCCTGATCGCTTCCGCCACGGTCATGATCACATTCTTAATTGCCTCTATCGCTGCCGATACCAGCTCCTGGATCGCAGTCCATACTTCCTGGACCTTTGCCCGGAACTCATCGTTCGTGTTGTAGAGGGCCACAAGGATCGCAATTACAGCAGCTATCGCCGCTACAATAGCAAGCACCGGGGTCCCGACCGTTCCCATTACCGTAGAGACCGCCTGTATGCTGGTCATGAGCGTCCCGACCGTCGATATGATCGACCCGACCGCCGACACCACCGTCCCTATGACCACAAGGACCGGCCCTATCGCGGCTGCTATCCCTGCGATCACAATGATCAGCTTCTGCTGTGTCTCCGACAGGCCGTTCCACTTTTCCCGCATGGCCTGTATGACTTCCGTCGCCCTTTCGATCACCGGCACGAGCATTTCCATGATCACCGCGCCAACTTCCGACCCGGCCACTTTCAGGTTGTTCATAGCGACCTTCATCTTATCGGGCCCGTCGAGGATCCCCTCAAAGGCAGCCTCGATACTTCCGGAGGAATCCGTTGCTGCATCCGCAAGGGCTGAGAAGTCGAGCGTTCCGTTCTTCACCGCCCCGTATATCTGATCGCCTGATTTTCCGAACAGCTCATACGATGCCGTGAGGCCGTCCATCCCATCCGTTCCGTTCAGGATCGAATTCTGCAGGTCTTCCAGTGCCTGGTTGAGCGGCACTCCTTCTTTCGCTGCATTCTTAAGGGCTTTCCTGAGTCCGTTCATGACGGTCTGCTGGTTCGCTCCGGATACTTCGATCTGTCCCATCGCTTCCACGGCCTGCTCCGCTGACAGCCCCATCTCCTGGAAGGCAGTCCCGTTATTGACCAGCCCGCTCATCAGGGTGTCCATCGATACGCCCGTCCGCTGGCCTGTCGCGTTCATCGCGTCCAAAAGGCTCCCTGCACTCTCTGCACCAAGCCCGAAAGCGCCCAGCGCTTTCTGTGTCATATCGATGGAGTTCGTCACATCCGTGTTATTAAGATCCGCGAACTTTATGAATTTGGTCGAGAGCTCCTCGAGCGCGTCCCCTGTCAGCCCGAACCGGGTGTTGACTTCACCGACTGCCGTGCCGGCAGTCTCGAAGTCCGTCGGGATCTCCGATGCGATATTCTTAACGGACTTCTGCATCTGCTCCAGCGCTTCCCCGGTCGCTCCCGTCTTCTGGACCACGATATCCAGTCCCTCATCCACCTCTTTGAAGGCAGCCACGGAAGCGCCCGCCACGGCCACGATCGGGGCTGTTACATGCGTGGAGAGGCCTGTCCCCACGCCCTTTATCTTCTCGCCTACGGCAGATACCTTATCGCCGACTTCTTTCAGCTTTGCCCCCGCGGCGCCTACCTTGTCCCCGAAGGACTGGACCTTTTCCGTCGCCTGCTGGGTCCCGGTATCCATCGCGCCCGCTGCCGCCCCGGCCTGTTCTTCCATCTCCTTCAGCTTTATGGTCGTCTCCTCGACCTCACGCTTAAGGGCTTCCATCTTATCCGCCGGGATATCCTGCTCCGCTGCCAGCTGGAGCGCTTCTTTCTCCGCTTCCAGTTTGGTCTTTGTCTGGTCGATCAGGTCGTTCAGGTATTTCTGTTTCTGCTGCAGGAGCTCCGTGTTCTTCGGATCCAGTTTCAGCAGCCTGTCCACATCTTTAAGGGCCCTCTGTGTCTGGCTTATGTTGGAGTTCACGCTCTTCAGCGCGGACTCCAGGCCTGTCGTCGACCCATTTATTTCGAGTGTTATGCCTTTGATTCTGCTTGCCATATTAAAAACAAAAGCGGCCTGCTGCGGCCGCTTCTTAACCCCCTGTCAAAAATGCGTGGAATTCTCTCTGACCGGCTTTTAACGGATAGTCGTAACTGTCATTGGATGACTCTGTCAGAAGGTCCCACACCATCCCAACGCTGATCAGGTCGAGCTCTTCCATCGTCAGCCCCATCTGCTTGCAGCGCAGTAAGAACGTCGCCGTATTTACTTCACGGGTGGTGCGGGGACTGCTTTTTTTGCCTGGCTCTTCTGGATCTCATTGCTGAGATACAGCTCCATGATCTCCGGCAGGATCGTGTAGATCGAGAACGTATCAAAGGTATCTATCCATGACCACGGATCCGGGTACTCCAGAAGGAACTTCCTCTGCTCGTCGGTCTGGGCCGGCGACGGGGCCAGCGCCTGGTAGTGGAACAGGTACGCGATCCGGATGAAGTACTGGTATACAGGAAGGGGAAGGGCTTTGTCTTTCTTCCCCTCATCATCTTTACCCATATCACGGTTCGTCTCTTCAAGGACTTTCATGTCACCGATGAAGTCACCGTTCGGATAGATCATATTGTAGGCGATCGGTGAGAAGGCCGACGCCTTGAAAGTCACAAGGCGTCCTTCTTCTACTTCTATGGTCTTTATCATTCAGATCAGCCTCCCTGTGAAGCTGCGCCCGTCGGCAGTGTCACCTGGGTGAACCATGCGTTGTACGTCGCTGCATTGATCGACTTCGTGATGGCGCCGCGGACGATGTTCTTCTCCTCGTCTTTGATCGTTACCGGGAGCGGAGAAGCTTTTGCGGTGATCGACTCCGTATCCGGCTCCTTCTGGTTCTCCTTGTTGTCGCCGTTCTGCGACGTACGGTTCGCTGTGACGTTGTAGTAGATCCAGCGGATCCCTTCCACGTCTCCCTTGAACTCTCCCATAAGGGCGAAGGGTGACGGCTCCGCGTCGGCGTCCTCGTAGATG
>ODAI010497605.1_pt1 | contig 10838 bp, 13 predicted proteins | sample 1539321 | NCBI WGS metagenome assembly ODAI01 (sample SAMN02144231, study PRJEB22623) | gut metagenome | biome: sheep rumen | host: Ovis aries | place: New Zealand | reverse complement strand
GGCTGCGCTGCCCTTTATGATCCTGCCGGTTTCGTCCCTCTCTATGAACTGTGCGCGTATGTAACTCATAAGATTTTCAATGTAGCGTTATTTAACGCTACAAAATTACAACAAAAAAATCAGTCCGCCAAATTTTTGACGGACTAATTTGCTGATTTTATGAAAGATTTCAAAAAACATGAATATGTAGTGCTAAATTTTACGTCATCGTAGGGTAATTTTGCAAAAAACTAAAGAAAAGCATCATTCGTAGAAAGTTTATATGTTGGTTAAATTAGGTAAATTTGTATTCTTGCCGTTCATATTTTTCAGCAGTCTACTTCAATATTCAAGAGCGGCTTCAGGTTTTGATTCAGAGGCAGACCCCGAGGCAGTAGTGACCTCGGGGCGCGCCCGTTTCACCGTGCTCACGTCTCGCATGATCCGCATCCAATATAGCAGCAGGGAACTGTTTGAAGACAGGGCCATCGTCGACACCTCGTCTATCCAGCGCGGTCTGTATATGATAAGGGTGAACGGTGCCTCGGGCGTCTATTGCCAGAAAGTGATGAGACAATAATGTGATGCTGCGATAATACGAAAACACCGTCTTCACCATATGATTTCGTGCCTTAGTTTTAGATTTATACCAAGAGATAAATCCTAAAACTAAGGTACTTTTTTGTGGGGAACTTGAAACAGAGAAATTGCCAATAGAGTATGTACTTGTCGTCCAAAAGAATAGAATGAAGGAAAGAATCTGCCGATATTTTTGGATGATTGACCGGCATGACCTACTTTTGTAAGCTGAATACAAAATCTACTATATGAGACAAATCATCTTAGCTATCCTGGCGAGTTTTCCATACGCTATCTTCGCCCAAACGAGTGCCACAAACGAGCATATCACACTCATCAAAGAACATATCTGCAAAGACTACAAGAGGATGTACCGGCAACCGTCAGGCGGTGCACTCGTATTCCCCTATCTCACCCCTGGCAGCCAACAATATGACAAGGTGCTGTGGGACTGGGACTCATGGCTGTCGAACATCGCTCTGCGCCAGATACTCTCTGACATCGGCACAAAAAAGGACAGGAAAGAGGCCAGGGACTATGAACGGGGATGCGTGCTCAATTACCTGACCTATACCTCACCGGATGACGGATACATGCCGATGGTGATCGACGCAGACAGTGACCCGGAGAGAATCAAACCTGCCGACATCTACCATACCAATATGCACAAACCAGTGATAGCGCAACATGCGGCGTTCATCACACAGCAGGATGGCGGCGATGCCAGCTGGCTGCAGTCTCATTTTGGCAGGATGAAGGCTTTTATCAGAAACTACCAGACACATCACCGTCACGCGGAGACAGGACTGTTCTACTGGCAGGATGACCTGGCCATCGGTGTGGACAATGACCCATCCACCTTCTTCCGTCCCAAGGGTAGCAGCGCATCCATCTACCTGAACTGCCTGATGTATAAGGAACTGCGTGCGATGGCCTATCTGGCAAGACAGCTTTGCCTTCCTGACGATGCAGATAAATACGAGAAAGAAGCAGATGAGCTGCGCAATGCGGTCAGAGATTTCTGTTGGGATGAGAAAGACGGCATGTACTATTCCGTAGACTTGAACTTGCTGCCATACACGGGTGAGCCGCAGACCATCTTCGGTAAGGACTTCGTGCTGCATGAGGGTGCTCCACGCGACTATCCCTGCCTGATACAACGTATCGGATGCTGGTCGGGATTCATGGCGATGTGGGCGGGCATCGCCACGCCAGAACAGGCCCAGCGAATGGTGAGGGAGAACTTGCTTGACAAACGAACCTTCTGCGCCCCATACGGAGTGAGGACACTCTCCAAACTGGAGAAGATGTACAACACACGAGCCACCCACAACCCCTCCAACTGGCAAGGACCGATATGGGGCATCTCCAATTACATGGTGTTCCGGGGACTGGTTGACTACGGCTTCGACAAGGAAGCGCAAGAACTGGCAGAAAAAACCATCACGCTCTTCGGTGAGGATCTCCGGAAAGAGGGTGCCCTCCATGAGTACTACGACCCAGACTCTGGTGAACCCATTATCAACAAAGGCTTCCAGAACTGGAACTACCTTGTCCTCAATATGGTCGCGTGGATGGAGCACCGTAATGTGGTAAGGGAATTCTAAACCAAATTATACTCTTGCTGACAAGGTCAGGCTAACCTGCAATTCCGGTTCTAAAGTTTCTAAGGGAACTGATGAAGAGCCGCTCGTTTTCCTTCATAACTGAACAGAAATCAGTGTAAGAGGAAGAATTTTTGGCAATCTGTATGCCGCCACTCTGCTGTAGTCACCAAGCCGCTTGTACTTCGCATCTAGCACGGTTCCCTCTTTGTAGAAGTCAGGATAACGAAGTCCTGTGTTGTCATCAAAAAGATAAAATCCACCCTTCCCAGACTTGTTTTCGGGGTGGATGAATCCCATCTGATGCTCCTTCATGACAGAATTGACATATTCCTCCCACAGCCAGGCTGTTGAAGCATATGACAGTCAGAAAGATTTGGATGGAAATAATGAGATTCTTCACCCAATGACGATAGGCCTGGCCGGTAAGATATCATTTCTAATTTCAACAAGAAATGAAAGCGCAAGGAGGAATGTTTGCCGCCCACCGGCAAAAAGAAATGAAGGCCAAGCCCGAACAGTTCGACTTGGCCTTCATCCTCTAGTGTATGGCTTGTTTTTGTTGTATTTTCAATTCTGGCTTTTACTCTGCGCGTCGTTGGCATCGACGAGCAGTTTGGCTGGTATGTGCTGAAAGTTTTTGCCGTCAGACGACACGATGATTTCTTCACCACGCAAGGCCTTCTCTTCGAGCATTCTTCTCTCTGCGAGTTGAAGGCCGTTCTTTAATTTCTCGGAGAACTCCTTGACTTCTTTATTTGACATAGTTCTTTAGCTGATTAAATATTGTTTCTTCGCTGATGATTGTCTCAGCATCCATGCCGCCACAGGCAATCTCCTTGCGGGGAAACTGGCTGTTGTCATAAATCCCCCAGAAGTCCACCCGGTGCATGAAAAGGGTGAAGAGATTTCTTATGCCGGCGGCATATCTTCTCCTGATGACAGGCTCTGGTATGTTGTGCCCACCTTTCGACACCCGTTCCGCTACACGTCTGAGGGCCAGTTCGGGCGAGTTGAGCCAGAAGAACAAGATGGTGATTCTATATCCTTTCTCACGGGCTTTTTTGACAAGGCTGACATAGGATTTCGTAGAGAGGGTGGTCTCAATGGAGAACGACTCTTCTTTTTCAAGCAAGAATGCGATTCTTTGCAACATGAGACGACCTGCTTCAAAAGAGACACTTTCAGGGTTGAAAGGTGAGAGTCCACGCGCTATCTCATCAGCATTGACGAACTCCTTGCAGTCAAGGATTTCCGGCAGTATCGTATACGATGCCGTCGTCTTTCCGGCTCCATTACAGCCGCTGATGATGTATAGGTTCTTTTCCATATTCGTTTGCGAAACTACAAAATCTTTTTGATAAAGAGTGTTTTTTATTATAAAAATGTCACTATTTAACAAAATTAATCATCTTCCTCAAGTCTGCGGGAGTAGGGGAGTGCGGGCATTACCGTTATGAATCACTTTCCCTCTCCTCGGTGAAAAATATAGGGAAGATATCATTTCCGGCTGTGGCTGAGCAAATATCTTTCTCAGCCGATATTGGTATTTGGTAGAGAAAAACGCTGAAAAAGTAAAAAACGTTAGAAAATTTGCATCAATTATTGCAAAAGTCGTAGGAAAATTGTATTTTTACACCCATAAAATCCCATGAGAGACAATAGCAGAATACTTCTCAGTACCTATGTAGTATAATCAACCAATGTAAAGTAATAACTAAGCCAATGAGACGAACAATGATTGCTTTATTGCTGTCGTTACCGCTGACAGTATCCGTCATGCAGGCGCAGCCCATCACGGCAGGGCAGCACACCCGCGTGGAGACCATCTATGGCACCATAGAGGGCTATCAGGACGGTCGTATTTTCACCTTCAAAGGCATCCAGTATGCCAAGTCTGAGCGCTTTATGCCGCCACAGGCACCAGACAAGTTTCAGGGTGTCAGGCAGTGCAAGGTCTATGGGCCGCAGGCCCCGCAAAACGAGAGCTTGAAGTGGAATGGCCGCAACAGCCAGACAGACTACGGTTTCGGCAATCAGTTCGTGACCGAGCCGATGGATGAAAAGGAGTGCTTGGTGCTGAACGTCTGGACACCGGGCATCAGCGACGGGAAGCGCCGTCCTGTCTTCGTATGGATTCACGGTGGCGGCTATTCAGGCGGCTCCGGTCACGACCTGCCCTGCTATGAGGGACGTGGGTTGGCCGAGGCCGGCGACATCGTGGTGGTGAACCTCAACCACCGCCTGAACATCCTTGGCTATGCCGACCTCACAGGACTGGGCGGCAAGTATGCGCAGAGCGTCAACTTAGGCATGCAGGACATCGTGAAGGCCTTGGAGTGGGTGCGCGACAACATCGCCCGCTTCGGCGGCAATCCTGATGAGGTGACCATCGGCGGACAGTCGGGTGGTGGAGGCAAGGTGTCGACGCTGCTGGCCATGCCTTCGGCCAAAGGACTCTTCAAACGGGCCATCGTGCAGAGCGGGTCTACACTGCGTCAGGCGCTCCCTGAGCAGACACGCCCCTTCGGCATCGCCCTCGCTCAGGAATTGGGCCAGCCCGCCACGGCCGAGGCAGACTTCTCGAAATACACCTACGACGAGCTGAACTATGCCGTCAGCCGTCTGGCACAGCGCGGCATCCGCAGCGGCTTCTCACCTGTGGTCGACGGCACCATCCTGCCGCAGCATCCCTTCGAGCCTGCCTCGCCAGAGTCGAAGGATGTGCCCATGCTTATCGGCACCGACTTCAATGAGTTTACCTTCGACATCAGCCGCGACATGACATGGGAAGAGGCCGAGGCCGCCGTGCGCCAGCGTCAGGGCGACCGTGCCGACCAATATATCGCCGCCTTCAAGAAAGCCTATCCCAATGCTGAGCCGAAGGAGATGACCTATGTGGATACGGGCTTCCGTGCGGGAGCCGTGCGTCAGGCCGCTGCCAAGGCCGCACAGGGTGGTGCTCCGGCATATCTTTACCTTTTCACATGGAAACCAGAGAGCAATGCCCTCGGTGCCTCGCACGGCATGGAACTTCCATTCATGCTCCACAACGTCAGTCTGCAGCGCGAGATGACAGGAGCCTCGCCCGCCGCCTATAAGTTTGAGAAACTCATCAGCAGCATCTGGCTCGCCTTCATCAAGACGGGCAATCCCAATACAAAAGGGCTGCCTAAATGGGAACCCTACAACGAGGAGACAGGTGTCACCATGATGCTCGACAACAAGTGCGAACCGCGCCGGCACCACGACCGCGAACTCATGCAGATGAGCCGCAGCATTTGGTGACAAAACTTATCTGAGAAATGCAAAACTACAAATAAAAATCATACCTACATGAAACAATTATTTGTCTCCCTTTTCGGCAAGTTCGGCAAGCAGTTCGACTATCAGTTCGCCCCGATGTCGTTTACCATTATGCGCGTGAAAGTGGAAAAATAAACATCAGTATAATAATCGTCAGAAACCTAATTTGATAGACATGACACACAAATTGCTTATCACTCTGGCACTCGCGACAATATGCCTGACGGGTGCCGCTCAGGAGCGCCGCCGCGGTTTCCCGCGCGAAGCCTTTACCACCGAGACGCCCATGGTGCACGACCCCGTGATGGCCAAAGACGGAGAAAAGTATTACATCTTTGCCACGGGCATGGGCATCCAGCAGATGACGTCGAAAGACCGCAAGACATGGGCGGTGCTGCCTCAGCCCGTGATGACCGTCATCCCAGGATGGACCACCGACAGCGTGCCGGGCTTCGGCAGTCACGTGTGGGCTCCCGACGTCATCAAGTGGCACGGCCGCTGGTGGATGGCCTACAGCTGCTCCACCTTCGGCAAGAACGGCTCGGCCATCGGCCTCTTGAGCAGCCGCTCGCTGTGGGCGAATCTCTGGAAGGACGAGGGGTGTATCGTCACCTCGCATGAGCGGAAACGCGGTGCCGACGGGCGGATGACAGGCGACAACTGGAACGCCATCGACCCCAATTTCGTCATCGACGACAACGACACTCCTTGGCTCGTCTGGGGGTCGTTCTGGGACGGCATCCAACTGGCCCGTCTCGACACCACCATGCACATCGCCAAAGGTGAAAAGCCGCGCACCATCGCCCGCCGCTATGATCCCAATTTCAAACCCACGGAGCCGAACCCCACTTCGAAATTTGCCGGGACGAATGCCATCGAGGCACCGTTCATCTTCAAGCACGGAGGCTACTACTACCTCTTCGTCTCGTGGGACTACTGCTGCCGTGGCGCACAAAGCAACTACCGCGTGGCTGTGGGACGTAGCAAGACCGTCGACGGCCCCTACCTCGACCGCAAAGGTAAGGATATGACCGAGGGTGGCGGCACTCTCTTCATCGAGGGCGACAAGAAAGAATGGGAGGCTGCCGGCCACTGCGCGGCCTACAACTTCGACGGTGAGGACATCTTCATCTGTCACGGCTACAGTGCCACGCAGAACGGTGCTGCCATGCTCATCCAGCGCCCCATCAGTTGGACGGCCGACGGATGGCCGGAACTGAGACCGTAGGCGATTCATACAATCAGCATTGAAATTCTTTTTGTGAGTATAGGAGCGTAGGAGATGACTCTTATGTCGGCATCGGGCGCGTCCCGGTGCCGACCTGCTTTTTGAAGTCAAATAGTTAAAAAAAGTTGTGTGGTGAAAGTTCTTCAGACGAAGTGTGCGGAAGGCGTTTTTTTTCACTTATTTTTGCAATTGAAGCAACCATTTACCCTCACCCGATGAGTGCCATAAAAAGACGAAAAACTTTCCTATACACCGTGACTTGCCTGATAGGGATATCGTGCGCGATAATCATGGGGGGCTGCCAGCCAGACGAAGAACATCTCAAGGCAGAGCCCTATCAGGTGCTCGAGTCCATCCTCTCCACACACGACATCACTTTCAAGGAGACAGTGGATGTGCTGATGGAAGAGATGCATGTGACAGAAGAGCAGGTGGCTCCTTACAGAAAAAAACTTGAGTTGGCTACCCTGCGGGCCGGCTGTTGTCGCATGGCACCTTGTCGATAGCTTCCTGGATGGACTTCCCGGGACTGACGACAGCGTCAAACAGCGAGGCGTCGGGCTTGACGGGTTCAAACAGTCTGACCAGCCCGTTCTCGTTGGCTCCTTTCCCTGACAGGTTGACGGGCACTTTATGCGAAGGGTCGTAGGTGTCGGCCCAATGGTCGTAGATGTCGTAGAGAGTGGCTGCCCGGTCGCCGTACCACCCATAGCCGTTGCGCCGCTCCGCGCCGATATCCTCGAGACGTTGGCGAGGGATGCCGTCGCGGTCGCACACGAAGGGCTTACAGTGCTCGAGGTCATAATAGCGTGCCCACAACGGACTGCCCGTCGGGTCCTCCACCAACCGCACGTTGCGCTCGCCCGACTCCCTCGAGTAGGTGCGCTCCAGGCGCAGGCCTGTCAGTTTGTAGGTGTCAAACCATTTCATGGCGGCATGTACGGCGCGTTTCACGCGGTCATCGGGGTGGGGGAGCGACATGAGCAGGCCTACGATGGAGGCACTCTCCTGCGAGCAGAATGACGGCAGTTCGAAAGCCCTTGCGGTGGCGGGCAGGAACGTCTCGCGGTCGTGCTGCTGGCACCACACGGTGAGTTCACCGCCGACGCGTATCTGGGTGTTGAGGATACATTCCACTCCTTTGTCGAAGGCTTCACTTGCCCGTCTGCGGAGATCCTTGGTGGTAAGGGCTTTCTCGAAAGGCACCTTGGCTTCGGCCACCTCTCGCAGCAGCTGCATCGTGTTGACCATGGCATCGTCGTTGAAGGTGATATGCACCTGATAACCGTGAGGATGAGGCCAGAACTGTGGCCATCCGCCATTGTCGTATTGTCCTGAGAGCAGATACTCTACCGCTTTGCAGAACGATTCGCGCACCTGTTTGTCGTGGGTGGCGTGGAAGAGACGTGCCAGGAAGTGCATCTGTATGTTGGTGGCATCGTTGTCTGTCGTCGAGTCGTCAGTGCGCTGCTGGTCGGCAAGCACTGCCTCGTGCTGTTCTTTGGTGAGAGGACTCACCATGTTGATGTTTTTCGGCCATCCGCCGGTCACACGCTGGTAGAGCATCAACTGTTTGCCGATGCGTCGTGCCTCGTCGGTCTTGAAAAACGCCTCGTCGGTTTGGCGGAGTACGTATTTCCATTGCTGGCTATGGATTTGCGCTGCCGATGGGACGGATGTCATCCAGGCACAGACACACAGGAGGATGGAGAGTAACTTTCTTGGATGGGTCATGGCTTTCATTGTGTGGCTTGTTTTGGTAGTGATTAGTAATTTGCTCTTTCTTTTTGCAAAGGTAACATTTTTTCATGAGAGGAAGGCGCTTTTTCTCGTAATAGTTCAGCACATAGTACTAAAACATATAATTGCCATATAATTCAACTTCTGCAAGTTGAATATTAAATTGATATTCATTTATTTTCTTCTTTCTGTGTGGACAGAAAGAAGGAACAAGAAAGAACCGCGAACACGCTCCGCCGTCGAACAAATGGGCCTGCGACCCAGCCTGCGGCAGTACTCCAGATACCGCTCGTTGTTCTTCCACGCTGTGTCGTAGGTCGTCGTCTCGTCCCAGTACTCGTAAGGATAGATGTAGTCGTTGTCGCCGCTGGTCATCTGCTTGTCGGGCACCTTCGAGACGGCATCGTAGAACTTGCTCAGGAAATAGTCGGCCAGAACCTCCTTCTTGATCTGGGGCAGCTCCTTGTCGAGGGCCTCCCACTCCTCCATCTTCTTCCTGTAATCCTCGAGCTTCGCCTCGTATTGCTTCACCTTCGCCCGAGGCGACACTGGAAAGACTCATTTGTTACCGACGGCTCCCGCTATCGTTCGCCCAACTAACACCCCGCCACTTGTCGTGGCAGACATGCGAAGCGGTTTTTGATTTTCTCTTCTCAACAATTGGAACTGAATTGAACTTGCGGAAGTTGAACCATATAATTATACGAAAATCTTTACTTACATGCATGCGAAACTTGGAGGAATTATATAAGCCGTCCCATATTGTTGATTTTTTTTATTAAATTCATGGGAATTTATGTTAAAAACAATAATCGCTGAATGGTTACTTTTTCTCTCGGCAATGCAAAAAATCAATGGGTATCCTCTGTGCGTCCGGTCAGCCGGTTGTATTCCTCTCTGGCTTTGGTCATCTGCCGCATGAAAGCCTCGCTGGTGTGCAAGACGGCGAAAGCGGCGGAGGCTGCTAACAGCCCTGCGTCGACATCACTCTGCCAGTGAACTCCTACAATTACACGGCTCTCCCCGTACATGATGCCACGGGCGAACAATGTATCGGCGGCGGAAGGACAGATCTCTGCCAGCAGCAAGGCGGCTCCCCACCCGCGGATGGTGTGGGCAGAGGGATACGAACCGCTGAGCGAGAGCAGGGGCTCGTCTTCAGGGGTGAGTGTGGGCTCTTGCATCATCATGAAGGGCCGTTTGCGCATATAGTTGTCTTTGGGCATCACGCAGATCAAATCGATGGTTTCGAGTGCGCGTTTCAGGAGGGTGTAAATCTCCGGTGTCTCTTGTTCTGAGATTCGCAGGCCAAAAGGCACGCTGAAGGCATCGCTTACACCTTCGATGCTGAAGTCGGCGTCGCTGATGGCGATGCTTGCTCGTTCGGCGTCATGACGTTGGGTCTTGCCCCAGAAATAGCGCATCAGGTCATAGGCAAAAGCGTCACCTATGGTATCGGGTGGGGCGGGCAGCCATTTCGTCAGGTCAGACAGTTGACTCATATCGAGAAAAAACAGCGAGTCGAGGAAACTGTCGGACTCTTTGGACGGGCAGCGAGGTTGCGCCTCCAATGACATGGCTGGTGTCACTGACAGCATCAGGGCGGTGAGGGAGATAGCCAATGCCGCCAAGAGTGATGTCATTCGGTGTCTCATGATTGTCGGTGTTTGGTGCCTCTTAAAATGTTATCTAAGCCATTGAGTTATTTGCCAAGCAAATATGACAAACTGTCGTTGGCGACTTCTTCTTCCCGGTAATAATCCTTGTAACCCGCTTTTTTGATTCGGATGGGCAGGTCTTGAGCTTGCTCTGCCAGTGGTAAAGCAATCAGGAAATTGCCGTTGTCGTCGGTGTTCACGACATGACCGGCAAGGTTCACCTCCGCACCTGGGATGGGATGGCTCCATGGGTCGTCGTAGCCTCCGTCAAAGACATGTCCCCCATAAATGGCGAATGTGCTGTCGCGGTGCATCTGGATGGAGACTTGTCTGCTCATGCCCCAACCCACGTCAAGGTTTTGGGTGGCTGGCTCGTAGTATTTGTCAGTCTTGACGGTCATGGGCAGGCTGCGAAGTCGGTAATAGCCGGGCAGAGGATTGAGTTCTATGGTCGTGTCGGGCTTGGCAAAGGAATACTCGCCACCGTTCACCAGCAAGATGCCTTTCTCCATTTCCGGCAACCGGCTTTTTTCGTCGAGAATGGTGACTGAAGCCTTCACCGGCACCATGAACCAATAGGTTAGGAACAAGGCGATGACGGCAAAGAGGGACAAAAAGCCGACAACCTTCCGGATGAACCGTTTATGGCGTTGCCATAGCGTGTCAAACTCCAGTCCGAGCATGTGTGCCACGAGGCGGATGAAGGCACGCTCCTTGTCGGTCTTTCCGTCATCGGTCACCGCG
>ODAI013120568.1_pt1 | contig 10839 bp, 27 predicted proteins | sample 1539321 | NCBI WGS metagenome assembly ODAI01 (sample SAMN02144231, study PRJEB22623) | gut metagenome | biome: sheep rumen | host: Ovis aries | place: New Zealand | reverse complement strand
TGCTTTCATTCTTCCACCTCATCCATCTTTGCTCCACAATTCGGACAAAAACCCCATTTGCAGGTCGTTGTGAATCCACTATCTTCATAACAGTTATCACAATGCCAACCTGTAACTTCCCCATAATCGTTTATTTCTTCTATCCAATGCCCTATCTTTTCAGGCTTGCAATGGAAATCAAGTCTTATTCCTTGATATTCTAAGTCCATATGCTCTGGCATTGTGTCTCCATCTTCTAGTTCAAATTCAGCTATCCATTTATTCAATTTCTACCTCCATCTTTACTCCACAATTCGGACAATATTTCCATTTGTGATTTCCGTTGTCATCACAGTTTGAACAAATAGCTTCGTGAATATCGCCATATTCATCTTTTAGAACAATCCAATGCCCTGTCTTTGGCTGTGGGGTGACAGGTGGTAACTGCATTAACTTAGTGAAGTTAATTATTTTTCCTTCATCCCAACCTCTGATATGCTTTTTACCTTCGTAATATTCATACGGGATATTATATTTAGTTCTCTTATCACATAAATCAAGCACCGCCTGTCTGCTTATCGCACCCTCGCAAGGTTTCTGATCCTTCAGACGTTTATAATCCTTAAGCCACTCCGCAAGTTGTCGATGTTCTTTAGCACATTTCTCACACTGTTTTGCTTCAATAGTCCTTATATCTTCGTTATGGCTTTGGGTATATCCGCTTGCGTCATTATATCGCTTGCATAGCTTATCCTGTTCTTCCGCCACTTCCTCGCAATGTTTTATTGCAGATTCTAAATCTAACATTATTGCACCACCCTTCTAAAATGATAACCTCTTGCATTCTCGCTTAAACCACTTAAAACATTTTGAATCGACGTTCTTAATATTCCCATATCTTCCGATGCCTGTTTGATACTTTTATAAACAACTTTCGTTTCAATACATTCAATAGATTTTTTATTATTTCCTTCTTTCCCTTTATGCGCATCACTTATATTCTTTCGTCCTTGCTCTGATAATTTCTTACCTTTTTTATTTTTACTAACCTTTTCTCTTGATTCATCAGACCATTCTCTATTATGTGCATGTTTAGCCATTATTCTTCTTCTTTCTTCACTATCTAAAATATTCCATGCATGATAGTTATTTTCGCTGGCTGTACACCATTCAAGGTTTTCTATCCTATTATCATCTTTTACGCCATTGATATGATTGATATATGGTTTATTGTCAGGATTGCTTATAAATGCCTGGGCAACCAACCTATGTACTTTCATCTCTCTATTTCTATAATTATCATATAATTTACAACATAAATACCCATGTTTATCATGGTAAACCTTTTTTAGTTTGCCAGTTTTATCATTTCTAACATCACCATCTTTAGAAATACTATACATTGGAAACTCATTAATTTTGTTCCATTCTTTTGCTTCATCCAGTGTCATTCTTCTACCTCCTGTTCAATTCCATACTGCTTTTCAATCCATTCTTTAATTTCAGCCCACGGAATTGTTTCCCATTTGCCATTCACCTTTATACTATAGTCAGAACTGCCCGTTTCGATAAGTCTATTTACAGCAAATAGGCATCCTAATATATACATATCTTCTCTTGTCATTCTTCCTCACTTTCTGCTTTTATATGGTTCGCAAAAATGTCTGTCAAGCCAATTAACATACGGATGACATCCACAAGTTGCACACTTCTTCGACTGACAAACTTTATTTTCTGCGTGATAATAATCACATTCTTTACAAGCGTTTCGTTTAAACCATTGAATTAATTTATGCATCTACCTCCTCACTTTCTGCCTTATCTACACATCTCATTTCAAACATATGAGTTTCGCCTTTCTTAAATCCACATTTCTCGTATACATGAATTGCTCTCGGATTATCTGACCGCACCCATAAGGATTTGTATCCCTGTGCTACAAGTTTCTTTACAACATCTGTTCCATAACCTTTATTCTGATATGGCTCAAAGATAATTAGTCTTGCTATTTCATTACGTTCAGGGCAAAGTTCCACAGTGCCTACTTTTGTGTCATCAACGATAATATCATGTTCAATAAAGGTCTCTGTCTTTTCAATCTTCATCTATCTCTCACTTTCTGCCTTATCTGCTTTTATGATAGCCACTGTTGCATTTGATAAACCAATTTCACTTATCCAATTTTGCCAGGAAAAACTAAAACGCGTTTGTTCTCTTTTTACTGCATCTTCTGATAGGATTATCAGTCTTCCATGCCCCTTCGGAAGTTGTGTGCCGTTACGGATTGACTTTGCTATTGCAAATAAATCATCATTCACAATTTCATAATCTTCCTTGCCATTATCAAATAACCTTGTAAACACATTTTCATCTATATCAATCACTATCTGCATTCGATACCTCACTTTCTACCTTTATCCACTTTTCAAAACATTTAATAAATGTTTCTTTATCCATTACAATCTCGGATTTGTATATCCCTTCTCTTATCTGTGGAACAGGCATATATTTAATTACCACATTATCCTTAATTTCAAAATATACTTTATCCATACTTTATCTCTCACTTTTTTGTCTTATCTGCTTATTTCTGATTCTACAAGTATATTACTATTTATATAATCAAGTATATTAATTCTCAATTCGTCATCTATATGCAATCTCTCAATACTTTTTAAGCTGTTAATAAAAGTATCAGCATCCATCAATCTTCCATGCCCTTTGGGAAGCACAGTACCATTCTTGATTGCATTAATTAACCCTTCAAATTTACTAAAATCAAAATTAGGAGATTTAATAAGTTTATTGTATTGTTCCTCTGATACTCTAATCACTAATTCCATATCTGCCATAATCATCCCTCACTTTCATCGTTTCCACTAGTATTTCCTTCTAGCTCATTGATTTTCTGTTGGATAATCTTCTCGGAATAATGCAAACCATTAGCCCACTTCTTATCAATTAATTCTTCTTCCTTGACTGTATCCTTAATCTTCAACTGTATCTCTGTAAGCATAGCTATTACTTCATCTTTAGTGTAAACATTGATTTTATGTTCTTGGATTCGTGCGATTGCTTCTTCATTCGTCATTCCTTTATCAACAATTTCACACGATAATACTCTTGCATGATACGGAAGTGATATATTTACATCTTCTGGTGGCTTAGATCCAAGTTCATCAACTTCTATCAAATATGAATCTTCATTTATATCTCTTATAATTCCGCTATTATACCAACCACCAATTGTTCTGAATTTCACTCTGTCACCTATATTCATACGTCCTCGCTTTCTGCCACATCTTTCACAGGTTTTTTATTTTCTCTAATGTATTTTAACTCATTATTTCTTTAATGTATGGCAGTTCTTCCAAAATTTTTATTAGAGATTGCCATTCATCAAGTTTATGGTTTTCTCTTTGATTAATGATATTCACAACATTTTCATAATTCATTGTGATGGTTGCTTTTAAATTATAGCTCATTGGAAGTAATTCAATCATTGCCCTCCAATATTTTTTTTCATGGCTTTCATTGAATAGTTTCCTTAACCGTTCTAATTCATAAAGCACAAGTTCAAACGTGTCTTTAGTTCTACCCCCAACTTCATATATTCCTTCATGTGAAAAATCATCTTCTTCAAAAGATTTAACATGAATTCTGTGCATTTTAGAGCAAGAATTACGTGTTATACCTATCTTATAAGTATCAAACTCACTCCACCATACATGATTGCTTGCTATATCCATTGAGACAAATATTTGCCTTAAATACTTCCTATGCTCTGTACCTGCTTTATAAAGTTTCCTCATCAATTCTAAATCATTTTTACCTATATATCCATCAATAAAATTATCTACTTTACCATTCAATGCATATAAATAAGCAGAATCACTTTTATCCCAACTATTCATAGGATTGCGAAGTCCTCGGATTGCTCCTTCAAAATTAAATACTTCTATATTTTCAACTTTTATCATAATGTTTTGTCCTCGATTTCTTTAATTTCAACAACTGCATATTTTTTACGCAAAAAAGAAGCAATTATTTTGGCAAGCCATTTGAATGGTATGCAGTCCTTAAGACTCCAATAATGCTTCTTATTTTCGTGTTCTTTTATTATAATGATGTATTTTTTCATAATTATTACCACCATAGTGCAGGCATTATATCACCCAGTAAGATCATTATATTTTTAGGAAGGAACTCGCGATCAAATTCGGGGCTCTTTAAATATTCTTTACACGCTTCCCGAATAATATCTATGGCTTCTCCGAAAGTTACATCTTTTGGTTCACTTTCATCAGTTTCACGATATTCGAAATGATGATATTCGGTATTAACGATCGTATCTTCCAAATATTTACTGAGATGACTGTATAGCCATTCGACAAATGTTATATCCAGGTTCCAGCACTCTCTGGCATCGAAGCCATATTCTTTTTGTTCTTTCATCCAGCTTTGCCATCGATAATCCCTATTATCTAAGAAATTTGTGCCATATTTTTCAATCGGGATCCCCAGATCATCAAGATACTTATTACGCTGGTAACCCTCTTTAGTATAACGATCATGATTTTTGAGTTGTAAATATTTGGCTTTCCACTTCTTTCTTTCTTTTCTTCTTTTCTTTAATTCTTTTCTAAGTTTATCATTTTCTTCTATTAAATCTTCTATTGTAGACATTGATTAATCCTTTCTAATATTTTAGGTTCGTGGATCGTTTAATCCATTTTTCTTGTATCTTCCCATCCTTCCGTAGTTAACTTATCATATAAGAGGTAAAAACAGCACGTTGAATTTCAAAATCATGTTCGCTCACATCATTATCTTTGATCCATCCTACGGTTTTCTTAATTTCTTTCTCCTGTCTTAATAAACTTATTGTATTTTGAGTGACTCTGATTACTTGAGTAATTACTAAAATAGTGGTCATGATTGCAAGATATTTATTCATTTCGTCCTCCATTATTGATATAGCTGATATTTTTTACCAATTTGGTCTATAATCTCAGCATCCATCGGCTTAAAACCAATACAGGTAAGCGTTCTGTCAACACCGTTTTCGTCGATTTCTTCCGGCTCTAACTCTGTTAAGCAGCAATCTTTTATAAGCCAGAAGTCTTCGTTTTCTTTTAATTCCAAGGCTTCGGCAGCCTCGACTGCCTTCATAAGATGATTGCGATTCTTTGCTCTAAGGATAACTTTTGTAAATATGTCATTAATCCAGTTTTCGTAAAGACCTTCGTCTATAGTAAAACCTTTGATATAATAATATCCCCTAGAATCACTATTCATATCAACAACTGGTCCGCCGTTAGCCTCATTATCTTTTATCATCTTACATAGAAATGCCATTGATGCGTGAGATACCTGAGCTGCAAGTTTACCGGGAGATAGGTTTAAATCTTTTCTTGCAATAATAATCTGTTTATACATACCATACACCTCATAAAAGTTTTATTTTATGCACCAGTATTCTCTGTAGCAATTACTTGTTCTTTTGACAAGTCTACTTCTGTAATTTTAATCGAAGCTTTTCTAAAATCATCTGAAGATATTCTGGCTTTTCTCTCTGCATGTTTTTCGTCGATAGCAACAACTACCATAAGATAATCTTCTGTCCATCCGATTTTATCTGTTCTTTCAACTATAAAAACCTTCATTATTAATATATCCTCCAATATAATTAACCTTTTATTTTCATATATAAATCCATAGCAGCTTCATCTGGCGTTGCTCCAATACCATATACAATATTTTGTTTCCCATTCCTTATATCTTGAAAAATTTCCAAAGCACTACCGTCATTCCAACAAATTTCTTCAGGAACTTCATCAGGATCGAGATTCCACGCGGTAAATTTACCGCCAGAATATGTACCAGTATATCTATCCTTTACTATTGTAAGAGGATATAAGTTTTCATAAACATCCTTTATATTCATAAACACCTCCAATAAAAATTATTTAATTTATGAAATATGTTCCCTAAAACATTTCTCAATCAATAATGGTTGCGAATCACCATAAACACTTGTTGGTAACTTATTTTTATAAATAGGATAATAACAACTCCAAAATCCATTGTGTTCTTTTAAATCATTAGATAAATCCACGCCATATATCAATTTTACATTTTCAACCCAGTTATTATATATCTCTTCATCTGTATCACCGAAAGCTACACAATAATAACTCCATCCAGACCATCCCTCAGATACCATTTCACAATAAGATACAAGATATACAAGCCAAGGTTGCGAATTAGATTTTTGCATTCTTTTCATTTCTTGTTCAACTTCCTTATATAGCTCTTTAACATTAACCATGCCGTCACTCCCAATAAAAATATCTTTTTATTACCAAGTTGTTGTTACACCTAATGTCAATGACATATACCAGATCCGCCATTACTAGGATGGCTGCTGCATCCTTTGCATGCTTCAGGAACGTAGTTTAAAGCTGAGGTTGTCTCTAATTGATATGGTATTTTATAAATCTCGTCTACAGTTGTATGTGACCATCCGCATCTACTACAGAACTTCTGGTATTGAGGCGGATTGGAAGTTAGTACTATCTCTTGTAAATCATTACCGCATCTGGGACATGTATAAACTATCATACGTTCTCCTCTCTTTAATAAAAAATGTATTTTATCTGCTATTCAGTATCTTCAAATAACAATAATTTTCGTAAGCGTGATCGTATTTTACTCTGCTAATCTCGTGCCATACCGGTTCACCGCCACGTTGCATATAACATTTCGGCCCTTGCCGCCAGTATTTGTCGAATTTTGTCCCAACCTGGATAGCAAACTCACCTTCTACTCTAATAGGTTCAATCATCGCTGTTGATCTATACTCTTCCATATCATTCTCCACAATATAAGCATTACGATAAATTCTTTGCAGTTTCATATCTATTATCCATACGAAATTTACTATTCTCTTTTATCAGATTGACAATTAATCTCGCATCATCTGCTGTTAGTAATAATCTGGCAGTCTGTTCGTTTTCATAAAAATCTTCACTGCAAAAGAAGCCTGCCAGTTTCTTAGTTAAACCTTGAATTGTTGTCATGAATCACCTCAAACATTTCGTCCATAGTCTTATCTCCAATTGGATAATGGACATCCGACATAGAATTCTTAGCAAAGTATCCATGTACTAAGTCTATATAAAAACTAAACGTCCCGTCGTCCCCTCCATAAAACTCTTCCCATTGGTCATCGGTTAATAATCTGCGAACATCCAACTGTTCTAAAGCCAAATTATCAAAGCTAATAACCTTGAAACTATTTTTTATGTTTTTCAAGTTATTATATAACCATTTCTGATTCTGGCTGATATTATAAGCATCGGTTTCATGAAGTTTTATTCCTCGTCCTACATCTTTATATCCTAATATCAGTACCTTAAGGTCTTTGTTCATTAATGCATCACACTGATCCTTAGTAAATAATCCATTAATAACATGAATAACTGCATTAGGATACTTTTTTACTCTTTCGATAAACTCAGAGGATGGATCCACGAGCGAAATACCAAGACCATATACTAATTCCTCATCATATAGCTGCCTAATAAAATCTTCGTGTTCCATAAAATGATCCTGATTGATTGTAATATTCGGGAAAACACCTTTTGATTTTACATTTCTTAGGAAGTCTATAAAGTCCGGAGCCATTGGAAAATTAAGATTTACAGCCATCTCTGTTCCTGGATGGAGCGTATCTAAGAACTTCCATCCGCTCAATTTGCCAAAGGGTCCATCTGGAGTACAATTAGCATAACACATGGCACAACCGTGATCGCAACGGCTCGAAGTCTGGACATCTATGTTCTCCGCAAAAGAAGGATAAAATTCGTCATCTTCTGTTGTGCGGATTCTCGTGCCATCTTCGTATAATTCTGTTATAAGGTTACCATTTTGATATTTTGATAAAAGATTCATATTCTCTCCTTAAGCGTATTCACCTATATATTGGTATTCTCCAAAAAATTTTTTTTCTGCGTCAAGTCTTGCTTGTATAGCATCTTCTTTATTAATATATAATCCTAGATAATAATATTTACCATGGAATTTAATACTTGCTTCCCATTTGTTTTTTTTAGGTCTAAAAACAACTCCTGCTTTACCGCTTTTATTACTTTTTGGTCTTCTACGATTATAAATATTTTCTTTTGGCAAAATAACGCGAAGATTTTGTTTTCTATTATCATTTTTATGATCTGCATGAATATGATCAACAATACAACCAGATTTTAATTGTTCTTCCATAATTAATCTATGTAATTTTATTTGTCTCTTTTCTCCTATTATAGTACCCACTACATATCCTTCATCATCATTGCACCAACATATATTTTTTATTTTTTCATAATCTTCTAAATCAAAATAAAATTCATTACCTTTTCGAGTAAAACCAATACCATATTCCCCTGTTAAATTATACTCGTTATAATATTTAAAATGATTATTTTTTAAATTTTGCGACGAAGTTTCTCGATGAAGACACCCACATGATTTTACACTACCTTTTTTTAATAAAGATCCTATAGCTGAAAATCCTTTTGTTCCACAATCACAATCACATAACCATTTTGTTCTATGTTTTCCATCTTTAGGAGAAATATAGTCTTCATCTCTATCAATAACAACCAATCTACCAAAACGCTGTCCAATTAAATCAAGACAATTCCCACTATTACTTTTCATATTTTCATAATTTACCTCTTAATTCCGCTTTTTATATTCTTCATGTGCATAATCCACATTAATATGTGGTACAGTATCACTATTGTCATTACCGGTCATAATAAAACTCTTATCTGAGAAGAGATAACGAAGCAATCTGTCTTCATCTGAACAAACAGCTTGAACAAATTCTCTAGCCTCGTTACCATGATCAACATAACCGTCACCAGGTCTAATACAGAATTCAATTTCTTTACCCCAGAGCAAAGGACTATATTTAAAATCTTCCATATATATATTCTTAACACCATGAGATCTGAGCGTGTTTACTATAAATTTTACATATTTTTCAATATCATCCTGATTCATATAGCCTAAGCAGGTATATAAATAGTTGGCACGATCTCTTCTACTTATATATGTATCACATTCCCATCCATACTCTCCAAAGCCAAAATCTACTGATTCTGGAATATCAAAATGATCATCTTTTGCAATAGCGATTGCATGGCAGCTCGAAGAGTTAGTTTCCCATGTTCCTTGTCTTATTTGTTTCTTCATTTTTATTTCTCCATTGTTACCGTAAAAAAGTTTTTATTTGATAAGTCGTTCACGCAGGTAAAATTTACATGCAGTTCACAACTTTTATTATTTCTAAAGCGGTGAATTGCATTACCTCTATTATCCGTTATATATACTGAATCATCGTTTATTTCAACAGTTTCTAAGTGTGGAATTGCCTGAGCGGTTATTGTTCCTTTACCGTATCCATTATCAAAAGAATAGTTTATAAAGCAAGGCTGACCATCTTGTAACCAAGTAGCCCAATCAAAGTACATTGTTCCGCAGTATTCACATTTAACTCTGTATGGATCTATTGGAGATCCACAGTTAGGACAGTTCTTCATATTATCTTCATCTCCCACTCCATTCATAACTATCTCCAAATAAAACTAACTTTTTATGTTAAAAATAACATATATTATTTTCAACCAAACGCTTCAACTACCATCCAATAACCTAGATTAATACCCGCCCAATGATATTGTATTGCCTTTAAAACATCATAAGCCTCGTTGATGTCTTCAGTTGTATATAACTCAGTATCTAAATCAGGAATTATGATAGGATCACTTACATAAAACCTATCAAACTTCTTATGTTTCAATACTACTCGTCCATCCTTTATATTTTTCACCATCCAAATCATTTATTTACCATCCTATAATCTCCAATAATATGGGTACATCGGAAACATACTATTTATTTGCATTGCTATTTTACATTCTTGTATTTGTTTTAATAAATATTCATATTCTATATTATGAATTCGTAAATCTGCGAGGACTTTTGCTTGTACTTCAGGAGAAGGCTCTTCGTCTAATTTATAATATTTCTTCATAATCATATTTTCTCTATCGACATGTTCCAAATTCATAATCTCATCGTTTTTTTGAGATAATTGTTTCTTTAATTCTGTTATTTGATTTTCCAGTCCATCTGATCTTTGTTTCCAAAAACATATATCTTCTTCTAATTGCTTTATCTTTTTTGTCTTAAACATACAATATTAAATCCTTTCGATAAATTTTACCTCTTTTTATATGGGCGTTCCATCCAAAGATCGGTAAAAACATATCTCCCTCATTAGGTTGTCTCCGCTCCATTACGGTCACGGCTTCATATATCTCCCCTGTGAACTGTTCAACGCCCTGGTAATATTTCATTTCCAATCCTGTGGGTAAGGATTTGCACCTTACATGTCAGACATTCTTCCGAGGCATACGTTCCTAGTCTGACTTACGAATAAGCGTCTACATATTCCGCCACCACAGGATAAAAGTATTTTTATTTATTTTTACTAATCCATTTCCCAAACACTCTTTGTTCATCTGTTTTATTATTACAATAATCCACCCAACTCTGATCATTACTATTGTCGTAATCTACTCCAGATGCATCGAAATATCCATCTGTCAATAAAGTATACATTAACCATTTAGCATAATCGTTCGTCTCGCAATCAATTGTATATTTATGTTTCGTAGACCATACTTCTATAAATCTATCTTCCCCACCCAATTGAAACGCACGATCAAATTCTATTATTTTATTTCTAAATTTAATTCTCATCTTTCCTTCCCCAATGAAAAATCAACT
>ODAI010177811.1_pt1 | contig 10839 bp, 9 predicted proteins | sample 1539321 | NCBI WGS metagenome assembly ODAI01 (sample SAMN02144231, study PRJEB22623) | gut metagenome | biome: sheep rumen | host: Ovis aries | place: New Zealand | reverse complement strand
GATTTAGAGAAAGAGAAGTTCTGTGTGTGGTTTTCAGGGTATGAAAACATGCGATAGTGGCGTAGTTGGTAACGCGCGACCTTGCCAAGGTCGAGACCGCGGGTTCGAGTCCCGTCTATCGCTCTCTGAGAGCGGATCCTGTAGAGATACAGGGTCCGTTTTTTCGTGCTGCAGCCTGGTCTGTGGTATACTGTTTATGACATCCGATTCCATTTTAAATTTACGGAGGAAGAACGAATGAAGATTACATGGCTTGGACACTCCTGTTTCAAGATCGAAGAAAATGGTTACAGCGTGATCACGGATCCCTATTCCGCGGGATCGGTCCCGGGATACGGTGCGCTTCAGGAGGAAGCGGACTGTGTGCTTTGTTCCCACGGACACGGTGATCACTGCGCGGAGGGAGAAATCAAAAAGCGTACGGGTGGCGTGTGTCCTTTTGAATTCGAATTCATCGACACCTTCCATGATGACCAGAAGGGCGCGCTCCGCGGCACGAACCGGATCACCATTCTGAAAGCCGGCGGGCTGAAGCTCATTCACATGGGCGACATCGGCTGCGACCTGACTGATGAGCAGTATGAAAAGCTGCAGGGCGCGGACGTTCTGCTGATCCCGGTGGGCGGATTCTTTACCGTAGAGCCGGATCTCGCAAAGAAGATGGCGGACCGGATCGGCGCGGTGGTCACGGTGCCGATGCACTTCCGCACACCGGAGTTCGGTTATCCGAAGATCGGAACACTGGATGCCTACACGAAGTACTGTGACGACGTGAAGACTTACGGAAACAGCCTGGAGATCACGAAGGGCATGGAGAAGCAGACCGCAGTCCTTACGCCGGTGTACGGCGGAAAGGCCTGACGCAGGAGGAAAAAGGATTTGAGATACGAGGGTGATGTTTACCGCCCGCCCAGCGAGGCGCGCAGCCTGATCATCCAGGTGACGATCGGCTGCTCACACAACAAATGTACTTTCTGCCACATGTACACGGCGAAACAGTTCCGGATCCGCAAAAAGGAAGAGATCATGGCGGATCTGGACGACTGCCGGGAAATGTACGGCCCCTATGTGCGGCGGGTATTCTTTGCGGACGGTGACGCACTGATCGTCCCGACGCCGATGCTGCTGGAGCTTCTGGACTATGTCCACCGGAATTTCCCGGGAGCGGAGCGGATCACTTCCTACGGAACAGCCCATGACGTTATCCGCAAGTCGGAGGAAGAACTGAAGGCCCTGGCTGCCGCGGGGCTCCAGATGGTCTATCTGGGCGCGGAATCCGGAGACAATGAGATCCTGAAGCATATCCGGAAGGGGGAGACGGCGGAGGATATCATCGAGGCAGGGCAGAAGCTGAAGCGCTGCGGGATCATGACTTCCGTCACCCTGATCTCAGGTCTGGGCGGAAGAGTTGCGCTGGAGCGCCATGCGGTCAGCTCCGCAAAGCTGATCAACGCCATGAATCCGGAGTATGCTTCGATTCTGACATTGCATCTGACGGACGATTCTCCTATGGCGCAGGAGATCGCCCGGGGGGAGATGGAGCTCCTGACGCCGGATGAGATCATGGACGAGACGGAGCTGTTCCTGAAGAACATCGATTCGCCCGGGACGGTCTTCCGGACCAATCACGCTTCCAATTATGTGGCACTTGGCGGGACCTTCAATGAAGATATCCCGGCATTGCTCGCGAAGGTCGCGGAGGCGAAGCGTCAGAGACGCTACCGTCTGGAAGAATGGAGAAGGAGACTTTAAAAATGGACACTGAAACACTGCTGAAAGGGATCGAAGACGCTGCCCGGCATGCGGGAGAGATCATGCTGGGAGCGACGCATATCGCGGAAGGTGTTTCTGAAAAAGAAGGGCATGGAAATTTTGTTACGCTCTATGACGCGAAGGTCCAGGAGTTTCTCTTTGAGGAAATGAAAAAGCTTCTTCCCGAGGCGAAATTCCTCGGAGAGGAGGAGGGAAAAAATGAGTTCCGGGAGGAATACCGCAGCGGTTATACCTTCGTGATCGACCCCATTGACGGAACCGCAAATTTCATGACCGGTGTCCGGCCCAGCGTCTCTTCGATCGGACTCCTGAAGGACGGAAAACCGTGGCTTGGCGTAATCTGCAATCCCTATGAGGGACTGGTGTTCAGCGCAGTCCGCGGCAGGGGAGCGTTCTGCAACGGGAAACCGATCCATTCCTCGGAACGGCCTCTGAAGTACAGTCTGGCTGTGGTCGGAACGGCGCCCAGTTTTGAAAAGCTGTATGACATGACCTTTGCTCTGGCACGGCGCTATATGGAACTGAGCATGGATATCCGCCACAGCGGAGCGGCTGCGTGGAATCTCTGCCAGCTGGCCTGCGGGCGCATCGGCCTGATGTATGAGCTCCGCCTGAGTCTTTGGGATTTTACGGCAGGCGCGGTGATCGCGGAAGAGGCCGGCGCTGTCATAACGGATCCCCTGGGGCGGCCGCTGACCTTCGACGGCCCTTCCGGTGTGGTCGCCGCATCCTGCGGCGTCGCGAAGGAAGAGTATCTGCCTGCGGAGGTGCTGGGAGACCGCTGGAATTTCCCGGAAGACTGAAACCGCTGCAGATCAGCATCTAAAGCCGGTACAGATCCATGTATTGCTGAGGACCGGTACAGACAGGAAACAGAATACGGCTGCCGCATGAAGGAGAATTTCCTGACGCGGCAGCCGTTTTTCAGTGCTGTCTTTCTTTGCTGTTTCAGAATTGCCTGCTGCTGTCCCCGGTTCAGTGCTCCGTCCCGAGAAGTCCGAGCTCCGCGGCGTAGGGCTTCATGCCTTCGATGCAGATGCCGGCGACCTCCTTCAGATCCATGCCGAGCATTTCACAGCCCTTCAGGATCAGATCACGGTTGCATTTTGCCGCGAATTTCTTATCCTTGAATTTTTTCATGAAGCTTTTGACCTCGAGATCCGCAATACCGTTGGGGCGCATGCGGGCCGCAGCATTGATGATCCCGGTCAGTTCATCAACGGTGTAGAGACTCTTTTCGCAGTTCGTGATGGGAGTTACTTCATTCCGGATCCCGTATCCGTGTGCAAGGATCGCGCGGATCTCTTCTTCCGAGACTCCGGCGGCGCGGAGCGGTTCTTCCGTGTGGGCCAGATGCTCCTCCGGGTATTTTTCGTAATCATAGTCATGCAGCCATCCGATGGCAGCCCAGTGCTCTTCATCCTCTCCGAAATGCTTTGCCATGGCGCCCATTGCCGCGCTGACGGCCTGTGCATGGACAATGAGGTGCGGCTCCGTGACCATCGTCGCGTTCAGTTCCTTGGCTCTTTCCAGTGTCAGCATATCTGATTCCTCCATATGTTTTGGATTTATATATGAATTTGAATAATCTCAGTGAAAAAAGGTCCCCACATTTAAGGTCGATCTGCGAAATGTGCAATTTCAGTTATCATACCACTGTTTCCTCAGATGCACCAGTATACAGAGCGGACGTTGACAGACGTCACCGTGCCCCTTAAAATAAAAAAGCCGCCGCTGTCGGCAGGACGGCACGGTTCCGCAGCCATGGCGGAATTGGCAGACGCGCCGGATTTAGGTTCCGGTGGGTGACCGTGGGGGTTCGAGTCCCCCTGGCTGCAGTACTTTTTCTTTTCCAATGAAAGAAAAGGAGCGGGATTTTATTTATGAGAACACAGAAAAAGATCGGAAAAATAGCGGCATGGATGCTGGCTTCCGCCCTCTTTACCGCAGCTTTTGCCGGAAACTGTTTTGCCGGTTCCTGGAAGGAGGAACTGGGAAAATGGTGGTATGATCTCGGGGACGGGACCCGGGCGACGGGCTGGCAGTGGATCGATTCCGACGGCGACGGGAAGGCGGAGAGTTACTTTTTTGATGCGGAAGGCAATCTTCTCACCGGAACAATGACGCCGGACGGATTTGAGGTCGATGAGAATGGTGCCTGGATCAAAAACGGTAAGATCCAGACCAGCGCGGCAGATGTGATCTCTCAGTTTTTCAAGGCGCCTCCGCTTCCTTCCGGAGATGAGGCTGCGCAGGAATCCGAGGCAGCCCGGGAGACCGAGGCAGAGCAGGAGACTGAAGCAGAGCAGGGGACCGAAGCCGCTCAGGAGACTGAGACAGCCCGGGAGACTGAAGCCGCTCAGGAGACTGCGGCAGCGGAAACGCAGGCTTTCGGAACGGAAGACCAGGACGCAGGTCCCGGAACCGTGGGAACGGACACTGCTGCTGCGGAAGAGCAGGACGGGCAGGGCGGAATCGGACGGACGATCGTGGAGACAGCCCGCGCCTATGTCGGGAAGCTTCCCTATGTGTACGGCGGGACGTCCCTGCTGACGGGGGCGGACTGCGCAGGATTCACCCAGTCCATCTTTGCACTGTTCGGGTTCTCTCTTCCCCGGGAGACCGGCGCGCAGCTGAGTGCCGGGATCCGGATCTCAAAGGACCAGCTCCAGCCCGGAGATCTGGTCTTCTGGCAGAACGGATCCGGACGGGTCTATCACGTCGGGATCTACAGCGGCCCGGACAGCTTCATTCATGCCAGCAATACTGCCCGCGGGTGGGTGTTCGAGGATCATCTTCACGACATGCCTGAACCCTGCGGCTATGCGAGATACTGAGTTATCCGGCCCGGCCTGCAGTGCATACGGAAAACATCAAAAAACGCAGCCTTGTCTCCATTTCGGAAGCAGGGCTGCGGCTTTTTTGCGCCGGAAAGCAGCGCGCCTGCCCGGCATGGAAGGGACAGGCCTGAAGTTTACTCACTCTTCAGGAACTGCACTCCGGCGCCGAGAAGATTCGGACCCAGATGAACAGCCAGAGTGGCGTCGACTTTCCCGTGGAGCATGCGCCGTCACACACCACCAGATTGAAGGGGATGCCCGGCTCTTTTTCAGCGGTACTGTTTACATCATACTTGATTTCCAACTGTGAAGAAAGCAGATAAGTATCAGAATCCTGCATTTTGGGTAGTATTTCTTCTCTTGTTGACAGAAGCGGGATGGATAGATAAACTTTATGTGAACCGAAGGGGCGCATCTGCGCCGGAATTATCTTGGAGCGAAAACATGAATACCAGAGAGATCAGCCGCCGGCTGCTGCGGATCATTCTGACGGTCCTGGTTCTTCTGCTCTGCCTGACCGCATGTGCGGGCAGAGGAAAGGGAAGCGCGGGGTCTGAAGGAGCTGAGGCGGAGGCAGCCGCGGAGACCGGACAGGTCACTGAAGGGCTGCCGGCATCGTCCGCGGAACAGGAAGCAGAGCAGGAAGCACAGCAGGAAACCTTGCCGGCAGAGGCGTCGTCACAGGAAGATTCAGCACAGGCGGAGACTGCAGCCGCGGAAGAGACGGAACCGAAGCCGACGGTGGTACGCCACAAGCAGGAAGGCAAGCATATGGTGACGGCGGGAGACCTGACGATCAGTGTCCCGACGACCTTTGAAGGCCTGGAAATGGAAGGCGCGGAGTTCAGCGGGGATGACGTTATCGTCCGCGCGGGAAGAAAGGGCAGCTGCCGCCTGAAATACCGGGGCGCGTTCAACAGCATCCGGATCAACGTCACGAACAACACGGATTACGACATGGCGGTCCGGGACTGCACCATCTGGGGGATCGAGGTGGCCAGCCAGGAGCCGGATCCGGAGCTGACGCTCTACGGGATCCAGATGGGAGCGACGCGGCAGGAAATCGCTGATGTCTACGGGGAGCCCTTCAGCAAGACCTTCGACGACGAGAACCACATGTCCAATATGGTCTATCAGTTCGGAGAGGACATTCACAGCAATCAGATCGTCATGATCATTTTCAAAGACAAAAAGGCAGTGGCAGCGAGCTACGACGACTTTGACCTGGTCGTGGACTGACAAGGCCGGAAGCGGGGGAAGAAAACCATGGAAATGTCTGTGGACAGAGTCAGGAATTATCTGAAGAAATGGAATCTGGAGGATCGTGTCATCGTGACGGAGGAGTCCAGCGCAACGGTGGAACTGGCGGCGAAGGCTGTCGGAACGGAGCCCGCGAGGATCGCGAAAAGCATGTCCTTCCTGGTGGACGGGAAGCCGGTCATGATCCTGCTGGCAGGGGATGTAAAGACGGACAACAGCAAATACAAGCATACCTTCCATGTGAAGGCTTCCATGATCCGTCCGGAACAGCTGCCGGAGCTGATCGGGCATCCCATGGGAGGCGTGTGTCCCTTTGACCTGAAGGAGGGAGTAACGGTCTATCTGGACGAATCCCTGAAGCGTTTTGACGTGGTCTACCCTGCGGCCGGAACGCCGAACAGCGCAGTGCGTCTCACCATTCCGGAACTGGAGCAGTGCTCCGGCTTTGCGGGCTGGGTCGATGTGGGCAAGCCGGTTGCATAACAGACAGAACAGACTGTGCCGCAGGTTCCTGAAAACAGGGCCTGCGGCATAATTATGCGGCGGCGCCCGGGCATAGACAGAATGGAATTGTGCATATTGAATGACAATTAAACAATATTAAACGAATAATCGGACGAAAAAGGATGATATGGCATTAAATTGTCTTAAAAGGCTGAATAAAAGCAGAATTGTTGACAAAATTCGGTTTGCCATATATAATGAGTACAACAAAGGAAATACAGAAACACCTACCGCCAGACAAGCGGAATCCAAGCAAAGGGGGTACAAACCAAAGTACACGTAAGGATTCCTGATTTTACCTGATTCAGTATCAGGAGAAGCCAGATCCTGAAACAGAACAGAAAATCAGGCAGGAAAACGATCAGATCCGAACAATCAGTTCCGAAATATTACTGCAGATCAGAAGTTCAAGGCCGAAACGGCAATCGGAAGGATATCCGGAAAACACTTTTTCCAGTCGGGAAGAATCAATGACCGAACAAAAAAGACCCGAAGCTGACATAACAGAAGCAGTTTCAGACAGCAGATCTTTAAAAGCTCAGAGCCAACAGCGTTTTCACTGAAATCCGGAGCAGCGAAAGCCGAGGGAGTTCAAAAGCTGGCAGACTGTACAGTCGAAATAAGAAACCGCCGAAGTAAAAAAGCTATAAAGAGCCAACAGACGTGAGGCTTGAGATCGGAAGACGGAAGAAGAAGAAACCGGCGAAGACGGAAGTGAGCAAAGAGGCAGAAGTTCATTCGAAAGATATGACGAGAAAATATCTTTAGGGAAGACTGCAGAGATCAAATCAGATCAGACGGGGAAGAAAAATCGGAGACAAGATCGTTAAGACATACAACTGAATAAGAAAAACCATATGAAAGTGAGGTCCAGTAAAATGGCAATGGTTTTGAAAGAGATTTCAGATTGAAGTGGGTATCGATTCAGCGGAAAGAGTCGGTACCCACTTCAGATTTTGTGTAAATATACGCTGCCCGGGAAAGTGAGCAGAATCTGCCTGAAAAGCCGGCTTTTCATTCAGATTCTGCTCATTTTTTATTTGAGTCGTCCTGAGTCCGGGGGCGGGGCAGGGTACTAAAAGATACATACTTTTTTAACACTCTTTCGGATAAGCCGTGGTATACTGTAATCTGCTGTACCAGATATAAACCAGCTTTTTGAAGGAGTCTGAATGAACAACAGAGACAACCCTACACCGAAGAGCCCGGACGACGGAAACCGCGGCGGAATGAACGGCGGCCAGACGCTGCTGATCATTGTCCTTGCCGCGATGATCACATTTGCCGTCGTCGGCTTCATGAGGAATCAGATGCGCCAGGGCGGATCCAGGGAGGTTTCCTATACACACTTTCTCCAGATGGTCGATGCGGGAGAAGTGAATTCTGTCGTGATAGGCAATACCCAGATCCAGATCGAGGCCAGACCCGGGGTGGGCGGATATACAGAACCTGTTCGTTTCTACACCGTCCGGATGGACGACGACAGTGATCTCATCCCCCGTCTTTACAACGCGAACGTAGATATGACCCGGGAGCGGTCGGACACGGCGACCGTGCTCTATTCCCTGCTGAGTTTTATCCTGCCCTTTGTACTCATTCTTCTGTTTATGAACTTCATGATGCGCCGCATGGGCGGCGGCGGAATTATGGGGGTCGGAAAGAGCAATGCGAAGGTCTACATCCAGAAGGAGACCGGAGTGACCTTTGCGGACGTCGCCGGTGAGGATGAGGCGAAGGAGAGTCTGACGGAGATCGTCGATTTCCTGCATAATCCCGGAAAATTCACCAGGATCGGTGCGAGACTGCCCAAGGGTGCCCTCCTGGTGGGGCCGCCCGGAACCGGAAAGACGCTGCTGGCGAAGGCAGTCGCCGGAGAAGCCAACGTGCCGTTCTTTTCCCTGAGCGGTTCGGATTTCGTGGAAATGTTCGTCGGTGTCGGCGCATCCCGTGTCCGGGACCTGTTCAAGCAGGCACAGGAGAATGCCCCCTGCATCATTTTCATCGATGAGATCGATGCCATCGGAAAGACCAGAGATCCCCGCCTGGGCTGCAACGACGAGCGGGAGCAGACCCTGAACCAGCTTCTGTCTGAGATGGATGGCTTTGATTCCTCCAAGGGACTGCTGGTCCTTGGCGCCACCAACCGGCCGGAGATCCTGGATCCCGCGCTGCTGCGCCCCGGCCGCTTTGACCGGCGTGTCGTCGTGGAACGCCCGGATCTGAAGGGCCGCGTAGCTATCCTGAAGGTTCACGCGAAGGACGTTCTGATGGACGATACCGTGGATCTCGAGGCCATCGGCCTCGCGACCAGCGGCGCTGTCGGTTCGGATCTCGCGAACATGATCAATGAGGCCGCGATCCTTGCGGTCAAGAACGGAAGAAAGGCAGTCTCTCAGAAGGATCTGTTTGAGGCGGTCGAGGTCGTCCTGGTCGGAAAAGAAAAGAAAGACCGGGTCATGAACCAGAAGGAACGCCGCATCGTTTCTTATCATGAGGTCGGACATGCCCTGATCAGTGCGCTCCAGAAAAACTCTGAGCCGGTGCAGAAGATCACCATCGTTCCCCGTACCATGGGTGCCCTGGGTTACGTCATGTACGTCCCGGAGGAGGAGACTTATCTGAAGTCGAAGCAGGAGCTTCAGGATATGCTGGTGAGTCTGCTGGGCGGCCGTGCGGCGGAGGAGATCGTCTTCGGAAACGTGACCACCGGTGCAGCCAACGACATCGAGAAGGCGACCGCCATCGCCCGGGCCATGGTGACCCAGTACGGCATGAGCGGGAAGTTCGGACTCATCGGCCTGGCCCAGACGGAAGACAAATATCTGTCCGGCCGCGCGGTCCTGAACTGTGCGGATGAGACCGCGGCCCAGATCGACCAGGAGGTCATGGACATCCTGAAGGAGTCCTACGACCAGGCGCTGGCCATGCTGAAGGAGAACCGCGAGGTGCTGGACAAGATCGCGGACTTCCTCATCAACCGGGAAACCATCACCGGAAAGGAGTTCATGGAGATCCTCCGGCGGACCAGGAACGGTCTGCAGGCACCGCCCTCCGAGCGGAAGGTGCTTCTTGTCTGAAGCTGAAATGCGCGGAACGGAAATACAGCCGCATTGAAAAAAACAGTCGCATTAAGGAAAAACAAAAGATGCTCCCCGGGTGTCCGGACTGCAATGTCCGGATCCAGGGGAGCATTTCCTGTAAAAGCTTAATGGCTTTTGTTTTATTATCAGTGGTAGATCTTCTTGTTCTCATAGCGGGGCTCGCTGGTGAGCTGAAGTCCGAGCCGGCCCAGGGTGCGGATATCCACTTCAGAGAGCATGACCGAGGTATGGATCTGGCAGCCGCGCAGCTTCGGCAGCTGTTCCAGGGCCTTCCGGGCGTTCGGATCCGTGGCGGCGCACATGGAAAGAGCGATCAGGATCTCGTCAGTGTGGAGCCGCGGGTTCTTACTTCCCAGGTAATTTGTCTTGAGGGTCTGCACCGGTTCGATGACGGTGGGGGAGATCAGCTTGATCTCGTCCGGGATCTCGCCCAGCGCCTTAACGGCGTTCAGCAGTACCGCTGCGGTGCCGCCGAGAAGGTCGGAGGTGCGTCCGGTCACGATCCTTCCGTCAGGAAGCTCCAGGGCTGCGGAGGGGCCGCCGGTGACCTTGGCTTTGAGGTTCGCCGCGTTGACCACGGGACGATCCGCGGGGGTGACGCCAGCCTGTTTCATCAGGAACTCGATCTTCGTGACTTCCTTCTGGGGACAGTCGCCCTTGGCAAGACGATTCATGGAAGCGTAGTAGCGGCGGATGATCTCCTGCCGGCTCGCTTCACGGCAGACTTCATCGTCCTCGATGCAGTGTCCTGCCATGTTGACGCCCATGTCGGTGGGGGACTTGTAAGGGCAGGTCCCGAAGATGCCTTCGAACATGGCGGAGAGGACCGGGAAGATCTCCACGTCCCGGTTGTAGTTGACGGTGGTGACGCCGTAGGCCTCCAGGTGGAAGGGGTCGATCATGTTGACATCTTCCAGATCCGCGGTGGCCGCTTCATAGGCCAGGTTGACCGGGTGCTTCAGCGGAAGGTTCCAGATCGGGAAGGTCTCGAACTTCGCGTATCCTGCTTTGATCCCGTGAAGATTATCGTGATACAGCTGAGAAAGACAGGTCGCCATTTTTCCGCTGCCCGGACCGGGAGCTGTGATGACTATCAGGGGTCTTGTAGTTTCTATGTAATCATTCTTTCCGAATCCGTCTTCACTGACGATCTTATTAACGTTCGAAGGATACCCATCGATCACATAATGGTGATAGACTCTGACGCCGTGCTTTTCCATTCTTTCCTGGAAGAGCCTGGCTGCCTCCTGCCCTGTGTACTGGGTGATAACGATGCTGCCCACATACAGTCCCCGCTTCTCGAACTCATCGATCAGCCTGCGGACATCAACATCATAGGTGATCCCCAGGTCGCCGCGCAT
>ODAI014692567.1_pt1 | contig 10840 bp, 9 predicted proteins | sample 1539321 | NCBI WGS metagenome assembly ODAI01 (sample SAMN02144231, study PRJEB22623) | gut metagenome | biome: sheep rumen | host: Ovis aries | place: New Zealand | reverse complement strand
TCACTGTCATTTTCGCCGGGAATTATTAGCGTGGTCAGCTCAACATGACAATGCCTGACCGCGTCGCTTATAAGCGATTTGACCGTTTCAAGATTTCCCTTTAAAAGCTCCTTGTAATAATGCCCGGTAAAGCCTTTAAGGTCGATGTTCATGGCATCGATATACGGTGCAAGCTCCGAGTAGACCGAAAGCTCCGCAGTACCGTTTGTCACCATCACATTATACATTCCGAGTTCATGCACAAGCTTTGCTGTGTCACGTACATATTCATAGCCCACAAAAGGCTCGTTGTAGGTAAACGCCACGCCGATATTGCCTCTGTCCCGGTAATGAAGGGCCGCCGCGGCAAGCTCCTCAGGGCTCAGGTACTCTGCCCTCTCCCTGTATTCCCGGACCTCTTCGCCCCAGGATATGCTGCTGTTCTGACAAAAAGGGCAGCGCAGGTTGCAGCCATAGCTTCCGACAGACAGTATCCTGCTGCCGGGATGAAACCTTTTTAGCGGCTTCTTTTCTATCGGGTCGAGCGCCATGGATGTCACCTTACCGTAGTTTACCGCATATACCTTCCCGTCCTTAACGCTTCTTGCGCCGCAGAAGCCAAGTCCGCCTTCGCTTATTATACAGTGCCTCGGACACACGCCGCACTCTTTTGTAATCCCCATCTGCTCTCCTTTTGGGACAAATGAACCGTCCCCGTGTTCCTATGAGCCGTAAATTGTCCTAAGTACCTCAGCCGCGCTCATGCCGGCTAACCCATCAGGGTCGGTGAGCAGTCCGCCGTCAAGCTTCCATGAAAACTTTCCTGTCGCACCTCCGCTGACCGCGGTATAATCCGCATAATTTTTAAGCACAGCCTCATAGCCTGAATACCATGAGGGATAAAACTCCGACATATATCTGTCCGCAAGCTTATAAGCCTCACAATCCTTTGAATTACCGAGTGCAGAAAGCTGCACTCCGCCTCCTTCTTTTCCGAGCCTGCTTTTGGACGGCGTGCTGTGGGCGATAACGATCGAACCGTCGGAGCAGGTGCCGATGCACATCCATACATGTCCCTTAAGACTGAATATATCACCCGGTTTAAAATCCGAAGCCTTAAAGCTTGTAACGGCATTGCCCCAGCCTCTTTCGGCAAAATTTCCGGCCATTTTGGTTGAGCCCATAACATAGCCTTCTTCACCGTCTGCGGTATTGTTTATGTTATATATCACCCAGCCGATATAACCCGAGCAGTCAAGACCGGCATAGTAATATTCGTTCCAGCCGCCGTTAGGATAATAATCGGGCTTGTAAGTATATTTTCCGGCATTTGAAAAGAAGAAATCCTTCCATGAATCCGCAACTCCGATGCTCTTACACTGAACCGACGAACCGGCGTCCTGCCAGTCCCAGCCGCCGCCGTAAACATAATTCACGCAGCCTACAGGCATAAGAGCCGTTGCAATGAGGTTTTTGAGAGTCTTCTCCCCCGGCACCGCTTTAACGGGCGGTTCATAAGCAGAAGGATAGGGCATGCAAAACATTTCCTTTACGCTTCCGTCCTCATTCAGTATTCCGATGCAGTATGAATCGTCCAGGTACATTTCCTCGTTTACCTTGCACCCGCCCGCTTTTCTGTTTATGTGGTAAATGTTTTTTATGTCATTGATTCCGACGCTTACCTCCTCATAGCTTCCGAAAACCACTCCGTCCTTTTTCGCAAGGTCTTTTGTGAGCTCCTTTGCATTTCTGACGGTTTCTCCTTCAAGCTCAAGAGAGTAAACATATCCTTCTTTAAGAAGATTCTGTATTCTGTACTCCGTATCGTTTGAAATCGTAAAAAGCTTTTCCTCTCCGTTCATGAAAAAACGGTACCGGAAATTATCCTTCATGTCCTTGTTCATCGAGGAATAATCCTTGATCCCTAAGAATACGGCCGGATTCGGGACGGTACTTATCTTTTCAGGCTCTGTCCCGGACGGAGCCTGTGATTCAGGACTTTCCTGTGATGCCTGTGAACCGGAACTGTCCGGCAATACCTGTGAGCTTTGGCTCTCGGATGCAGGGGCAGAGTTTTCCTTTTGCTTGCTCCCACTGTCCTTTCCGCAGCCGGCCGAAAATGCCAGCAGCGTTATCATCATTATTCCTGCGATTGCTTTCCTTTTCATTTCTTATTCTTTCTTTCCTTTCCGAATTCGATTATTCCCTGTATACCGCGGTATTCCATCTCGCTTGCTATAATGCCAAGATCCTTTATCGAGCAGCCGATCTCACCCATAAGCCAGCTTTTGTAGAGATTGATGGCTCCTGCGGTAAACATCCTTCCGCAGATGTTAAGTTCCGATTTTGTAAACAGGTCCTCCCTTGCGTAAACATCTATGATCAGGGCTATAAGAGCGTTTTCAATTTCCTTCCAGAAAACCGAACAGCCCTCATTGCCCGCAAGCCTCCGGTAAAAATCCTCATCGTCTTCAATTATCGCCGAAAGCGTAAGGAAAATCGCGCTTTTATCATAGGGATTATCAAAAAAGCCCCTCTCCCTCAGCTTTTTGTAAAATGCTTCTATTGCATCCTTGCTGAAATTCTTTATCATTTCATCGACGGATTCATGATGGAGATAAAAGGTCTTTCTGTCGATATTGGCTCTGTCTGCTATCTCTGTAACCGTTATTTTACCGTCCCGGCTTTCAGAAAGCAGTTCGACAAATGCTTTCTTTATTGCATTGCGGGTTCTTAGTATTCTTCTGTCCATTACAACACCTTAATCAACTAAATTGCGGTTTCTGTGGAATAATTCACAAAGGAGCTTTCTTTGGCAATTGATATATTTCCACACTATGAATTATAATACACATGTGTTGAAAAATCAAATACAATTCACATACGGAGCATAAAATGGCAGAAACTGATTATGAAATATTCGTAGATGCGGCGGCGGACATAAGCCCGGCAGTCGCAAAGGAAAACAATATAAAATTCATTCCCATGGAATACTCACTCGGGGATGAAATGCGCAAGAGTACATTCATGGAGGACCATGACACTCTTAAAAAGTTTTACAACGGGCAGCGTTCTGGTGCACTCACAAAGACCACCCAGATTTCGCCTTTTATGTATACGGAGATCATTGAACCAAGCTTAAAGGCAGGTAAGCCGGTGCTCTATCTTTCGCTTTCCGGAGGTCTTTCCAATACCTATCAGTCGGCAATGCTTGCAAAGGCGGAGCTCGGCGAAAAATATCCCGATGTTCCCTTCATACCGATAGACACCCTTTCGGCAACGGGCGGCATCGGAGTGCTCGCGGAGAGAGCGATAAGAAACCGGCAGGACGGTTGTGGCATATGGGAAAACGCCGCCGACATTTCCGAAGCCACTCATCGCATACGTCACTGGTTCCTTGTTCAGGATCTGATGTATCTTAAACGCGGAGGACGTATCGGAGGTGCGGCCGCAATGGTCGGTACCATGCTGAACGTAAGACCCATACTCAAGATCGACGAAAACGGAAAGCTTGTGAATTTTGCAAAAAAACGGGGAAACAAGCAGGCAGTTGCCGAAATCCTCGCAAAATATGCCGAAACCGCAGATCCCGCATCAAAGGATCCTGTCTATGTCATCGATGCCGATGACGAAGAACTCGGCTCGGAGCTTGAGTCGGAATTAAGGAAAGCCTATCCCGGGCTTACCATAAGACGCTGTGTGCTCTGCCCCATCATCGGAGCCCACACCGGTCCCGGAATGGCGGCTGTTTGCCACCTCGGGCGATAAAAAAACCTTGTTAAATCCTTATAAATATGTTATTATTGTTGCGTAGGCATTTTTGTCTGCGCAATTTTTATTTAGGGGTTTGGACAATGGTTATTTTCAGAAATATAATAGGCTTTGACGGCCTGATTTTCATACTTGCCGGCGTCAACATCTACATCCTGATCATGGCGAGAAAGGCAGCAAACGAGCTTTACGAGAGCATGCACCGGAGAATCTATGCTCCCGCGGTGCTTAATGACCTTTCGAGCATACACGAAGGAATGAGCGAACTGACCGATGCGAAGATTTCTTCCCTTCGTGAGGCAGCAGTATCCAAATATACCCTATACATCAATCTGACAGCCATCTTCCCGCTGATGGGAATACTCGGAACCGTCATCTCCCTTCTCGGAATGGTCGGCGACACCTCCGATATCGAGGGTGGTTTCTTTGCGGCCCTGACCTCTACGTTCTGGGGCCTGGTTTTCGCGATAAGCTTCAAATTCCTTGACGGTTTCATCTCGCCCAAGCTTGAGGACGGCGAACATGCAGCAGATCTTTTCATGCAGAGAAAGACCGACGATATTAAATTTGAAAATATAGGAAGCAAAACGGCTGCAAAGCCTCAGGCAATTCCCCGCTCAAATCCCGTGATCACAAGCGGAAGCACCGAGGACAGGCTTAACCGTTACAAAAAGCGTCCGGACAGCGATACGGCAACGCCCGTAAAAGCAGGCGACGAAAATGCCGTGCCCGCGCAGCCGTCTCAGGTTCCCGTTGTGCCCGTTCAGGTGACCGTCAACACACCGGCGCCCGAAAAAGCACCGGCGCCCGTATCTCCTGCTCCTTTTAATGAATGGAAGCAAAAAAAGCACCGCAGGGAAGTTATAGAAGCCGAGGATTATATGAGCGGAAAGGAATAGGCAATGAAAAAACACAGAGATGTTGCAATCGAGCTCACGCCTCTGCTGGATGTCATACTGATACTCCTCTTCCTTATCCTGAGCGGCAGTCAGGAGACCAATAAAAAGGTGAAGCAGGAAGCCGACACCAAGGTTGAATCAATGCAGGAAACGGTTGACAATCTGGATACGCAGCTTTCCGAATTCAAAACAAAGGTCGACTCGCTCTCTATGGATAACTCAAAGCTCACTTCAATGGTTGAGGGCTTTAAAGGCTTCGGTGAGTTCGCAAGAATAATCGATATAATGATACGCTATCCCGCGGAGCGTGAGGATGTTTCCGGAAGGCAGCTTTTAATTGATGACAACGGAAAATGGATCACGGTTGAATATGACAAAAACAGTCTTGTTTACGGCTATGACACGACAAAAAGCTACCTGAAGGAAATACTTGAGAAAGTCAAGGATGCACCGATCTTCATTGTCTTTTCATACGATGACAAGACAAAAACAAGGGATGTGACGGAAATAAGCGAGCTGATAAGCTCTCTGGCCGAAACATCACCCGATATTTATTTCAAAACGAAAAATATTACTGCCGACAAGCAGTAAAATATATGCGGAGGTTTACACCATGGCAAACAATTATAATTCAAACGAAAAGGATGATAAAAAGGAGAAAAAAGGCGGCGGAATCAAGATCGGCTGCGGACTTATCCTTCTTCTGATCATTCTTTTCCTTCTTTGGTTCTTCGGACTCGGAAAGGGACTCGGACTCGGTGACGGAAAGAGTTTCTTCGGAATCGGTAAAGAGAGCTCATCTTCCAAAGGCTCGGGCGATGCTTCCGAATCGGTTGACAGGTCAAAACCGGAAAGCTCTGCTTCCGAAAGTTCTGCCGACGAAACCACTCCTGCCGAAGATCCGGCTGCAGACGGAAAGATTGAGATCAGCGTAGGAAAGGACGGAAAGATCACTGCGGATACAAAGGTTCTTGACGATCCTGCGGCACTTAAGACCTTCCTTACCGAAGCAAACAAGGACGGTGTCAAGTACACTCTTACCGACAATGATTCGGAGGTCGGAGTTTATACCGCCGTTAAAGCAGTTCTTGATGAACTGAAGCTTGATTACACCGAAAACAAGTAATACAAAAATATTTTAAAAGCACAATAAAAAGGAACCGGTACATAAGGACCGATTCCTTTTTTAATATTTTATTTTCTTGAGAACATTCCTGCCATCCAGTCAAGGTACTTAACGTCAACCTTTTTTTCTGCGCCGGGGAGCATTCTCCACTGCCAGTTGCTACCGCAGGTGGCAGGTTCGTTGATTCTTGCATGATTGTCAAGCTTCAGCAGATCCTGCATCTGGAAGATTACGGTGTCGGCGGTGCTTTCATATGCTTTTCTGATGATCTGCATGTGCAGCTCTTCGTCTTTTAAAATACCGAAGTAACCCTTCATCCAGTCGAACTGCCAGCGTTCGCGGTTTTTAAGCCAGCCTGCAAGTGTCTCATTATCATGAGTACCGACATAAAGCACGGTATTGGTGTCCTTATAGTTATGAGGGAGATAAGGATTTCCCGAATTTCCGTCACAACCGAATTCAAGTATCTTCATTCCGGGATATCCGCATTTTTCCATCAGATCGGTCACGGGTTTTGTGATCACGCCAAGGTCCTCTGCAATTACATGTCCCTTGCCCATCACGGAATCGATCACAGCGGTAAGCTTCTCTCCGGGTCCCTTTCTCCATTTGCCCTTCTTTGCAGTCTTAGCTTTTCCGGGGATAGACCAGTAATTGACGACACCGATAAAGTGATCTATTCTTATCACATCGTAAAGGGCAGCGTTTGCTCTTATGCGCTCCTTCCACCACTTGAAATCGTTCTTTTCAAGATATTCCCAGTTGTAAAGAGGGTTGCCCCAGCGTTGTCCGTCGGCTGAGAAAACATCCGGCGGAACCCCTGCGATATTGATGGGCTTCACATCCTCATCAAGCTCGAATATTTCCTTATGGGCCCATGCATCCGCGCTGTCCATTGCAACATAAAGAGGAATGTCTCCGATGAGCTCGATGCCCTTTTTGTTCGCATAATCCCTTACCTTATGCCACTGCTCGAAAACGGTGAACTGCATGAATTTCTGGAATTCGATATCCTCTGCAAGCTCTTCCCTGTATTTCTTTACAGCGGAAGGCTTTCTGAGCTTTATATCCTTGTCCCACTCCTGCCAGGGTCTTCCTTCAAACCTGCTCTTAAGTGCCATGAATAAAGCGAAATCCTCGAGCCAGTATTTTGAATCCTTTTCAAACTTTTTATAGGCTGCGCTTTCCTTGTATTTGCCCCCCGTCTTTTCAAAAGCTTTTCTTAATACGGTATACCTGTTTTCGTACATCTTGCCGTAGTCAACATATTCCGGATTGGTTCCGAAATTGACCTTTTCAAGCTCCTTTGCATCAAGCAGTCCCTGCTTGCAAAGCTCGGTAAGATCGATAAAATAAGGGTTGCCGGCAAAAGCCGAAAAGCCCTGATACGGGCTGTCACCGTAGCTTGTGGGACCGATCGGAAGCACCTGCCAGTATCTGCTGCCCGTCGATGCGACGAAGTCAACAAATTCGAAGGCTTCCTTTCCGAGTGTACCGCAGCCGTAAGGTGAAGGAAGCGAGAATACCGGCATCAAAATGCCTGCTCCTCTCTTTCTCGTGGTTTCCTGCTTTTTCATCTCTTCGTTTACCTTTCAAAAACTATTTTTATTTTTTGATCTTGTTAAGACGCGACTTTCTGGTGAGAAGTTCATTCCACTCATCATCCTCATCGTCGGGAGGAGTCATCTCGTCCCTCTCGAACTCCTCGTCGGGATCGTAATCGGGAGCCGCAAATCCAAGCTCGTCCTCTTCGTCCTCTTCTTCAAAGCTGTAATCGGCTTCCACAACCTCTTTGTTTGTGCCTGCGTCTGCTTTGCTGTCACCCAGTACCGAGTATGCAACCGCCGCTACCGCATTGTCAAAATCAAACTCTTCTTCATCGGCCGCCGCAGCCTCATCGGCTTCTGTGCCTTCATCGGAAGCGTCCTTTACTTCATCTTTTTCTTCGTATGCTTCGGCTTCTCCGGGCTCTGCCTCCCGGGCAGCCTCCGCCTCTTCGTCATAACCCTCTTCTTCACCGTTCTTTGCGTCTATCATTGCCTCCATGGCATCTTCGGGTGTATAGTCGGTTTCGTCGCCCGGAAGTACGCCTTCGGCAATCGGTACCATTCTGTGACACCTGCCGGCAATTCTCTTGCTGTGTGTGGTCATAACGATGGTATAGCCTGCACTGTTGAGAATTTCCAGAAGCTCAAGCATCTGTTCGGTTTCAAAGCCCTCAAGTATGTCTGTGGGCTCATCGCAGAAAATAATATCGGGCTCCTTTATCATTGCCCTGCCGATGCAGACCTTCTGCTTTTCAAAGGGAGTCAGCTCTCTCGGGAAATATCTTCCCTTGTCCTTGATGCCGAGAGTTTTAAGCACATCCCTTGCGACCTTCTTCTTTGTCTTGTCATTTCCTCTTCTGTGGGAAAGAGCGATAAGAAGATTCTCATATACCGTCATGTTCGGAACAAGTATCGGTTCCGTGGGGATATATGCTATGCTCTTTCTTCTGAGTCTGTTAAAACGAAAGCCCGATACCTTCTTACCGTCAAAAACTATTTCTCCGGATGAAGGACGGAGTATTCCGACCAGCATCTGAATCAGGGTTGTCATGCCGCTGCCTCTTTTACCGACAAGCGCAATGAACTCTCCCTCCTCGACTCTCAGGCTGAAGTCATCGATTATCAGATCCTGGCCAAATCTTTTGCTTAGATTATTAGCTTCGTAAACCATAACCAGTGCCTCCTATATCCTTCTGAGTATCTTTCCGGTGTTCCAGATAAGAAGCCTTAAAGTAACAACGACAAAACCGATTGCCGCAATTATTGCCGGGAAGGTGAAATATTCCTTCAGATCGACAAAGTTGGTCTTCACGATCTTCATGATTCCGAAATACAGCGCATAGGACGGGAATACGGTGAAAACAAACCATATCGCGATCTGCAGAACATATATGAGCCAGAACTCGATCTTTCCGGTTCCGTTTATGTATGCCAGAAACTCATAGCGCTGATTTCTTGAAATTGAGATCAGAAGATACATAATGAGCAGCGCTCCGGCGATTATCACTGCACCCATGGCAATGTTTTTCGCATGCCTTCTGATATCGTCGATCTTATCGTTATAAAGAAGCTTGTTATTGTAATCCGCTTCGTTTATCCTTATCCTGAAGAAGTCCGAAAGCTTCTTTCCGTTACCGGTGGCATCGTTCTCAGCCAATGCCTTGTCCATATATTTCTGCAGCTCGTCGGGTTTCATATCCGAAATGATGACGCCGCGGTTTCTCATGTCATAGATGTGCTCCCAGTACTCTCTTCTCGACTGGGGATTTCCGCTTGAGCTTGCCGTTCCGATATCCCTGAGCGGGATTATGATCGCGCCCGTCAGATCGTAATTCTTGTTTCCGAGACTTATGGTCTGTGACTTTTCTGCTGCTTCATCTCCGGGAAGATTGATAAAACCTTTTATCGCGAGCTTATAGTCAATGCTGTATTCTTCGTCTATGGTCTTTACCCTGCTTACGGAATATCCTTCAGCAACCGTAAGGGACTGAACATCGTCAATCCATGCATAGTCATAATAGACAGGAAGGATCGCATCGTAATCCATGTCTCCGTCAAACAACGCCGCCAGCTTCTTGGCAAACGGCGAACGTACAGCGGTGTTTCTGTCGATGAAGAACACCCTTACCTCATAATTCGTATGGAAGGCCCCCTGGTCATCCTGAGAGGTTTTGGTCCTTGTGCTTATGTCAAGGGCAGCAGGATTCTTAAGTCCCACAACCGTTCCGGAGGAAACATAGTAGGAATAATAATCAAAATCCTTGGACTCGGTCAGAAGTTTGTTGAGCGCCTTACGTACCACAAGCTTGTCAACACTGTCCATGTTTTTGACATCCAGTTCATAGGTATATTCCTTTTTCTCGCTGACTCCTTCATTTACCGGGTTTACAGCGGGATTGTTAACCTGATCCGGCTGACTCTGAGATTTAACCGGCGGATTCTTTCCGAATGAATCTTCAACAGTGCTGTCAAGTCCTTTGGAGAACATGAGCAGGGTTAGTGCGCATATGCTCCAGAGTATGATAAGAAACAGCAGATGCTTTCGTTTCTTCATCAAGACACTGAGTTCGCTGAAAAATCTTTTCATATATTACAGTCCTCCAAGCTGCATACTTTAAAACTAGCAGATTTCCGCACCGGAAGGCATTGCCCTGTCGGTGGTCATCAGGGAAAGCTCGCCTTCGGCATTTTCTGCGCATAAAAGCATGCCTTCCGATTTTATGCCCGCAAGAAGCGCAGGCTTAAGGTTTACGAGAACGCAAACCTGTTTTCCTACCATCTGTTCGGGGCTGTAGGATTTCTTGATTCCCGACACGATCTGAAGCACCCTGCTTCCCACCCTTACCTGGCTGACAAGTAGCTTCTTGGACTTCTCGACCGCTTCGCACTTTTCGATAACGCCTACACGGAGAGAAAGCTTTGCAAAATCACCGTATTCAATTTCATCGGCAAAAGGAACATCCATGATTCCTGATTCTGCCTCATCCCTGCTTTCTGCTTTTGCCTCGTTTTCCTTGCCCGTGTTCCTTGCAATCATGGCAAGCTCGGCTTCATATTCAGCCTTCTGAGCCTCCTTGATCTTCTCAACCTCGGGAAGGACAGTCTTTGGATCAAGCCTTGCGAAAAGAATCTCAGGCTCGGCACTCACCTTGCCGCCGTCGGGATAAAGTCCGAATCTGTCAAGTTCGTCTATGCCCCTAAGCTTTGTACCAAGCTCTGCGGCAATCTTCTGAGCGGTTCCCGGAAGGAAATTCACCAGAAGGCTTGCGCCGATTATTATGCTCTCGGTAAGGTTATAGAGAACCTCGGCAAGTCTCGGCTTGTCTTCCTCGCTCTTTGCAAGAGCCCAGGGTGTGGTCTCGTCTATATATTTGTTGCAGCGTTTAAAGAGAGCAAATATCTCGGTGAGCGCATCGGCAACACGGAGCCTGTCCATCTTTTCGGAAACCTTTGCCTTTAGGGCAAGTGAAAGCTCCTTAAGCTCTGTGTCAACATCGTCAGTCACGCCGCTTCTTCTT
>ODAI013433852.1_pt1 | contig 10840 bp, 6 predicted proteins | sample 1539321 | NCBI WGS metagenome assembly ODAI01 (sample SAMN02144231, study PRJEB22623) | gut metagenome | biome: sheep rumen | host: Ovis aries | place: New Zealand | reverse complement strand
CACGCGAGGCGGACAGCGTGAGACAGGTGCCTACCTCGTCGGTCTGGCGGCGGGTGCGCAGCTCGACCTGCGCCACGGCGGCGATGGACGGCAGGGCCTCGCCACGGAAGCCCATGGTGCGCAGCGTGAAGAGGTCGTCGGCCTGCCGTATCTTCGAGGTGGCATGCCGCTCGAAGGCCAGACGGGCATCGGTCTCGGACATGCCGCAGCCATTGTCGATGACCTGGATGGACGTGCGACCGGCATCGACCACCAGCACATTGATGGTGGTGGCTCCGGCATCGACGGCATTCTCGACCAGCTCCTTGATGACGGAAGCCGGCCGCTGTATGACCTCGCCGGCAGCTATCTGGTTGGCCACACTATCGGGCAGTAGGGCTATAACGTCGGACATGGTTTATGGGGTTGCTGTAGAGGGTGTGGTTTCGGCAGCAGCGGTAGCGGGAGCCGTGCCGGTGGCGGGAGCCGTGCCGGTGGCGGGAGCCGTGACGGTGGACAGCTTACGCGTGGGCGGCTGGCGGCGCTTCTGCTCCTTGATTTCGGTACCGGCCTTCTTGGGACGCCAGTTGAAGATGTCCTGCTTGTCAACGGGGCGCACATAGTCGAACCAGGCATACTTCGGCAGGAAGTACTTGTCGGCAGGAATCTGCGACATGGGGTACAGCGTGCCGGTGGGCCGCTGCATCCAGATGCGCTTCATCTTACGGTTTTCGATGAACATGCGCAACAGGGGGGTCTCGGTGTAGTTGAGACCAATCAGCGTGGAGTCGCTGTCATCGACAGGGTAATAGACCACCAGCACATTGTCGATGGCCTGGCTCTCGCGGATGTCGCCGTTGGTGAAGAAGGCCTTCATCTCGTTGGACGACACCTGGTTGAAGTGTACCGAGTCGGGCATCTGCTCGGCCGAGAAGGCCTGACCGATGACGTGGGTCCAGTCGATGGTGCTGTCGCGCATATAGACCTTGATGAGTTCGCCGAAGAGCTGCTGGTTGAGGTTCCAGACGATGGGGTCTTTATACATGGTCATGCAGGAGTCTTGCGAGTTATACACCAGCGAGTCGCAGACGGCCTGCACGTCGGTGCGGTACGCGCGTACCTTATTATACGCGTGGATGACCCGATAGACGGAGTCGGTGCGGATGTTGTAAGTGAAAATCTTGAACGTGTCGGCGTGCATGAACAGCGAGTCACGCTGCGAATAGTCGATGCTGACGGCACGCCGGGTGGCCATAGCATAGCCCGTGGAGTCGTTGTACTCGCAGTAGTCGCCGGTCATCATGTTCTTGTTCACCGAGTCGGTATAGACCACGTTCCTGTAGGCATAGTTGGTGCCGTCGTCGGCATTGTGATAGACGCTGTCGCCGATGAGCGTGCGGCCCTGGTCGCGGATAACGGAGCGCCCGAAGAGCTCGGAGCGCTCGGTCTTGGTATTGTAATAGCCGTCTTCGCTGTAGATATGGCTGGAGCCGGAGGGGATATGCGACGGACCGACGATGTGGGCCCGCGAGGTCCGCGTGTCGTAGTAGAGCGAGTCGGTGGTGAGGTAGAGCTTCTGGTCCTTCAGGCGCACGTCGAAATAGAAGATGGCCTGCTTCGTGTCGGTATGGTACTCGCCCCAGTCGGAGGTGAGCGTCATGGAGCCATCGACGAGCTTGCCGCCCTCGAAGAAATTGCCGAAGTTGTACATGCGGTCGTAGTCGAGCGAGTCGGTATAGAGCGTCGTCTTGCGGTGCTTGAGCACCACATTGTAGCGGGCCTGCGCCAGCTGGTCGTTGCCGTCGTAGTAGGCATACTCGCTGGTGAGGCTGAGGGTGTCGCCCTGCACCATACGCACATGGCGGAAGGCCTCGAAGGAGTTCGACTGCTCGTAGAAATGGGCACTGTCGCAGTAGAGGTCGGCACCCTGATGGCGGAAATGGACATGGCCGTTGAGCACCTGCGCGTCGCCGTTGCGGTACTGGTCGTAGTGCAGGTTGTCGGCGTGTACAAGATAGACGCGCTTGTCTTCCTTGGCGGGCTGTGACTTCTTGCGCGCGGTTCGCTTCTTGGCAGGGGCCATGGCGAACGAGAAGGCCACCACCGCCGTCAGCAGAAGGAGAGAGACATTGCGAGAGCTAAATGAGAAATGAGAAATGAGAAATGAGAAATGAAAATGAGAAACGAAGAAATGCCGCAACAGCATTTCTACATTTCTATGTATAGCATGGAGCCTATGGCTCATTGTGTACTCTTCATTTCTCATTCTTCATTTCTCATTTCTCTTCATTTCTCATTCCTCATTTCTCTTCATTTCTCATTTGAGCATGCGTCAACAACGCATGCTCACCTCACCCACCCTTCGTACTCGAAGTCGCAGTTGCGGTAACGGTCGTTGATGCGTACATAGGTGGACTTGATGCGCTTCACCACCCAGTCGTGCAGCACCTGCTCGCGGCGCTTGGCCATCACCACGTTCTTCAGTATCTGGAAGTCTTCGGTGATGGTGGCCTTATGCCCCTCGACGCGGTTCTTCAGCTTGACAATGGCGCAGACGGTCTTGCCGCGCTCGTTGATCATCTGGAACGGACGGGAAATGGCGCCGACCTGCAGCGTATCGACCGCCTTGGCCACCTCGGCAGGCAACTCGGAGAGCTTGAAGCGGGAGGTGCGGCCCTCCTGTGTGATATTAGACATCAGGCCGTTATTGTTGCGGGTGTCCTTGTCGTCGGAAACCACCGAGGCGGCTGCCTCGAAGGGGAACTTGTCGGCCACGATGTCGGCACGCAGCGAGTCGAGGCGCTCAAGGGCCTTGGTGATGGCTGCGTCGCTGACCACGGGCTTGCGCAGGATGTGGCGCACCTTGATCTTGTCGCCACGCTTGTCGATGAGCTGGATGATATGAAAGCCGAACTCCGACTCGACAATCTTCGACACACGCTTGGGGTCGCTCAGGCTGAAGGCGACATTGGCAAAGGCGGGGTCGAGCATGCCACGGCCGGTATAGTCGAGCTCGCCGCCACGACGGGCTGTGCCGGGGTCTTCAGAATAGAGGCGTGCCAGCGTCTGGAACGAGGCTTCGCCACTGTTGATACGGTCGGTATAGCTGCGCAGCTCGTCTTTCACGCGGTTGATTTCCTCCTGCTCGACACGGGGCGTCTGGGTGACGATCTGCACCTCCACCTCGGTGGGCACGAAGGGCAGACTGTCTTGCGGCACATCCTTGAAATAGCGGCGTACCTCGGCCGGGGTGACGGTGATATTCTTGGTGAGCTTCTGCTGCATGCCCTGCACGAGCTGGCGCTCACGGTACGACTCGCGAAGCTCGGCACGTATCTGGCTGATGTTCTTCTTGTGATACTCCTCTAACTTCTCGCGCGAGCCGATGGTGTTGATCATATTGTCCAGATACTGTTCCACACTGGACGCGATGTCCGACTCGGACACCTCGACACTGTCGATGATGGCCTGGTTGAGGAAGAGCTTCTGGACGGCAATCTGCTCGGGGATGGCACAGTCGGGGTCGCCCTTCCAGCGCATGCCTTCCTGCATGCCCTGCAGACGGGTGGCCTCGACATCCGACTTGAGGATGGCCTCGTCGCCCACCACCCAGATGACCTCATCGACCACGGTGCCCGTGGGAGCCTTGCTGATGCTGTCAGTCTTCTGCCCCTGAGCCTGCACGGCCAGTGCCACCAACGAGGCGAGTGTACATAGCATTCTTCTGTTCATCATACACTTTGCGTTCTACTATTCATGCTACTCATAGCGTTCATGCCACTCATAGCGTTCTACTATTCATGCTTGTTGACGGTCTTCAAGACAGCGTCATTGACAACGACGGTATATTTCTTGCGAAGGTCGGCCACCCAGAGACGCTCCATATCCTCCTGCAGGTCGGCAATGACCAGGGCCTTGACGTCGGTATAGTCTTCAGGCTTGCTGATGAGCTTGCCGTAGGTGGCATCGATGGGATAGCCCTTCACACTATCCACCTGTACGTTCTTTACCTTAAAGACCTCACGGTCAATCAGTTTGTTGTCGCCCTGCTTGAAGAGGCCTTTCTCGACACGGATGCGGATGACGGAGTCGTTGTTGAACGTGGAGCGCAGGGCTTCGTTCCATTCGTCAAACTTCAGCTTCTTCACGCAGTTGGCAACGGCCTTCACGTCGGCCGGGTCCTTGACATGGTAGGCCATGCCCTTGAAGCGCGGCTGGTCCCACTTGTACTTCTTCTTGTTCTGCTTGAAATAGAGGGCCTGGGCGGCCTCGTCCTTGGCGGCCTTGTCCCATACGTTACGGTTGCTGATCTCGAAGAGCAGCAGGCCGTCGTGGTATTCCTTGATGAGGTAGCGCAGGTCCATGTCGGTCTGCGACAGCGAGTCGGCACGACGCTCCAGGATCTGCTCCTTGGTGAGCGTGCTGTCGGCCTGCACCATGGCATTGAGCTTGCGCTCGGTGATGCTGTTGCGGGCGTTGCGCTGCTCCAGGAACTTGAGGATGTTTTCGCGGTGGAAGTCGAAGGGTTCCAGCTGCTTACGCTCGCTCATCTTGATGATGTGCCAGCCGAAGGGCGACAGGAAAGGCTTGCTGGTCTCACCCGGCTGCAGGGCGAAGGCAACATCCTCGAACTCCTTGACCATCTGGTTGCGGCTGAACCAGCCCAGCATGCCGCCGTTACGACCGGAGCCGGGGTCTTGCGACACCTTCTTGGCCAGTTCGCCGAAGTCGGCACCGCCCTGCAGGGCGGCATAGATGGAGTCGATGCGCTGCTTGGCCTGCTGCTGCTGTTGCTCGGTGGCCTTCTGCGGCACCAGGATGAGGATGTGGGCGGCCTTGACCAAGCCGTCGGGACCGATGCCCTGCTTGGTGGCATCATAGACGCGCTGGGCTTCCTGCAGCATGTCGGCATCAGTGACGAAGGTGGGGCGCACCTGCTGGTCGCGATACTGTGCGAACTCGGTCTTGAAGGCCTGCGTGGTGTCGATGCGCTCGTCGAGGGCGGCCTGCACCTTCAGCTTGTAGTTGACAAAGAGCTCGACATATTCCTCGACGGTCTTCTTGTCTATCACGCCGTCGGTATTGTTCTTATTATAGGAATATTCAAATTCCGACCGCGGCACATCGACACCTGCCACGGTCATGATGATGGGGTCGGCTGCTGTCTGCGAACAGACAGCCATACTGCTCAAGAGCAGTACGGCCATGCTAAGATATTTTTTCATGTTACTGTACATTTGTACCCACTTGCTTTTTACAAAGGAACGCTTAGTCGTTGGGACGGCTATAGTTGGGGGCTTCCGACGTGATGGTGATGTCGTGCGGATGGCTCTCCATGACACCGGCATTGGTGATGCGGGTGAACTTGGCATCGTGCAGGCGCTCGATGGAGGCGGCACCGCAGTAGCCCATGCCCGAGCGCAGACCGCCGGTGAGCTGGTAGATGACCTCCTGGACCGTGCCCTTGTACGGCACACGGCCGGCAATGCCCTCGGGAACGAGTTTCTTCACATCCTTCGTATCGGCCTGGAAATAGCGGTCCTTCGAGCCGTGCTCCATGGCTTCGAGCGAACCCATGCCACGATAGCTCTTGAACTTACGGCCGTTATAGATGATGGTGTCGCCGGGGCTTTCCTCCGTACCGGCCACCAGCGAGCCAATCATGACGCTGGAACCACCGGCAGCCAACGCCTTGACGATGTCGCCGGAATAGCGAAGACCGCCGTCGGCAATGAGGGGGACGTTGGTATCCTTCAGGGCACTGAACACATCATAGACTGCCGACAGCTGCGGCACACCGACACCGGCCACGATACGGGTGGTGCAGATGGAACCCGGACCAATGCCTACCTTGACGGCATCGGCACCGTTCTCGACCAGCATCTTGGCAGCGGCACCGGTGGCGATATTGCCCACCACGATGTCTATCTGCGGGAACGACATCTTAGCCTCGCGCAACTTCTCGATGACACCTTTCGAATGGCCATGGGCGGTATCGATGACGATGGCATCGGCACCGGCATGCACCAGAGCCTGCATGCGCTCCAGGGTATCGGCAGTGACACCGACACCGGCAGCCACGCGCAGACGGCCCTTGTCGTCCTTGCAGGCCATGGGCTTGTCCTTGGCCTTGGTGATGTCCTTGTAGGTAATCAGTCCGATGAGGCGGTTGTCTTTATCCACCACCGGCAGCTTCTCTATCTTATGGCTCTGCAGAATCTCGGCAGCAGCCTTCAGGTCGGTCTGCTGGTGGGTGGTCACCAGGTTCTCCTTCGACATGACCTCATCGACGGGGCGGTCCAGCTGGCGCTCGAAGCGCAGGTCGCGGTTGGTGACGATGCCCACCAGGTGACGCTCGTCATCGACCACGGGAATACCACCGATGTGATATTCGGCCATGATGTCGAGGGCCTGAGCCACGGTAGAACCGAGGGGAATGGTGATGGGGTCGTAAATCATGCCGTTCTCTGCACGCTTGACGATGGCCACCTCGCGGGCCTGGTTCTCTATCGACATATTCTTATGGATGACACCGATGCCGCCCTCACGGGCAATGGCAATAGCCATCTGGCTCTCGGTGACGGTGTCCATGGCTGCAGTGACAAAAGGCACGTTCAACTCGATGTTCCGCGAGAAGCGGGTACGCAACTCCACTGTCTTGGGCAACACTTCCGAATAGGCTGGAATCAACAGGACGTCGTCGAATGTCAGGCCGTCCATTACAATCTTGTCTGCAATAAATGATGACATAATCAATTCTCCTTAATTTTTTATTGCGTGCAAATTTACTGCTTTTTTCCGAGATAGCAGCCATTTGCACGCAATATTAATTAGATTTAACGCAAAGTAACAACAAAGTAGCCGCGAACAGCCGCAAACAGCCGCCTCAGGGCAGCCACCACAGGGCACCCGCCGGCTAATTGGCCATGTCGCTGATGAACTTGATGCGAACCAGCCGGATCTCGTCTTCAGAGCACTCGGCTCCCAGCTCCTGGATGGCAGCCTCCAGCGAGTCGGTATCGCTCTCGGCAAAGTAGTCGTAGATGTCGTCAACATGGTCTTCGTCCATCACCTCGTCGAGGAAATAGTCGATGTTCAGCTTCGTGCCGCTATAGACGATGGCCTCCACCTCGTCGAGCAGCTCGCCAAACTCCAGGCCCTGTGCGGTGGCGATGTCGTCGAGGGCTATCTGGCGGTCGATGGCCTGGATAATCTTCACCTTCAGCATCGACTTCTTGGCCACGGTACGCACCCGCATGTCGGCCTGCCGCACGATGTCGTTCTCGTCGCAGTAGCGCTTGATGAGATCGACAAACTGCTTGGCATAGGGCTGTCGCACCTTGCCCTCGCCAACGCCCTGAATGTTCTTCAGCTCCTCGAGGGTGACAGGATAGTCGGTGGCCATCTGCTCGATGCTGACATCCTGGAAGATGACATACGGCGGGCGCTCCAGCTTCTTGCTCACCACGCGGCGCAGGTCTTTCAGCATGGCACTGAGCGTGGGGTCAAGGGCACTGGTGGCTCCCTCGTGCTCGCCAATTCCCTCATAGTCTTCGCTGAACTCGTGGTCTTCGACAATCATGAACGACTCGGGTTTCTTGATGAACTTCTTACCGGCAGGGGTAATCTTCAGCAGACCGTAGTTCTCTACATCCTTGGCCAGATAGCCGCCGATGAGGGCCTGGCGGATGACGGGATTCCAGTGTTTCTCAGGCTCGTCCTCGCCGGCACCGAACAGTTCATGCTCGTGGTGCTTATGGGCCAGTATCTCCTCGGTCTCGCGCCCCATGATGAAGTCGATGACATAGTCGGAGCGGAAGTTCTCCTTCAGCGCCACCACCGTCTTGAGCACGATGACAAGCAGCTTGCTGGCTTCTATCTTCTCTTTCGGATGCAGACAGTTGTCGCAGTTATGGCAGTTGTCCTGCAAGTACTCCTCGCCGAAGTAGTGGAGCAGCATCTTGCGGCGGCATACCGAGGTCTCGGCGTAGGCTGCCGTCTCGGCCAGCAACTGGCGGCCGATGTCCTGCTCGGCCACGGGCTTGCCCTCCATGAACTTGTCGAGCTTCTGCAAATCCTTGTAAGAATAGAACGTGATGCAGAGACCCTCGCCGCCGTCGCGGCCGGCGCGGCCCGTCTCCTGGTAGTAGCCCTCCAGCGACTTGGGGATGTCGTAGTGGATGACAAAGCGCACATCGGGCTTGTCGATGCCCATGCCAAAGGCGATGGTGGCCACGATGACATCAATCTCCTCCATGAGGAAGGCATCCTGCGTCTGCGACCGCAGACCCGAGTCGAGTCCGGCATGATAGGCTGCCGCCTTGATGTCGTTGGCCTTCAGTATCTCGGCCAGCTCCTCCACCTTCTTCCGCGACAGGCAGTAGATGATGCCGCTCTTGCCGGGATGCTGCTTGATGAACCGGATAATATCCTTATCGACATCCTTCGTCTTGGGGCGTACCTCGTAGTAGAGGTTGGGGCGGTTGAACGAGCTTTTGAACTCGACAGCATCCATGATGCCCAGGCTCTTCTTGATGTCGGTGCGTACCTTGTCGGTGGCGGTGGCCGTCAGCGCAATGATGGGTGCTTCGGCTATCTCGTTGATAATCGGACGGATGCGGCGATACTCCGGGCGGAAGTCATGGCCCCACTCCGAAATACAGTGGGCCTCGTCGATGGCATAGAACGAAATCTTGGCCTGCTTCAGGAACTCGACATTCTCGTCTTTCGTCAGCGACTCGGGAGCCACGTAGAGCAGCTTTGTCTTGCCGGCCTTCACGTCGGCCTTCACCTGGTCGATGGCCGACTTGTTGAGCGACGAGTTCAGGTAATGGGCCGTGCCCTCATCGCTCATCGAACTGATGACATCTACCTGGTTCTTCATCAGTGCTATGAGCGGCGAGATGACGATAGCCGTGCCGTCGAGCAACAGCGACGGCAGCTGATAACACAGCGACTTGCCACCGCCGGTAGGCATCAGCACGAAGGTATTCTTACCGTCCAGCACATTCTGGACGATAGCCTCCTGGTCGCCTTTGAACTTGTCAAAACCGAAATATTTCTTCAGGGCTTCTGTGAGATTCCGTTTTTTTGCCATAGACTCTTTGTTGATGAAAATGAAGAATTAAAAATTAAAAATGATGATTTGCCATGCCGTATCTTTCGCTGACTGATGTCCTGCATGATGCAGTCCGTCGCCGACTGCCGACCGGTGTCATGCAGTCCGTTGCAGACCGGTGTCCGGCATCATGCTGCCTGTCGCCGACGGGTGTCCTCAATAGGGCGTGCAAGTTATTCATCATTTTTGATTTTTAATTCTTAATTCCTGATTTTTAATTTTCAATTTCACTGTAAGTGCGACTTGTCAATCTGCTGCTGGGCATATTCTGCCGTCACTTCAAACGTCTTATAACGCTTAGAGGGTGCCTCGAACATGGCGTCCATCATGATGCTTTCCACGATGGAGCGCAGTCCGCGTGCTCCGAGTTTATACTCCACGGCTTTGTCAACAATAAGTTGCAGAGCCTCGGGGGTGAATGTCAGCTTAATGCCGTCCATCTCGAAGAGCTTCACATACTGTCTGACGATGCTGTTCTTCGGCTCGGTCAGTATCTTGGTCAGCGCGTCGCGGTCCAACGGGTTCAGATAGGTGAGCACGGGCAGACGGCCGATGATTTCGGGTATCAGTCCGAACGACTTCAGATCCTGCGGCAGGATATACTGCATCAGGTCGGCCTTGTCAATCTTTCGCACGTTCTGCACCGAGTTGTAGCCTACCACATGGGTGTTCAGCCGCTGGGCTATCTTGCGCTCGATGCCGTCGAAGGCTCCGCCGCAGATGAACAGGATGTTATGCGTATCGACATGGATATACTCCTGGTCGGGATGCTTGCGCCCGCCCTGTGGCGGCACGTTGACCACCGTGCCCTCCAACAGCTTGAGCAGCCCCTGCTGCACGCCCTCGCCACTCACGTCGCGGGTGATAGAGGGGTTGTCGGTCTTACGGGCTATCTTGTCTATCTCATCTACAAAGACGATGCCGCGCTGGGTGGCCTCCACGTCGTAGTCGGCCACTTGCAGCAGTCGGGTGAGTATGCTCTCCACGTCCTCGCCCACATAGCCGGCCTCGGTGAACACCGTGGCATCGACGATGGTGAACGGCACGTCGAGCAGCTTGGCAATGGTACGGGCCAGCAGGGTCTTGCCGGTACCCGTCGAGCCCACCATGATGATGTTCGACTTCTCTATCTCCACACCGTCGTCGCTGACGGGTTGCTGCAGGCGTTTGTAGTGGTTATATACGGCTACCGAGAGATAGCGCTTGGCCTCGTCCTGACCAATGACATACTGGTCCAGATGTTCCTTGATTTCCTTGGGCTTGGGGATGCGCTTCAGCTGGAAACCGCCCGACGGCTTCTTGGCATCGGGCCCGAAGCCATTGGCCGTAGCCACCTGGTAGGCCTGTATGGCACAGTCTTCGCAGATGTTGCCATTGATGCCGGTTATCAGGAGCTTCACCTCACGGTCTGAGCGCCCGCAAAAATTACATGTCTTCTTCAATGTCGTACCTTTTATTTACTTTGTCAACGTTGCTTTTCCTCTCTCTGGTCTTACTTCCTTTTCAGCACCTGGTCTATCATACCGTAGTCCTTCGCCTCCTCGGCGGTCATCCAGTAGTTGCGGTCGGAGTCGTTCCACACCTTGTCGTACGGTGTGTGCGAATGCTCTGAAATGATGGTGTAGAGCTCCTTCTTGAACTTCATAATCTCCTTGGCCTCAATCTCGATATCCGAAGCCTGACCCTGCACACCGCCCAAGGGCTGGTGAATCATGACACGGCTGTGGGGCAGTGCCGAGCGCT
>ODAI010952585.1_pt1 | contig 10840 bp, 1 predicted proteins | sample 1539321 | NCBI WGS metagenome assembly ODAI01 (sample SAMN02144231, study PRJEB22623) | gut metagenome | biome: sheep rumen | host: Ovis aries | place: New Zealand | reverse complement strand
TTAAATTATCTTTTTATATTATTGATCATTATCAATTTCATAGCAATAAATAATAGCATATTTCATTTTTTCTATAAGCTTTTCTTTAGTATCATATTCGGGTAAATATAATTTAAAGAAGCAAGTCATACTTTTAGGAAATCCATTTTTTTGTTCCTGATTAGCCTTACTAATAATATGATTATACTTAATTATATTTTCACTTTTTGGTAATCTAGTTCTTCCTGACACAAATTTTAAATATTTAATTCTTTCTTCATTATCAGTTGATTCAAACCATTCCCAAAACCATTTTATATTAATGTCATTATAATTAAATCCTTCATAAGTTGTATTTAATCTAAATTCATTAATATCTATTTTATTTTCACCACATACCATTTCTTCCAATTCAGACCAAGTTAAAACTTGTAAAATCTCAAAAGGAATAACTGAATGAAATCCTTTTTTGAGAAATTCTAAAGAATTTTTGAATTCTTTTAATCTTTCAGATTTACTTAATTCTATATATTCTTTTAAATTATCAGCAGTTACTCTTATTTCTCTACCATTTGGCTTTAATTCTATATCAATATCATTTGAATTTTTAATAACAAAATATAAATCATTATAATCTTCTAATTTTTTTTGTTTTTCTTCTTTATTAGTTATTTTGTTTATATACTCCAATTGATTTATAAATGTATAGAAGTAATAATCTATTGATTCATAATCATATAACGTTATATCTTGATTTAATATATTTTTCCATACTATAGGATGTAAATTTAAATATAAAGCTTCTCCTGTTGACAAAGAACTTGCCATTAATTTTCCGAGAAATTCATAAGCTTCATTATAAATAGTGGTTTTAGAATTTGGATTTATAATATATTTATCGTTTAATAAATCATAATTATTTTTATTATTTGGTGTTTTTATTAAAATATCAAGATAATCAGATTGTAATTCTTCACATATATTTGAAATAACATCGTGATAAGGTCCACCACTATCAACAGCATGTTCATCTGTTAATGCAACTCTAAATAATCTAGAATCTTTTTCTAAGAAAAATTCATTTGGATTTCTATTTTTTAATAAATTAAAAATTTGTCCAAATATAGTCTCATCTAATTCAATATCTTTAAGTTTTTGATGGCTTTCATTATATTTTGCATAAAATGCTTTAGCTTTAAATCTATCTACTTTTATTGTTTTTAGTTCATTATTATTTCTAGGAATTTCTGAGAGTAATTCACAAAATTTTTCTGTTCTTATTTTATTTGGAAGATATATTATATTATTTACTATTATTCTTTGTAAAAATGGCTTATATTCTGAATATTTATTAATTAAACAATATTTCATTAAATTATTTTCAACTAACATCATTCTTGTTTTTAAATAATTAAATATACTTTCACTTTCTTGCTCATTTATTCTTTTGTTATCTGATCTTAGTCCAAATATCATGAAAAAGTCATATATATTTCCTTGATTATTTAAATATGTCAAAAATTCATTGTAATTTATATTAGAAGTGAGTATTCTACTACTTGTTTTTAATTTATCCATAACATCAACGAAATCTATAAAATTTTGATTTGTTAAAGCTCTGAAAATATTTGTATATTTAATCAATTTTCCATCTGATTTATAAAAATCTTTCAATTTTTCTTCCATGCTTTCTTCCACGAAACTTTCTATTTTAATTTTATAAATATTATTCTCATTATTTTTTTTATTATTTATTTCTTCAATTAATTCATTTTCATCAACACATAAAACAAAGCTTCTATGAATTCCTATAGATAATTTTAAAGGAATCATATTTGCATTATCATTATCTTTATCTTTAATCTTGATTTTAGTTAATTTATCTATTATATTTTTATCACTAAATGAGCAAATATCTAATCCTAAAGCTCCTTTCTTATTATTTCCACAACAAAATAGTTTTTTAACATAATTTCCATTTTCTAAAACTCTTCCTATTGCAAGTATATGTGTATTACTTATTGCAACTTTATCAATTATAGAATTTTGTAAATTTGACTCAAATTGAATCAGAGTTGGGCATGGAATGTCTTGAGCTTCATCCTCATTTTTTCTTTTTTTATCACTTTTGTCACTATCATTGTCATCATTTTCATTAGAACTATTAATATAATTAGTAATTATTTTCTGACCCCAAATATATAATTTTCCATCAATGGTTATTGCTGCACTTCTATTATTTCTAGTATATATATATTTAAAATTCAATCCAGAAGTTTCATCACATTTTGTAAACTGAGATACATATCTTTCCTCATCATTTTTTATGCCACATTCATGATTTTTATTAAGACCTCTTGCATATATTTTTCCCTTGCCTTTATAATCTTCAACTAAACATAATAAATATCTATCACCATTAGCACATTGTAAAAATCTTTTGCATCCTTCAGGCAATTCTATTTTTGTCCAGTTTTCTACCTTAGTATCAAGATTATCTAATATTTGCCCTCTTGTATTATCTCCAATACCATATAATTCACCTAAATTATCAATGACAAAACAATTTTTATATCCAATTGACAATGATACTACTTTTATATTTTTTTTTATTTCTATATATAGAGGTAATTTAATGCTTGTTTTCTCATTATATTTTTGTAATTTCAAAAAATTATATTCATTTTTACCTATTGCATATATATTTCCTTTTTCAGTTAATATCATTGAAGTTGTGCAATTTCCTGTGGCTATATCTATTATTTTATCTTTTTCAAAAGTATCTTGATTAATATTATTTTCTTTAATAAATTCTTTTTTTGATATAGAATTAAGGCCTGCTCCTTTGCCACATCCACTTGAATATATTTTATTAGTTTCTTCATCTAAAGATAGACAGAAATTTTGACCATATGAAAAATTCCAAGAATATTTTGATAATCCTGAACATTTTGTTGGATTGTCATAAAATTTTGAAAAACTACCATTTACACCTAATGAATTATTATAATTATAACCAAATGCAAATAAATAAGTCTTAATATTTTTCAAAGGAACAACATAAATTTCTTTTGAATTAAATTTAATTTTATAATCAACATTTTTTCTATGAATTCCTTTTATATCTATTATATCTTGTAAAATATATTTTGGTTTTGTACCTTTATTATTTTTATCAATAATAAAAACTGCTAATTTATTAAAATCATTTTGATTTTGATTAAAATCAACAGAAAATGAGGTTATAATTTCGTCTTCTTTTTTATCTTTTACATCATTTATATATTTATTAAATGTATTAGATTCAATATTAAACATATAATCATTATTTGAATCATTTAATATATTCTTATGATAAAAACTATCTATAGAATCAGATGTATAAGCTATTAAAGAAAAGATTTCTTTATAATCTTTTTCATTATAGTATTTTTCGGTTGATAAAAGCTTATAATTACAATAAAATAAAAATAGCTTGTGTCTAGTTTTCATCCAATATTTCAAATACTCTTCTTCTTTCTCTCTGAAAAATAAAAGTAAACATATATCAAAATATATAAATATAAATTGAAACAAGAAAATTTTTCCTTTATCAATTTTATCTTTTTTCCTTACATTTAAATATTCATCAAAATCTATTTTTTGTTCTATTAATGTTTTAATTTTTAAATGTATTTTAAATTCTTTGAAACATTTTTTAAATAATTGCGAATTTTCTTTTGAATAATTATTAATTAGATATGTATATAAAATTTTAAAAGCTTCAAAAGCAAATTCATCTTCAAAGTAATCGTTTTCATTTTTTTTATTTATTTCTTCTTCGTTTTCTTCATATGAATATGCATAATTTTCTGAATTAAAATCTTTTAATTTTATTTCCTTATTTTCTAATATCTTATTTAAAACAAAAAAATATTTTTCAACGAATAATCCTGCATTATACGAATTTCTTATACAATTTTTTAATACAAACAATAATTTATCATAAATAACATTGTTATAATTTCCTAAATTATTTTCATATATATTTTTTTCGTTATTATTTTCACTAATATCAAAAAGATTTAAATATTCTTCATATGACAACATGTTATCAAATTTTATATCTCTATATTTATCTAAATATTGTTGAAGCCATATATTATTTAATGTATTCATATATTTAATTAATTTTTTTTTTAAATGTTCATTTGAGAAGTTATTCTTGATATTAAAATAATATTCCAAATTTAATACTTCTAAAATATGCATTATTTCTGGCTCAATTAGGTTTAATTTATTTTTAACATCATTATATTCAATTAAGTCTAAGCATAATATATCAAATATTAATCGTTTTATTAATTTTAAATTTCCTAAGCAAAAAATTGTTTCTTGATTTTTTAATAATTCCTCATATTGATTATTATTCATATATTCTATATTTGAATTTTCATTATTATTAATATTTTCCTTGATACCTTCAATATCTTTAGTGAAAAGTTCAGTGTTATCATTGTTATAATTTAATTTATATAATGGAATTTTATTTATATTAATAAATTCAATTATATGTTCTTCTTTCATTTTTATTTCTTTGGTAATTATTACTTTAATATTATTATTTTTTATAAAATCTAATTTAACATCATCATTTAATTCATTTATAAATAATATACATTCTCCATCTTTTATTTTTATTTCTTCATTTAAATAATTATATTTATAAAAAGAAATATTTTGGAAATCTAAATTTATATATATTTTATCAAGATCTTTTATATCTTTTTCATTATTAATTGGAATATCTAGAATATTATTATAGCATTGTTTATTATCATTTGATTCAAGGTTTAAACAAATAGATTTTTCTTTTATTTGGAAATTCAATAAGTTTATAATATTGTTATCTTGATTTCCTAATAAATATATATTTTTATCATTTGATTCACATATTAAAAAATTTATTTTTTCTTCTAAAAATTCCAAAGATGAAAATTGGGATTCATTCTCTTTTTCTTTTTTATTTCTATAATATTCATATATATATTGGAAAATTTTTAAGATATTATCTTTGTTTAATTTATTTAGAATTGTTTCTATTATTTTTAATGCAAAATGTTTACCTTTGTCATTTAAAGAAAGAAATTTCTCAATTATTACATTAATTATAAGATTTGAATATTTTATAATGAATGTTTTCTGAATATTATTTTCATTATATTCCTGTAAATTTATATTTTTCAAATAATCAATACTACTAATTTTAAAAAATTCAGAATTCAGTATATCATCAGATAAAACATATCCACTAAATTGAGTATTATCGATTTTATTACATTCAGTGAAAAATTTAAACTCATTTTTATCAAAATACATTTTTGAATTAAATTCTAAATATTTTTCTAAAGAATTCTGTTCATCTATAAAACATAAAATTTTTCCTGAATTAATTATATCTATTTTGTCTGAATTATATAATGAAGTATTTTCAAAATTTTTTTCTTCGATTGAATTTATTAAATATCTATTTTCACTCATTCCTATATAATATTCATTAAATAATAGAGATAAAATATCTTTTTTATCATTTATTTTCTTGAAACTTTCATCACTTTCTTCTATTAATTTACTTAGACATATTATTAATAATTGATGATAATATCTTTTAATTATCTTTCTTCCATTATTTTTATCATTTAATTTAGTCAAAATTAAACTAAATAAATGAAGAAATGCATTTGAACCTTCATCAAGATTTTCATTTTGTGATTTAAAATATTTTAATAAATAAATTTGTAATTGCTCTTTTTTTATAGTCAAAAGAATTTGATATAATAATTTAAGCATTATTAATTTAGTATGAGTATTTATATCTTCCTTTCTATTTTCTTTAAATTCATCTGATGATAATGCAATATTTAATATTTTACCAAAAACATTTTTCTTAGATGATAAAATTAAATCAAACATTTCTTTTGAATTAATGACATTTTTATAAAATAATAATATAAAATCATGATAATAAGGATTTTCATTATTTATCACTGAAAAATAATTTAATATTTTTTCAATCAATTCTTTATAATTATTTTCATCCTTGTATTTTATTTTTTCTTTTATCAAATTAAAAATTTGGGAAATTAATGTTTCGAATATTTCTTTTTTTCTTTCATATTCATTTTCTTTATCAAAATATTTCATATTATATGAACTCATATTTCTTAAATTAATAATATTATTTTTATCAAAATAAATAATATCTTCAAAAATATTTAATATTTCACAAATAATACTAAAATCTCTTTCTTTTATTTTCCATAAGAAGCTTTCTAATAATTCATATTTTGTTATATTTGAAAATGTATTTTTACCTGAATTATATTTTTCATGGATTTTTCTTATTATTTCATGGAATTCTTTAATAAGGCTTTCCATAGAGGAATAATTTGCCCCATATATATTATCAAAAATAATTCTTCCATTATTATAATTTATCCTTATTTTTTGGTTTATTATATTCAACAAAAATAATAAATTTATTTCGCTTTTAGTATTGATTAATAAATCTTTAATAAGTTTCAATTGTTTTAAAATTATGAAGCAATATATATTTTGTATTTCCGAATATTTTATTATTTCTTGAATTTCAATGCTTTCTAATTGTTTCAATAAAATAAATATATTATTAATAATTGAAATTTTAGGCAAAATATTATTTTCTTTTTGAATTCTGGAGCAAATAATATCATCTATAAAGTCTAATTTTTTATTAATATTATCAATATACTTTTTCACTTCTTTTTCGAATTCCTCTGCAATGAATTTATTTTTTTCTATATCAAACATTGAACTCATTCTAAAGCTTTCTTTATACAAACAAAATATTTCCTCAAAATTTTCAAAGGATTCTATTTCTTTTAAATCCATTTTATTTTCATTTATATTTCTATTTTTTATATCATCCAACAATTTTTCCAATTTATTTTTATAGTTATTATATTTTATTCCAATTGTAAATATTTTTTCAATTAGTGGCTTAACCATTTGAATACTTTTTCTGTTTAAAAAAATATTTTTTTTTTTTGAATAATAATTTTCAAGATAATTAATCAATTTACTTATTTTTATTTTTTCTTCTTTTTCATCAATGTCAGATTTTTTTTCTTCATTACATTTATTAAATTCAAATTTCATTATTTCTTTAATATCTTTAATTAATTTATCACTTTTCATTAATAATTCAGTTTTTTTATTATCTTCATATTTTTCTTTATCTTTTAAATCTATATATTTAAATATCTCATTTTGATATAATTTTGAATTATTGACGACCAATTTATCTTTCTCATATTCTTTAATTAATATTTGAATTTTATTATATGAATTTACTAAATAAAAAAGTAAAGTTTTTTCTATTAAATTTATCATTTTTATATCTTTATTTTTCATATATTTAATATAATTTTCTTCATTTTTTAAAGGAATTATATCAATTATAATATCACTCTTTAGTTCATATTGATTATTTAAATAATTGATTTGTATTGTCTTTATATTTTTGAAAATTAAATTTGTTTCTTTATTTAAATCTAATGTATATTTTTCTTCTTTTTTATTTATTAAAGAAATATTTATTATTTTATTCAAATCATTTACTGAAATATAACTTGTTTTAATTAATACATTATTAAACTTTTCTAAATTAAATTCTTGTACATCGTTTAAATCCTTCAAAGAAGAAACTTTAATTTCATATATATTATTTAAATCAAGATAGTCTTTTATATTATCATTCCTTAAGTTATTTTCATCTAAAAATAAAAACAGATCTTGAATAGATTTTTGATTTTCATTATCTAAAAATATATTGTTTGCTATAATATTTTGAATTATAAAGTAAAATAATCTGAAATTAAAATTATTATATATAAGCGAATAATTACTTAGATTTTCATTATCTTGCAAATTTATAAACTTTTGGTAAATTTCCTTTATATTTGAAATTAAAAGCTCTATCATTTTTATTAAGTTCTTCAATTTATCTTCATTATTAAAATATGAAATTAATAATATTTCTGTTGTTTTAGATATAATATGTTTATATAAAGAATATTGTTTTATTACTTGATTTGAATTACTTTCTATAACATTAAAAGCATTTATTAAATATGTTTTATCAAAAGTAATTAAAATTTTTAGTAAATCTTCATTTTTTCGGGTACGTTTTTGCTCTAATAATAATTCAATTAACAATATTTTTGTTTTATTGAATTCATTATTAATATAGTTTTCAACATCTTTAATTTCAATAATTTCACTTTTGTTAGCATAAGATAATATATAAATTATTTCTTTCAATATCTTATTGAATACATTCAAATTTTTCTTTTCTTTAATATTTTTAAGGATAAATTCTTTCAAATAACTAAATAAATTACTAATTTTTTTTTCATTGAAAATTCCGCAATTATACAACGAGCAAATATTTTGTTTTATAATAATTAAATAGTATAATATTATTTCAAAATTTTCTTTTTCTTCTATCAAATTTTTAATCAAGAAATCTAAAATATATTCTTTAAAATTACAACAATTAACAAAAATGTCTTCAACTATATTTTTTTCAGTTTCTTCATTTAATAAATCAAAATTCCCATAAATATTTAAATATGATGAATATTCTTCTAATAAATATTCATATATATTTTTATTTATATTTATAATACTATAATAATTATTTGAATCAAATGGTAATAATGAAATTCCATCTTTAATTAAATTATTATTTTCTTTATTTGATATATAAAAATTGAATCCACTTTTATCGATTTTTGTTACAAGGAATCTTTTATTATTGCAAGATAATTTAATATTCTTTTTCTCTATATCCTCTTCATTAATATTATTATTTAATTTAAATATATTTAATTTATATTCATCTTTATCCATCATTGTTAAATATGAAACATACTTTTCTCCATTTAATTCTAATATTAATATATTATTTATACTTAAGCAATTATACATTTTATATAAAAAATCTTTTTCTTTTAATTTCTCTTTTTCGATAAATATAGATAAATTATAATAATTTTGAGTTTCTTCTTTTATTTTTTGGCTTTTCTTAATTAGTAAAATTTTATTATTATCTTCTTCTTTACATACACAGTATATATATTTATTATCATTTAATAATTGAATACATGATTTTTTTATATCTATTTTATCCTCTTTTATTATTCCCATTGTACTTTGATTATATATTTTATATTTTAAATATTTTTGATTATCTGATTTTTTTGTCAGGTAAAATAAATAGATAAATTCATCTTTTAGAGATATATTTATATCTATTATTTTTTCTTCATTTTTTTCATTATCTTTAACTAATTCTATATGTCCATAATCAATAACATTTTGTTCAGCTAAATTAATTTTTATATAATATAAAATATTTTCATAATTTTCTTGAGTATTTTCTTCTAAGCTTGATATATTATTTTTATAATTCAAAAAAACAAAAAGATTATCTTCATATTGTAAACTTAAATAATTATTATAATTAGAATTATTTAAATTTTTTATTTTTTCGATATTCCAAAATAAATTATAATCAACTTTTATTTTATTTCTAATATTTTTTTCATTAAATAATTTATCGAAGTTTATAATATCTTTTGATATTAATTTTTCTTGATTATTTTGTTCAGATTTGAGTGAATTTAATATATCTTTATGACAATTACAAAATTTTAATATTAGCATCAATAATTTTACTGATTTAATATTATCTTTAATTGAAATTAATAAATTTCCGAATTTAATTAAATTTTCTTTATTTTTACATCGTTCAAATTTATTTTGTAATAATGAATCAAGTAAATTGCATAGATTAGTTTCGAATAAATTATATGTTAAAAAACCTAAGAATTTCATAGAAGTTTTATTTTCTTTTATTAATTTAACTAAATTTTCTAAATCTTCTAATATTTGTTTTTCTTCTTTTTCTTTATAATTATAATTAATATTTTCTATTTGATTTGTGATTAAACTACAATTTTCAATTTGCTTATTTTTTTCTTCTTTATCAATTTCTTCTAAATTGCTTAATTTTCCAGATAATTTTTTAAAATTATTACTTAAGTTTTTAGTTTTAATTAAGTTTTTTAATTTTATTTCTTTGTCTTTTAAAACTTTATTTCTTATGCTTTGCGAATATAAAAAATTTTTTGAATATAAATTTTGATATAGCCCATAACTTTTCTCGTCTTCAATATTATTATTTAATTTATTAAGAATTTCCGGTGGAGAACAATAATAAAATATATCTTCTTTTAATTTAATTATTTTCTCTTTTTTAAATTCTTGAATAGGTAATAAACTTATATTATTATCTATATCTCCATTTTTTTCATATAATTTTTTAGGAAATGATATTAAATCTTCAAAATATAATTTATCATCTTTTTCTTCAACTCTTTTATCATTTTCTTCTGAATCTCTTCGTCTTCTTCCTCCCATATGTCTCATCATCTCCATACGATACCTGTGCATCCGATCAATCATTTCCCTTTGATTTCCGACCCAACCATTACCAAAGTGCATTGCATCTATATCTTCATCTTCATCCATTGGACCATGCCACATTTATAAAATTAAATTATAATAGCTTTATTTTAATGATAATATGATAAAATGATTATAATTAAAATATGTGGGGATTGGGGATTGGGGATTGGGGAATTGGGGATTGGGGGTTGGGGGATGGGGGGTTGGGGTTTTGGGTTTGGGCCCACACCCCACCACCCAAACCCCACAGCCCCCCCCCCCCACCCCACCCCCCCACAAAAAAATATCAATAAAAAATAATAAACATATA